>JAEEGH010005747.1_pt1 | contig 30933 bp, 15 predicted proteins | sample 9134181 | NCBI WGS metagenome assembly JAEEGH01 (sample SAMN16246544, study PRJNA631951) | gut metagenome | biome: gut microbiome; feature: rumen; material: DP-attached | host: Bos | place: Iran: Karaj | collected 2018-10
GTTAGCTGCTTTTTTGTAAAATCACAATCAAAAAGACACATAAACCAGATTGCCATGTATAATGTAGAGCTGAAAAACATTACGCTTGAAACCACACAAACCGATGTGCTTCAAGTAGTTGAAAATATTTGCGACCAATTCAAGATGGAGAACCATTTCGGCACGATTTCCACGGCCCTCCACGAAATGCTCTCCCTGATGGAACGCTTCAGTGAGGATATAGAGGCACCTTTCACCATCAACTTTTTCGTGGAAGAGGAAAAGGTTTCGGTTCAGGTTTTAAACTATCGTCAGTGGGCGGATGTCCAACGCGCCTTTGAAACCTGTTCCGTAAACGATGCCGACGCGACCGCTTTCACCGCAAAGAGCCTTTTGGATGTGATTGAGTTCCATGACGGCGGAATTTGGATGGAAATTGAGGCCCATGTTACTGCCGACCAGCCCGACCGAGCGCAAATCCTCCATACGGAAACGGTGAAAACAGCTTTGAAAAATGAAATAAAAAGCGACATAAACCGTTAAGAAACACAACAAAAATCCCATGAATATGAAAAAATTATTGCTTTCCGTCTCGTTAACGCTGGCCGTCTTTGCCGGCGTTTTTGCACAGAACGACCTGGATGCGTTCCGCTTTTCGCAAACCAACTGGGAAGGCACCGCCCGCTTTATGGGAGCAGGCGGCGCTTTTGGCGCTATAGGCGGCGACTTCTCCTGCCTCAGCACCAACCCCGCCGGCATCGGCGTTTTCAAGAAAACCGAAATTTCCTTCACCCCGCTGGTCATCACGGCTTACAAGACCAACTCCGACTATTCCGGTGAGTCTTCTCCCGCCAGCCGTGTTCGCTACAGCGTGACCAATTTCGGCGCCGTGTTCGCCCTTCCCCTCAACAAGGATGTTGAGAATCCTGTTTCCAAGTGGCGGACGACCCAATTCGGATTCGGCTACAACCGCATCATGGATTTCAACAACCTTACGTACGCCACAGGGAGGAGCAACGGCAATTCCATCGCCACTGGTTTCGTGAACGCAGCCAACGGCGCCAGTTACGGCAACCTCGAAGGTGACGCCCTCTGTGCATGGAATACGTGGATCATTGACACGGTTCCCGGCGAAACGAGCCAGTACCGTGAGTTCCTGTCCAGCCACAGTCTCCGCCAGAGCAACTATGTGAGAACCAAGGGAGGCATCGATGAAATGGCCTTCTCTTTTGGCGGCAACTACGACGACAAACTGTTCCTCGGACTCACAATCGGCGTACCCGTTCTGGATTATACAAGCGAAACCGAGTACATTGAAGAAGACGAAAACAATGTGGCCGGAAGTTTTGACAAACTTGATATTTATGACCGATTGCACACTTCAGGCGTTGGCGTGAATGCCAAGTTCGGCGTCATCTACCAGCCTGTTTCATTCCTCCGCATCGGTGCCGCTTTCCACACCCCGACCTATTACGGCAATTTGAAGGAAACGTTTGAAAGGGAAATGTCAAGCCGTTTCGTGGAAGAAGACAATATTGATGAGTATGAGCACTCCTACGACAATATTTCCAAGTATAAACTGAGCACACCGCTCCGTGCCATCGGAAGCGTCGGTTTTGTCATTGCCAAACGTGCCTTTATCAGTGCAGAGTATGAGTTCACCGACTATGGAATGGCAACGCTTTATTCTTCTGACAACTTCCGTTATCGCTACAACTTCACGGAGGAGAACCTGGAAATCTCGAAGAAATACCGTTCCTGCCACTCCATCCGCGTGGGCGGCGAGCTGACCGTCACCAACTTCTTCTTGATCCGCCTCGGCTACGGTTACAGCACTTCCCCCTTCAAGGACGGTGCCAACGACGGTTCCGCACACACCGCTTCCGGCGGTATCGGCTTCCGCGGCAAGATATTCTTCTGCGATTTCACCTACCAGTTCCGCCACTACGGCCAGAACTACTGGTTCTATCCCTCCGAAACACTCGAACCGGTTGCCACCACTAACAATTCCCACCGTTTCGTTGCCACATTGGGCGTGAAATTCTAACATTCAGTGAATTTGAGCGTTATGAAAGAGCTTAAACGCTATGTTGAAGAACACATCATCCCGTTGTACGACCATTTCGACAAGGCGCACCAACGGGATCATGTGTATATGGTAATCCGGCAAAGTTTGGATTTGGCCGCTCACATGGAGGTGGATAGGGATATGGTGTATGCGATTGCGGCCTACCACGACATTGGTTTGTGCGAGGGGCGGGAACTTCACCACGAGGTGTCGGCGCGGATGCTGCTGGCGGATACAGAATTGCGGAAGTGGTTTTCGGAAAGTCAGTTACAGACGATGGCCGAGGCAGTGGAGGACCACCGGGCCTCTTCCGACCATGCCCCACGGTCGCTTTACGGCCGCATTGTGGCGGAAGCCGACCGTTTCATCGACCCCGACACCATCATCCGCCGCACGGTGCAGTACGGTTTGGAACACTATCCGGAATTGGACAAGGAGGGACATTACCAACGGACGCTCCAGCATTTGCACGAAAAGTACGGACGCGGCGGCTACCTTCATCTCTGGTTCGACAACTCACCCAATGCCGAACGCCTTGAAAAACTCCGGCAAATGATGGAGGACGAGGCCCTGTTGCGGCAAAAGTTCGAGGAATATTTTTAGGAAAACAATTCCATTGCCACGGCATCAGCGAAAAGACGCCCGGCACGGGTGAGAAAGATTTGATTCTTATTTAAAACGAAATAATCCTTTTTAACGGTTTCCAATTGTTTGAGAAACCGTTTTTTATATTCTTCGCCAAACAATGCCATCAGTTCGTCAAGGTTAAGTCCGGCATTGGTCCGGAGGCGCAGGAGCACCATTTCGTTGTACTGCGTGTCGGTGTCGAGTGTTTCGGACTCCCTCATCGGCTCGCCCCGCAACATCCCGTCAATGTACTGGCGCAGATTGGCCACGTTCCACCGGCGGACATTCCCGCGGTAGGAGTGGGCGGACGCCCCCAACCCGAGGTAGGGCGTGCGGGTCCAGTACGCATAGTTGTGCCGTGAAACCATGCAGCCTTTGGCATAGTTCGAAATCTCGTACTGCTCAAAACCAGCCGCCTCCGTCAGTTCCAACAGCAGGTTGTAGTCCCGTTCCGTGTCGCACTCGTCCGGCACAAATGGCTTTCCTCCCGCCACCTGCCGCGCCAGGATCGTGTTCTCCTCCACGGTGAGAGAATATGCCGATAAATGGCAGATTGGTAATGACAGTGCCGTGCGTAAGTCGCTTTCCCAGATTGCTTTCGTACGGAAGGCGATGTCGTAGATGAGGTCGATCGAGAGGTTCGTAAAGCCGGCTTCGGCCGCATTTTGCACCGCGGTGACGGCTTCGGCGGCGCTGTGCCGACGATTGAGCAAGCGCAGGATTTCATCGTTGAAGGATTGTACCCCGATGCTCAACCGGTTAATGCCCAATTCACGGAGACTTCGGAGGTACTCTGGCGTCAGCTGCTCCGGATTGGCCTCCATCGTGAACTCAAAACCATCCTTGAAATGATAGTATTTTTGAAGTTCTTGGAGGATTCTGTCCAATTCTTCGGGAGTGCAAAGCGAGGGCGTTCCTCCGCCAAAATACAGTGTATCAATATTTTTTACTGGAAGAAAATCCTGTGTCAATGCCATTTCTTGGCAGAGCGCATCCCAATAAGCCGCTTTCTCCTTTTGGGAGGCCACGGAGTAAAAGCTGCAGTAGATGCACTTTTGTTTGCAGAAAGGGATATGGACGTAGATTCCAGCCACGGCAGCTTACTGGACGGTACTACCGGCATTGATGTTCTTTGCCGGCTGCATCAGCGAGAGACTGCCGTCGGCGTTGGCGGCCATCAGCACCATGCCGTGCGACTTCACCCCTTTGATCTCCTTGGGCGCGAGGTTGATGAGCATCAGCACCTGCTTGCCCACGAGGGTTTCGGGTTCGTAGTATTCGGCGATGCCGGACACGATTTCGCGGGTGTCCACGCCTGTGTTGACCTTGAGCTTCAGCAACTTCTTGGTCTTCGGCACGCGTTCAGCCTCCAAGACGGTGACGACACGGAGGTCCATTTTCTGGAAATCGTCGTAGGTGATGTCCTCCTTGGCGGGTGTGGCAGGCGCGTTGGCCAGCTGGTTGGCCTTCTTTGCATCCTCCAGTTTCTTCACCTGTGCGGCGATGGCGTCGTCCTCTACCTTCACGAACAGCAGTTCCGCCTCATTGACTTTGTCACCGGCTTTGAGCAGGTCGGTGCGACCGCCGTCGTTCCAGTTCTTGTTGTTGAGGTTTAACATTTTCTGCAATTTTTCGGCAGAGAAAGGAAGGAACGGTTCGCAAAGTACCGACAAGCTGGCGCAAATCTGGAGCGAGAGGTGCAGAATCGTCTTCACATATTCGGGATCCTCCTTCTGCTTCTTCCACGGCTCGGTTTCGGTGAGGTACTTGTTGCCGAGGCGGGCGAGGTTCATCAGTTCGGCCTGTGCCTCGCGGAAACGGTATTTTTCGATGCTTTCGCCGATGCGCTGCGGGAATTCCGCCACCTTCGCCATCACCTCTTTCTCAAGGTCGGTAACCGGTCCCATTTCGGGAATGATGCCGCCGTAGTACTTGTGTGTCAGTACAATCGTGCGGTTGACGAGGTTGCCGAAGATGGCCAGCAGCTCGTTGTTGTTCTTGGCCTGGAAATCGCTCCATGTGAAGTCGGAATCCTTGGTTTCCGGCGCGATGGAGGTGAGCATGTAGCGGAGGGTGTCCTGCTTGCCGGGGAAGTCCTGAAGGTACTCGTGCAGCCAGACGGCCCAGTTGCGTGAAGTGGAAATCTTGTCCCCTTCAAGGTTCAAGAACTCGTTGGCGGGCACGTTTTCAGGGAGAATGTAACTGCCTTCCGCTTTCAGCATGCAGGGGAAGATGATGCAGTGGAACACGATATTATCTTTTCCTATAAAATGAACCAACTGGGTGTCAGGATCTTTCCACCATTTTTCCCAATCGGTGCGGCCCTGTGCGGCGGTCCACTCCTTGGTGGCGGAGATGTAACCGATGGGTGCGTCGAACCAGACGTACAGCACCTTGCCCTCGGCTTCGGGGAGCGGCACTTTCACGCCCCACGAAAGGTCGCGGGTGACGGCGCGGGGATGCAGTCCCGCCTCAATCCACGACTTGCACTGACCGTACACATTCACTTTCCAATCGTCCTTGTGCCCGTTCAGAATCCACTCTTTCAGCCACGGTTCGTACTCATTCAGAGGAAGATACCAGTGTTTTGTCTCCTTCATCACCGGCGGGTTGCCGCTGAGGGTGGATTTCGGGTTGATGAGGTCGGTGGCGTTCAGGGTGGCGCCGCACGCCTCGCACTGGTCGCCGTACGCCTTCTCGTTGTGGCAGTGGGGGCACTCGCCCGTGATGTAGCGGTCGGCAAGGAACTGTTTCGCCTCCTCGTCATAGTATTGCTGGGAGGTCTGTTCCACCAGTTTTCCTTCATTATAGAGCTTGGTGAAGTAGGCGGCGGCCGTTTCGTGGTGGGTGGGGTTGGAAGTGCGGGAATAGATGTCGAACGAAATTCCCAACTCCTTGAACGACTGCTTGATGATGTTGTGGTAGCGATCCACAATATCCTGCGGGGTTACGCCTTCCTTGCGGGCTTTGAGGGTGATGGGCACGCCGTGCTCGTCAGAGCCGCCGATAAACATCACGTCCTCCTTCTTCAGACGCAGGTAACGCACATAGATATCTGCCGGCACATACACGCCGGCCAAGTGACCGATATGCACACCGCCATTGGCATAGGGCAGGGCAGAGGTCACCGTTGTTCTCTTAAACTTTTTCTCTATCATTTTCTTAGTTGCTTATTTTCTAGCCTGCAAAATTACAAAATAAAATCGGACTGACCAACTATCAGCCCGACTTTTTACATTTTTAATTTAAAAGGCGCTAACCTTTTTACGCTCCCGTTCCGAAGTCGTCGTCGTCGTTGCCGCCGCCTCCGGAGTTACCGCTGGTGTTACTATTAGTGTCCAGCAAGCTTCGACAACTCCAGGCGGTTGATGACCTCCTTCTTACGCGATTTTTTTAGTAAACTTATCTTCATGTTCTACTAAATTTTAGTTATTTTGCTTGCAAAGATGCTGATTTTATGGGACTTATGCAAATTATTCGCCAACTTTTTACCTCTATTTAAGTTCTACTTTAGTCCTACCTATCCTCTACCTAAGTTCTACCTTAACTCTACCAAACGATGATTCGTTTTTCATCTCCGATACTCCCCTGCAGGTTTTCAGGCAAGGCCTTTTAACTGGATTTACTCGTAGCTTATTAAACAGTCCCACGTTGGGAACGTTTTAGTCCCAGGCTGGGAATGTTTTAGTCCCAAGGTGGGAACAATTTAGTCCCAAGGTGGGAACATCAAGCCAGCCTCCGCCTCAGTAGTCATCACCTTCCTCTTAAACACACACAGATGGCGACAGAGGAATGACAAAGGTTATGTAGAGGGTTAGTAGAACTTAGGTAGAACTAAAGTAGAGGATAAGTAGAACTTAAGTAGAGGTAGACTTTTACGTAAAATGCTATATTTCAGATAGATACTTTGTTTTTTAGTAGAACTTATTGAATTATTCTTTCATAATCATTTTGGTGTTATTAGTATTAAGTAAAATTTGCTTACCTTCCACCAGGAATCCTTGGTGCGGCAAATGGCCTGGACGACGCAGTTCATGGCTTTACATTCGGGTACGGAAATAGTGTCGTTCACACGCCGATACGCGTATTGCCAAGGGCTGATTTTCTGAATTTTGCGGGTTTTTCGAAGATTTTTTGCTTTAGAGACCTTGTTTACAAATAAAGTTTGTACTTTTGCAGCTGGTTCAAAACTAACAAACTACTATATATGAAATATATACCAAACAGAAGACTACTGGCTATGTGCCTTTCATTGATCCTTGCTGTTGTTGGCCTCTCGGCTCGGGACATCCATGTGGCTACTACGGGTAATGATGACAATCCGGGTACTGAGGAAGCGCCCCTGCTGACCATTCACAAAGCCGTAGAACTGGTGCAGGCTGGCGACCGCATTCTCATTCATGAGGGTACCTACACCATCAGCGAACGCATTAAGATTCCCGCACTACCTACGAGTGCCGAGCGACGCTGTGAGATGCGTGCCTGGCCCGAAGAGGCCGTGGGCAAGGTTATCATCGACGGCTCGGCTATGAACCACAAGACGATGAACGACTTCAAGATGGGACGCTGCATCTATGTGAACCACGAGGCCAACTACTGGACGTTCTACGGACTCGTGCTGCAGCATGCCGAGGATAACGGTATGAAGGTGGAAGGATCGTACAACATCATCGAGCGTTGCGTGTTCCGCTGGAACAACGATACAGGCCTGCAGATAGGCATGTACAAGGATTTCAGCATCGAAGAGACGAAAAGCCTGCCCGTCAGCGGTACGCCGCAGTTCAACCCCGGCTACACCTATTGCCGATACAACAAGGTCATCAACTGCGACGCCTACGAGAACTACGACAGCCGCACCTATAACGGCACCGACGACGGAGGCGATGCCGACGGATTTGCCTGCAAGCTGTTTCCTGGTCCCGGCACGGAGTTCCACGGTTGTCGCGCATGGACCAACAGCGACGACAACTGGGACCTCTACATGGTCTATCACCCCGTGGTCATCGACCATTGCTGGGCCTGGCATGCCGGCTATTCACCCGAAGGCGAGGTCGTGGGCAACGGCAACGGCTTCAAGCTGGGCGGTGGAGGGTCGTCGGGCGGTGCTGCCTTCGACCAGTCGGTGGGAGCTCATGTCGTCACCAACAGCGTGGCCTTCGGGAACCTGCACAAGGGTTTCGACCAGAACAATGCCTACGAGGGCATGTACATCATTAACTGCACCGCTTGGGGCAATGAGTATAACTACCGTTTCCCCACCATGTTCAAGTATGGCGGCATGACCATCCGCAACAGCGTAGGGTGGGGAGCCGAAAAGCAGAACCACGAGTTCCTGTCGGCAGACAAGGACGGCTCGCAGCTGCCCGACACCGAGTTCAACTCATGGACTACGCTGGACGGCTGTAATCCATACAAGGAAGGCCAGAAAGTGGCCGACGGCAGCAAGCCCCTTACCAAGGACTACTCCGGCGAGTTTCTGTCGCTGTCCGTCGAGGACTTCATGGCACCACGTGAGGCCGACGGTTCGCTGCCCAGCAACGACTTTGCCCGTCTGAAGCCTGGCAGCGTCATGAAGGACAAGGGCACGCCCATCATCGGCTTTACGCCAGTACGAAAGATGACCGAGGCCGAATGTGCCGCCGCAGGGTTGGAGTATATCACCGCCGATGACCTCTACATTCCCTACAACGATGCAGCACCCGAGTTTGGCGCCTTCGAGCTGGACGGCGTACCGGCAGACTTCACCATTCCGGAGAAGATAGAACTGACCTGCACGACGGCCAACTCCATGCAGGAAATTGTCCAAGGACAGCCTATTGAGGACATCGTCTATGAGTGGAATGAGGCAGGCACCAATGCCAGCGTCGATGGTCTGCCCGATGGTCTGAGCTACACCGCCAGCGGGCGCACTCTGACCATCAGCGGCACACCCGCCACTGGCGGCACCTTCAAGATTACCGTCTCTGGTGATGCAGAAAAGGGAGTGAAACCCGTCAGCACGACAGGCACTATCACCCTCGTCATCCCCTTCCGTGTACTGACTGGCGACTGGTACCACTTCCAGGACGAAGCCGATGCACTGCCCGCCGACCTGAAGGAGGTCGTAGAGATAGTACAGGGTACAGACACTGGCCGTCCGTCGTACATCAGTCCTACCTACACGGAGAATGACGGTGTCATCCCCGGTGGTTGCACCATAGGAGCTTTCGTCATGGGGCGCAACAACGGCGGCATCCGCTGGAACTTCAAAAGCGGTGTCATTCAACTGTTTGTCAACCTGCACTTTACCGGCGGACGCACCTTCCGCATCAACTACACACTGGCCGACGGTACTACCAACACCGTCAATGTTGCCAAACAGAGTAAGGGAACCTACTGCGGCTGGAACGTACTTGAGAATGCCGGCATCATCGATGGCACAACGCTGCGTAGCATAGAGTTGCTGAACAACAATTCCAGTGGTGAGGTGCGCATGTACGACATGTATATCCGAGTGCCAGATGACGGTGCAACAGGAATCAGATCTCTTGGCAGCGATGAGGCTGAGAAACCTCTCAAGTTCATGCACAAAGGGCGTCTTGTCATTCAAAAGAACCAAGTACAGTATAACGCACAAGGACAAATACGTAAACGATTTCGTGGAAATTAACAGAATTTTATACGAAGAAAATCGGCGGCCCGTGATTTTCTTCGTATCTTTGCAAGAGCAAAACGGCCTCAAGATGAGGTTGCAAGACAAACTACTACTGTATATACGCGCGAACAATTATTATTAATACTATTAACGATTAAGAATTGATTTTATGAAGAAACATTTACTTAGATGGAGCACGCTCTGTCTGCTGTTCATCTTGGGCATGACACGGGCAGCAGCGTTTACTGACATCAAGGCAGATTTTACCAACGGGTCGTTCTTCACTGCTGAGGAGACCAACGTGACAACTGCCGGCTTGAAGATGAATGCTGACGGCACGTTTACGCGTGTGGCGGCAGATGCTGCAGATGCTAACGCGGTGATTACTGGTAAGTTCCACTCGAACGACCATGGTATCAGTAATTTTTCAGCCACTGTCAAAGTGGACGGTCCCGTGAAGGTTTCCATGGGAACCTGCGCCTGGGGTGGTGACGTGACGATTAAGGATGCCACGGGTGCTACTGTAGGCACGTTCAACACAAATACGGGTGCTTGCTACCACAACGAAAAGGTAAAAAACATTGCCTCAACGTACTACAAAGGTGAAGCCACGACGCTGACCATCAGCGGCGGCAGCTATACTCCGTACTTTGCCGTAGAGGCTGTTGACCCTTCTCAGTTGCCCAACGACGCTACTGTGACTTTTGCCAGTGGTGATGCTGCTGGCTTGGCTCCTGCCGCCGTCAAGAAAGAAGTGGGCAGCACCTTTGCTCTGCCAACGAACTTCACCCTCTACGTGGAGGGCAAGACCCTGACGGCTTGGACTGACGGCACCAACGACTATGCTCCTGGTTCTGAGTATACCGTCCCCGCTTCGGACGTCACTCTGACTGCCAAGTTCACTGATAACGAGGTGAGCCTTGGCGACCGCATTGAGTCTGTGACTGTGAAGTTCAACTTCCGTCGCGATGCCGGTGCCCCTACTGTAGGCTATCAGAATGCTACTGGCATCTGGGTGGCTCAGGCTATAGTCAATGGCAAGACCATCGATGTGAAGGCCGACTTTGACACCAACAATGGCGGTAAGTTTGCCAATGGCAACTGGAATGACTGGGCTCAGCTGAACAAAGGTACCAAGTGGACCATTCCTTCTTGCAAGGGTGCCACCGTTTCTATTGAGGCTTACAGCGAATTAGGTGCTGCTGGTAAGACAGCCACTACTATCGACGGACAGAGTGACTATACTAACGGCAAGACTATCAGCTACGAGATTGCCGGTTCTGCCGAAACCATTGACGTGGTCATTGGAGATGATGGCTCATACTACCGCTATATCCAGGTTGTTCTGCCCGTAGTGGCAAGCGTTGGTGACGAGAAGTTTGACAATATCGATGCCTCTATCGAGTGGCCGATGTTGGTAGATGGTAATATCGATTTGGAAAGCAAGACCATCTATCCCGAATCTGCTATTTCAGTAGCTTCCTTCGAATACAGCCCTGCTGATGCTACGGTTGCCACAGGTTCGCGTAGCAAAGATCCTGATAATGGTTTAAAGTTCGTGACCTTTATGGGTGACAATGTCCAAATGCACTGGAATGTGAAGCCTGCATCGGGCCTCACCTTTACCCCGACTCAGATAAAGATGTATGTTCAGCGTTTCGGTACCAATAAGAAGGACGGTGTCGTCGTTTCTGCCAAGGTGGGTGAAGGCGAACCGACTACCCTTGGAACCTTTACGGCACGACGTGCCAACTGGGATGACAGCCAGGAGGAAGGCCAGTGGGGCGAAAAACTGAGCAACTTGGTTAACGAGATAGTGATTGACCTGACTGAGGATCAGCAAAAGGCTCTGACATCAGGCGAAGGCTTCGACCTGTATGCTACAACCGGTTTGGCCAACAATAAGGCTGGCGGTTTTGCTGACGTGCGCATCTATGGTAAGGTGAATGGTACCAAGGCCGCTGTCGAGATGTACACCCTCTCTGCTGTTGCCAATCCCGAGGAAGCCGGTAGCGTGAGTGTCTATCCGAAGTCTGACAGCTATGAGGCTGGCAGCGAGGTGACGCTGACCGCCACTGAGAACTTCGGCTACGACTTTGAGAATTGGACTGATGCCACCGGTCAGGTAGTTTCTACCGAGGCTAAGTTCAAATATGTTGTCAATGCCAACAGCGAGCTGAAGGCTAACTTCAAGAAGGTGGAGACTTACGAGTTGAAGTTGACCATTGAAGGTACGAACGACTATATGGTTAAGGTTAGTCCTATTCCTGAGACGATTGACGGCAAGTGGATGTATGAAGCAGGTGCAACGGTGGCCCTGACGGCTAGCCAGTATGAGGGTCTGGTGACCTTCACCAACTGGAATGATGGTACGACGAACAGCGATCTGACTGTAACGATGGACGGCGATAAGAATATTGTTGCTTCCTATTCTCAGGCAGACATCATTGCCGGTTGGGATTTCTATAAGGCTGGAAGCAATGGCCGTAAGGCTGACTTCGCCGCACAGGACAACGACGGCGATGCCCTGAATCTAGTGAATACCGAGACTGGCGAGACCAGTGGCTGGCTCGACAAGTCGACTGTTGGTGGCGGTGGTTACGAGAGCTTTGCAGGTGCTGCCGTCAACTGGCGCCAGGGCAAGCAAAACGGCGACGTGGGTAACTGGCATTGGCAGACGAAGATCAATGCCGAGGCATTTACCGACATCAACGTACAGTTCCAGATGCTGTATAACTACAACGCCTATCAGACCTACGATGCTGAATACTCGCTAGACGGTGAGAACTGGACAAAGTTCGGCAGCGTGACCATGACGGGTGCGAAGGCTGTGGCTACGTTCAGCGAAAAATTGCCCGCAGCTGCCAACAACCAGAAGGAACTCATCATCCGCATGAAAGCCGACAAGACCTCGCAGGTCGATGGTGCTGCATCGGCTAACGACGGTAACACGCTGGCTATGTTCTTCATCACCGGTACTCCGAAGTTGGTTGACGACGGCAAGGCTCCTGTGCTTGTTTCGACAGTTCCTGCCGACGGCGCCACCGGCGCTTCTGCTAGCGGTAAGATTGTGCTCGCCTTCGACGAGCGCGTGAAGGTGAAGGACGGTGCTACGGGTATGATGGCCGTCAACAACGGCGCGAGCGGTGCTTGGCTGGTAGAACCCACAGTCAGCGGTAAGACCATCACCTTCGAATATAAGGGACTGGAGTATGCTACTGCATATAAATTCAGTATGCCTGCCAACACTATCAGCGATCTGACAGACAACTATCTAGACAAGGACATCACGATTGACTTTACCATCATGTCTCGTCCTACTATTGAGAAGAAGGCTTACGACCAGATTGTCGAAAATGCTGAACAACTGCTAGCTGCCATCGATGCTGCCCAGAAACGCAGCGACAAGAACGTGCGCTACCGTATCTTTATCAAGAACGGTAACTACACCATTCCTCTCTATTCAACAATGAAGACCGTCAACGGTTATGAGGTTCCCGAATGTATCACATTCATCAATACCAAGAACGTATCATTCATCGGTGAAAGCCGCGACGGCGTTATAATCACCAACGGTATCGACAAGAATGCTACCTTCGCAGGTACTTACGGCACTACCAGCAAGTACGATGGTATTGGTAACAGCGACGTGTTCCAGATAAGCGGTAGCGACTATTACTTCCAGGATTTGACCATCGAGAGTGGTATGGAAGACGCTACGGGTCGTGACCTCGCCATTCAAGACAAGGCTACGCGTACCATTTATAAGAATACTGGCCTGCGAGGTTATCAGGACACCTGGACTTCGAACAATGACAACGGTTACTACTATTTTGAGGGCGGTTACGTTCGCGGACGTACCGACTACATGTGCGGTAAGGGTGACGCCTTCTTCAATGGTGTTGAACTGCGCCAGATAGCCGGTGGTTATGCTGCCGTACCATCGAAGAGCATCAAGTACGGTTACGTCTACAAAGACTGTACCATCAACGGTGAAGGCAATAATGTCGACGGCAACTACACCCTCGGTCGTCCTTGGGGTAGTGGTACTCCAGTAGCCCTCTTTATTGACACGAAGATGAACGTTGTTCCTTCGGCTATTGGCTGGAACGAGATGGGTACAGGCTGGCCCAAGCGCTTCGCTGAGTACAATTCAATGACATCTACTGGTTCGCAGATTGACCTGAGCGGTCGTAAGAAGACCTTCGGCGACGGTCATGCCAACAATCCTATACTGACTGCCGAGGAGGCTGCCGAGGCTGGTAACCTGCACAACATGTTTGGTGAGTGGGATCCCACTATGCTAACCGAGCAGGCTCCTGTCCCGCAGGATGTGAAGATTTCCGGAAACACGCTGACTTGGGAGAATAGCAACTACGCGCTGTTGTGGGCCGTCTGCAAGAATGGCAGAATTGTCGGCTTCACCACGGAGCCTACTTATACCGTCGACGACGCAACGGCTACTTATACTGTGCGTGCAGCCAACGAGATGGGTGGCCTGAGCGAAGCTTCGGCTGCCGCTAACTCTTCATCAGGCATTGAGACGGTGAATACGAAGAGTATTGTAAGCGACGGTGTCATCTACGACCTGCAGGGCCGCCAGGTGACCAACCCCACCAAGGGTCTGTACATTGTCAACGGCCGTAAGGTTGTGATTAAGTAAAGCCTCACCCCCGACCCCTCTCCAAGGGGCGAGGGGAGTGATTACAAACTTGAATAAAATAAGATAAAATAGAGCGGGAAAACGAGTGTTTCCCGTTCTTTTTTTGCATAAATATCGTAATCGTTTACGAAAAAAAGGATAAAGAATATTTGGTTGTGTTATTTTTTATTCGTACTTTTGCAGCAATTTAAGAACTACTTTTATATAAAACAAACAAACAATTACTAACATGCAAAGAAGAAGACTACTCTTAGCCCTGTTGCTGTGCGCACTGTGGCTAACGGGCTTCGCCCAGAATGCAATCAAAGGTACCGTGAAGGACAAGTCCGGCGAACCCCTGATTGGAGTAAGCGTTACTTATGGTAACGGCCAGGGTACGGTGACCGACATTGACGGTAACTTCAGTGTCAACGCCCCCGCTGGCTCAACTATCAAGTTCTCGTATGTTGGCTACAAGCCCCAGTCGGTGAAGGGCGGTGCCAACATGAACGTCACCCTCGAGGAAGACAATACAACCCTCGAGGATGTGGTTGTTATCGGTTATGGCACGATGAAGCGTCGCGACCTGACTGGTGCTGTGGCATCGGTAACGGGTGAGACACTGGCCAAGAACCCCGTGTCGAACGTGGCTCAGGCCCTGCAGGGTCAGCTGCCTGGTGTGAGCGTCATCTCACAGGACGGTCGTCCTGGCGGTACCACTCAGATTCGCGTTCGTGGTGGTGGTTCTATCACCCAGTCGAACGACCCGCTGTATATCGTGGATGGTGTGCAGGTAAGCGACATCAACGATATTCCTGCCGACAACATTGAGAGCATTGACGTGCTGAAGGATGCTGCTTCGACAGCCATCTACGGTGCCCGCGGTGCTAACGGTGTTATCCTGATTACCACGAAGGGTTCGAAGGGTGACGGCAAGGCCAAGGTGAAGTACAACATGTACTACCAGATCAAGAAGTCGACGTACACTCCCGACGTGCAGAACGCCTACGACTACGTGCTCCACAACTGGAGCTATGCCAAGTCATACGGCGAGGCTTACGGTGAGGGTGTTGCTTCGTACTTCGGACTGGGCAGCGCTCATGGCAACCATCTGAACGACTACAGAAACGTGGGTGTACACAACTATGTGGACGACGTGATGCAGACCGCTCACTCTTGGAACCACGACCTGTCGCTGTCGGGCGGTAACCAGAACACCAAGTACTATGCTTCTGTGAACTACGTGACCGATGAGGGTAATCGCATCAACACCGGTTTCAAGCGTTGGAATGCCAGCTTCAAGATCTCTCAGAAGATCAACAAGGACCTGACTTTCGACGCTGACCTGCGTTACAGCGAGATGAAGCGCGAGGGTACACAGTTTGAGTATGCTGCCGGTAACGCCGTTTACGGTTTCCGTCCCATCGACAATCCTCTTGGAAGCGGCGAGCCCTCTGACCTCGGTATGGGTAGCGCCAGTGTGGAAGACATCAGCAACCCCCTGGCGATCATCGACAACTACAGCAGCGTGACAACCCGTCAGCGCGTTCGTGGTATGGGTACGCTGACCTGGAACGTCCTGAAGGGTCTGACCGCTAAGACGGAACTGTCGCTGAGCCGCAACTGGAGCAAGACGCAGGATTGGGATGGCGGCAAGTCAAGCAATCCCTACAACAAGGCTAGCCTGTCGCAGGGTGACGGCTATGGCATCCGTTGGGCCACCACGCTGAACTATCAGGTTCAGGGTCTCGGTGAGGATCACAACCTGTCGTTCCTCGCAGGTAACGAGGTGCTGGCCAGCAAGTCGAACAGCAGTACGATGACTGGTGCCGGCTACCCCGCTGAGTTCAGCCAGGACCGTGCTTTCGGTATGTTCAATATGTACAACATGGTTGATGAGTACCTGAATCAGACCCAGCAGGCTTCTGATTTCAGCTACACCATTGGTGAGCCTAAGCACACGCTGTCGTGGTTCGGTCGTGTCAACTACGACTATCTGGGCCGCTATCTGTTCACTGCTACGTTCCGTGCCGATGGTAGCTCGAACTTCGCTCCCAACAAGCACTGGGGTTACTTCCCCGCTGCCGCCTTCGCATGGCGCATCAACGACGAGCCGTTCATGGCTAACACCAAGGACTGGCTGGACAACTTGAAGCTGCGTCTGTCGTATGGTACCTCTGGTAACGACAACATCGACGCCAGCCTCTGGAAGGAATACTGGGAGCCGAAGGTCGTTTGGACCAATGGTGTCCGCAAGGTGACTTTCTCGCCGGGTGCCGTATTGGCTAATCCCGACCTGAAGTGGGAGACCACCATCTCGCGTAACCTCGGTATCGACTATGGTTTCTGGAATGGTAAGCTGCGTGGTAGCATCGAGTTCTACTGGAACACCACGAAGGACATTCTGATGCGCGTGCCCGTTGCTGAGTCGACTGGTCACAGCTATCAGTACCAGAACGTGGGTGAGACCTCGAACAAGGGTATTGAGTTCTCGGTATTCTACGAGATCATCCGTTCGAAGGACTTCAACCTGAGCGTCAACGCTACCTACAACTATAATAAGAATAAGGTTGAGAAGGTTGTTGAAGGCGTGAATGCCGACACGAACACCAACTGGGGTTCTTCGATGAAGCGTCCGTACAACGACTACATCATCCGCGAGGGTGAGCCTGTAGGTACTATCTACGGCTACAAGTCGGCTGGCTACTATACCGTTGACGACTTCACCGTAGCTGATGGCGTATGGACTCTGAAGGCCGGTGTGCCCGACATGGGTTCTAACGTAACCAACTATTCTACCGGTTATCTGAATGCTTATCCTGTTCCCGAGGGCCAGGTGGCTCGTCCCGGTATGGTGAAGTTCCAGGACACCGATGGCGACGGTACCATCACGGAAGACGACTGCCAGGTAGTGGGTCACACCATGCCTCAGCACACTGGTGGTATCAACCTGAATGCCAACTACAAGGGCTTCGACTTCTCGGCAGGCTTCACCTATCAGATTGGTGGCGACGTCTACAACGCCAACGCCATGCACTCTATGATGGGTAATAAGGATACCAGCTTCGGTTGGAACCGTCTGGCTGTCGCTTCTGATACTTGGAAGATGTACGACGTAGACGCTAGCGGTGATCTGGTTGCTGTCACCGATCCTGCTGCTCTGGCTAAGCTCAACAGCGGTGTCAAGTACGCTCTGCCTTACTACGAGTATGGTCTCGTCAACTCTGAATTCATTGAGGATGCTTCTTATCTGCGTCTGAACACGCTGACCCTCGGTTACACCATTCCGAAGCAGCTCACCAAGAAGATTGGTATCAGCAATCTGCGTGTCTACTTCACCGGTGGTAACCTGTTCTGTCTGACCGGTTATGACGGCAGTGACCCCGACGTGAACACCCGGCCCGGTGGCAACAACGGATTCCCCACTCCGAACTACGACTGGAACTCGTATCCGCGTGCCAGAACATATACATTCGGTCTTAACGTTGCATTCTAAATCATAAGGAGGTATTAAAGATATGAAAAAGATATTATATTCAACGCTTTTCGCAGCAGCCACCCTCATGCTGGGTGTATCATGTAGCGACTATTTGGAGACTGACACGCTGTCAAAGGCCGATGCAGGCTTCGTATTCTCGACCAACGAGACGGCTCGTGCCGCTCTGGAAGGTGCCTACTCTTCATGGACCGATGCTGCTCAGAATAAGGTTTTCGGCGACGGTTTGTTCTATGCTGCCGACGTGGCAGGCTCTGACATTGAGCGTCACCCCGAGAACTTCAGCAACCAGCCCGGACGTCACTATCCGGAGTGCTTCTACCAGAATGGTGCTTATGCCAGCGAGTACACGCTGCTGAGCTATCAGAAGGAGAACGACACCTATGCTTCGCTCTATGCTGTCATCAACAAGGCTTGTATCGTTGTGAAGGCCATCTCTGAGTCCAATGGATTCAACGACATGATTGCCGCTGGTGTGGAGTGCACCATGGGTCAGCTCTACGGTGAGGCTGTTGCCCTGAAGGCTACTGCCTATCGCGAGCTCATCAAGTACTTTGGTGATGTTCCCTATATCAGCGGTAATGCTACCGACCACGATGGTCTCGTAGGCCGCGACTCTATCTACGACGTCATCCTGGCTGAGTTGCAGCAGGCTGCTCCCGTCATGTATCGCGTGGGTTCTATCCCCGGCATCTCTGGTAAAAACTACTTCTCTCGCACTTACGTGGAAGGTCTTATCGGCCGTATCGCCCTCGAGGCTGGTGGCTATCAGACTCGTCGCGGTGATATTGCCCGTGTCGACGGTAAGGGCAACGCGCTGACCTTCGAGAACATGGGTACCGAGAACAATGGTGCCACCTACGGTCGTCGTAGTGACTGGCAGAACTACTACCGTATGGCTCAGACCTACTTCAAGGCAGTCATCGACAACCCCGGTTCTGCTAAGTTCATCACTACCGACTCACGTACTCCGGCTAACCCCTATCAGGTATTCTTCCAGCAGATGCACGCTGAGGACGAGACCTATGCCGACGAGAGCATCTACGAGTATGCCATCACACAGGGTGGCGGCAACGATGCACGTCCTTACTCTTTCGGCCGTCCTACCACTGGTGGTTCGAAGAACAACTATCCTTGTAAGAACTATGGTCAGGGCCGTATCAATCCTGCCTTCTACTATGGTGTGTTCGATCCTGCCGACATGCGTCGTGATGTCAGCTGCACCGTAACAGCTACGAAGGGTGCCGACGGTACCGAGATCATTCTTCCCTTCACTCCTGGTTCACAGGGTAAGGGTGGTGGTATCGCCTACAACAAGTGGGACGAGAACCGTCAGGACAAGCCTTGGGTTGCCAACCAGCGTAAGTCGGGTATCAATGGCCCGTACATGCGTATCTCTGAGATTTACCTCGGCTACGCAGAGGCTTGTGCCGCTCTGGGTGACAACAGCACCGCCCGTCAGTATCTGGACATCATCCGCAACCGTGCCTTCGGTGGTGCTGCAGCAGCTAAGACTGATGCCTTCATCGCCAAGGAGGGTTCTGTGCTGAATGCTGTCATTCAGGAGCGTGGCTTCGAGTTCGCCGGTGAGGGTGACCGTCGCTGGACACTGATCCGCACAGGTCTCATCGGTCCGAAGATTCGTGAAATCAAGGAGCTGACTGCCAAGATGTTCGCAGGTCTGAAGGCTAACGGTTCGTTCACCTTCGACAACGGCAACACCATTTCTGAGTACATCTGGACGAAGTATGTCGACCTGGGTAAGGGCAAGCGCCTTGTCAACCAGTGTCCCGACGAGAACGATCCTGCTCAGTTCCCCGGCTGGCGTGGTGTGAACAACGACTGGAGTGCTTTTGGTCTGGCTATTCCCGACAACTATGCTCCCAACTTGGCCATCAAGGGTCTGTTCAAGGCTCTCAGCGCTGACGAGATTGCTGCTCTGGAGGCTGACGGCTACAAGAAGACCAACTGGGCTGTTGATCTGGTGAAGGCTGAAGACGAGTACAATAAGTACCTGTTCCTCGACTACGACTATGTGAAGGCTCCTATCTATCTGTGGCCCTTCACCCCGAATGTGATGGCTAACGGCCACTTCACCAACGGTTACGGTTTCAAGCAGGAATAATACTTGAAGTTAAGAAGTTAAGGGTTAAGAAGTTAAGAAGAGCGGAGAGCACTTTTGCTTTCCGCTTTTCTTTTTGCATTTTTCTTGTATGTATTTTCGTAAACGTTTACGAAAGAAAGATTTGTTAACTTTTGGAAATCTTCTAAAATCTTTGTACCTTTGCAACCAGAATATTCTATTTAATTATTAATTTTTTAAAACTACTAATTTATGTCTGTTAAGATTAAGAGTATTTTCCGACTGACACTATTATGGTGTCTGCTCTTAGTGTGTGGCCAGGCTATGGCTCAGACTACCGCTAAGGGTACGGTTACGGACGCGGCGGGAGAACCCGTTATTGGCGCAACCGTAGTAGAGAAGGGTAATGCCAAGAATGCAGCAGTCACCGACTTCGACGGAAACTTCACGTTGAAGCTCCAGAAGTCGAAGACCATCGTGATCTCCTACATCGGTATGATCACGCAGGAGGTCAATGCTACAGGAGGCGATTTGAAGATTACCTTGCAGGACGACAATGCTTCGCTGGAAGAAGTCGTTGTCGTAGGTTACACTAGCAAGGCCCGTAAGGACCTGACGGGTTCTGTGGGTTCTGTCTCGGGTGCCAAACTGGCTGTGGTTCCTGTATCGTCAGCTGCTGAAGCCCTGACGGGTAAGATTGCCGGTGTGCAGGTTACGACTACCGACGGTCAGCCCGGTGCCGACATCAACATCCGCGTCCGTGGTGCAACGTCAGTGACGCAGTCTAACGACCCGTTGTTCATCGTCGACGGTTTCCAGGTGGCAAACATCAATGATATCCCTCCCTCGGATATTGCTTCTATCGATGTTCTGAAGGATGCCTCTCTGACCGCCATCTACGGTGCGAAGGGTGGTAATGGTGTTGTTATCGTCACCACCAAGAGCGCCCAGGCCGGTAAGGTTCAGGTGTCGTTCAACGGTCGTCTGAGCGTATCGTCGCTGACTCGCTCGATGAAGCTGATGAATACCGGTCAGTTTGTCGACCTGATGTACGACCGCGCCTCAAGTAACGGTGGCGGTGCCCGCGACAGCTGGCAGAAGGCCTTCCGCGGTGACTTCGGCAACCCCAAGGATAACGTTCTTTATTACAACCAGCCCACCAACGACTGGCAGGACGAGGTATTGGGCAACCACCCGATGAGCTATTCGGCCAACGTCACTGTAGGCGGTGGTAACGAGTCTACTCGTTTCAACCTCTCGCTGACCCAGTCGGAGGACGTAGGTATCATCCTCGGTTCTGGTGTTCGCCGTACCAATGTGAACTTCAAGCTTAACACCAAGATTACCAAGAACCTCGAGTTCACCTACAACCCCAAGCTGACCTATCGTCGCGACGAGGGTGCCGGTGGTGCCAACGTAGGTTCGGGTGGTCTGGTCGACCGTGTGCTGCGCTATCAGCCTACCAGTGGTCTGCGCGGTTGGGGTAACTATTCAATCATGGAGGATGCTGCTGACGCAGAGCGCTTCAACCTGACGAACCCTGTGAGCGATATCAACACCAATACCCAGAAGAAGCACAGCTACGCCATCTCTCAGCAGTTCTCGCTGAAGTGGACGCCCATCAAGGGCCTCGTGCTCCGTTCCGAGGGTAACTATAACATCTCTTTCCGCGATACCCAGCGCTACTGGGGTTGGCTGACCTCTACCGGTCAGAGCACCGTCCACCAGCAGATGCCGGTTGCTGCACTCACCAAGCGCACCACCGAGTCGTACACCTGGACCAATACCGCCAGCTACGACATGAGTATCAAGGACATGCACAACCTGTCGTTCCTGCTCGGTCAGGAAATCTACAACACCCAGTATAAGGAGAACAAGCAGACCGCTCACCTGTTCGATCGTGGTATCGACGCCGAGACTGCTATCAACAACATGGCCCTGGGTCAGCCTTATGCTGCCGACACCTACACGCTGCGCTCTACGGCAAACCGCACCGCATCGTTCTTCGGACAGGTTTCTTACAACTACGATCACAAGTATCTGCTCTCGGCTACGTTCCGTGCCGACGGTAGCTCGAAGTTCGCTCCCGGCAACCAGTGGGGTTACTTCCCCTCAGTCAGTGGTGCTTGGGTTGTCAACCGCGAGAAGTTCCTGAAGGACGTGAAGTGGATCGACCAGTTGAAGATCCGCGCCGCCTTCGGTCTGGCTGGTAACAACAACATCAGCGACGACCTGTGGCGCTTCCTCTATACGTCAAGCAACTCGGGTGGTCCTGAGTTCGCTTCTACCACAGCCGCCAATGGTGAGCTCTACTACAGCGCTCCCGGCAGCTATCCTAACAAGGACATCAAGTGGGAGACCACCATCACCCGCAACTTGGCAGCCGACATCTCGCTGTTTGGTGGACGCATCACCATCACGCCGGAAATCTACTGGAACACCACTCGCGACCTGCTCTATCAGTCGCCCATCCCCGGTGTGTCAGGTTACAGCCGTCAGATGCAGAACATCGGTAAGGTGAACAACAACGGTTGGGAGTTAACCATCAATGGCGACATCCTTCGCGGTAAGGACTACGTGTTGAGTGCCAACTTCACGCTGGGTCACAACAAGATGACCATCAAGGAGTTGAACGCTACCGACACCCGCATCTACAACTACGCAGGTGCCTGGAAGTCCAGCGACCAGAACGACTACCTCCTCGAGGTGGGCGGCGAGCTCGGTCTGATGTACGGCTACGTCTACGACGGACTCTACACTTGGGACGAGTTCCTGTATCCTACCACATCGACCTATGCTGCCAACCCGAAGGGTAAGGGTGTTGTCAATGGCATTCTCGTTGGCGGTACCATCACCGACGGTTACGAGGGCAACTCGGGTAACGGTGTGCTGGGTGGTTCACACTCAGGCTATTCTACCATGCCTGGCAAGATCCGCATCAAGGACTTGAACGGCGACGGACAGATCGACCAGAACGACAAGACCGTCATTGGTCGCACCACGCCGAAGTGGCAGGGTGGTTTCGGTATCTCTGGCCAGTGGAAGGACTTCGACTTCGTAGCCAACTTCACCTACATGCTCGACTTCGACGTCTACAATGCTACGGCTTATGCATTGTCAAGCATGTCGAGCAGCCAGAACAACTTCACCAACGTTTATGCTAAGTTTGCTGACGGCCGCTGGCGTTACAGTGCTCCCGACGGTTATACCGACCTGAGCGGTCACAACATCACCGGTGAGTCTCTCTATAAGAATGGTAACCTCGACGGTATGCCCGGTCTCTATAAGGATATGAATGCCAACGTCAACAAGTGGAATCCCGCCGACCTGGTTACTAATATCATGCTCGACTCCTTCGTCGAAGACGGCTCATTCATCCGTTGCTCTGACATTACCCTCGGCTACACCTTGCCGAAGAGTGTTATCAAGAAGATCTACTTAAATAAGGTTCGCGCGTATGTGTCTGTTTCTAACCTCTTCATCCTGACTAAGTATTCGGGTTACGATCCTGAGGTGGACGTACAGTCGGGTCTCACTCCTTCTATGGACTACAACCGCTATCCGCGTGCACGTACATTCTCTTGTGGTGTCAACGTTACGTTCTAATTGATAATTAGTAATTGAAAATTGAAAACGATATGAAACTTAATAAGATATTTATCAGTGGACTGGCCATGCTGGCGTTGACTTCGTGCAACGACTATTTGGAAACAGATCCGGCCACCAACGTAGCAAGTACGGAATTGGTGTTCGGCTCCGAGGGTGAGACACGTACCGCCCTGTATGGCGTCTATGCAAAGGTTTGCTCCGACAACCTGTTCGGCGGCAGACTGTATAACGATTTCCAGCTGAACAGCGACGTTGACTTCTATGCCAACTCGAACGAAGCCGCAGCTGGCAATCAGCCCCGTCGTTTCGACGTGCGTTCCGACGCCAACAACGTGGAAACACTTTGGAACAACCTCTATTCAGCTGTCGAGACAGCCAACGAGTTCATCTTCAACCTGCAGAACAGCAGCATCTATAAGGAAGAGACCGAGGACGCTGCCTCTGAGGCTGCCGACGGTACCATCAGCACCGTCCAGGTGCCCAAGGTTACCAGTCTGACCCAGATGATGGGTGAGGCCAAGGTGATGCGCGCCATGTTCTATCACGAGCTGTTGAGCTACTGGGGCGACATCCCCTTCACGCTGAAGTCTACTTACGAGACTGACGACTTGAATCCCGCCATCACGCCGCGTCAGCAGGTGAGCGACGCGCTCATCGCCGACCTGCGCCACGCTGCCGAGTATATGTATTCTGACCAGGATGGTAAGGTGGCTGCCCCCGAGCGTATCACCAAGGAGGCTGCTTACGCTATGATAGCCCGTCTGGCCCTGCAGGCTGGCGGTTACTCGCTGAACCACGAGGCCAACGACGCCACCAACTATCAGATGACGCGTCCCTCCAACTATCAGGAGTACTACATCATTGCCCGCGACTACACCAAGCGCATCATCGACGCTGGCGGTCACCGTCTGAGCAAGAGCTTCCGCGACGTGTTCATCGACGAGTGTAACTTCGTGGCTTCTACTGGCGACGATCCCATCTTCGAGATTCCTTTTGCCAAGGAGACCAACGGTAACTGGGGTTATGCCCAGGGTCCGACGAACGGTGTCGACACCGGTGTGGAGACCGACTATACGAACTCTGCCTGGGGTGCTACCAGCGGTGGCGTTCGCACTACTGCTTTCTACGGCTACTCATTCGACAGCCTCGACGTGCGCCGCGACTACATCTGCGGTCTGTGGTATTATTCTAACCAGGGCCTGCCCACCATGCGCCTCGACTATGCTATGCACAACAACAAGTGGTCGAAGCTGTGGAACTCGAATGGTCTGGGTAAGACCACCACGGGTGCTACTGGTATCAACTTCGCCTACATCCGCTATGCCGACGTGCTGCTGATGTTTGCCGAGGCCGAGAACGAACTCTCTGGTCCTACCGCTGCCGCTCAGGAGGCACTGAAGACCGTTCGCCGTCGTGCCTTCGATTCTGAGGCTCAGGCCGAGAAGGTCGACCAGTATGTCGCTGCTGCTTCTTCTAAGGCCGACTTCCTGAAGCTGGTGCTCGACGAGCGCAAGTGGGAGTTTGCCGGCGAGAACATGCGTTGGAAGGACCTCGTCCGCAACAACATGTATGCCGAGAAGGTGTTCTTTACCTTCCTCGACTACTATGCAATTACCGAGGCTATGGCCGGTACGTCGTCTTACATCGACATGGTCGAGGAGTACGACAAGGTGCCCTACAGCGAGGTATTCGTACAGAGCATGTACTCTATCCTCGTCCGCAACTATACCGATCCGAACTTCCCCAACCGTGGCGTATACATGTTCTACGTGGCTAATCCTTACAATGGTGCTATGCGTAATCCTACTGGTACCGCTCCTGCCAAGTTCTTCGAGGACAACGACATGGACTTCGAGGCTGTGTCGCCGAAGACTATCACTGGTCTGTCTACAGCATCCAATACCGTTGCCTGGACCACCACCACGCTGGCTTGGTCGAACGACGACGGTACGCCCAAGAACCAGGTCGTCTACTCGCTCTATGGTTATATCCGCATCAATCAGGCCGGCAACATCGTTGTCGTCAACAATGGCTCTGCACAGCCCTTCAGCATCAATCCTAACGATGCCCAGGCCAACATCAGCCGTCTGCCTGCTGTGCGCTATCTGCTGCCTATTCCTGACGAGGCTATTGCCCGCTCGGGTGGTGTCTATAAGAACTACTATGGTTATTAATGGATAATTGAAAATTGATAATAGATATGAAAAAGATATTATTGTTATCACTGGCCCTTCTGACGACATTGTCCTTCTACTCTTGTAAGGACGATGACAATAACAGCGTGCCCGAAGGTGCCGATGGTCGCTTGTTCCGCCCCATGTTCCGTAACGACAACAGTACGAACAAGGGTTCGAACGACCCCTACAATACCGTCATTACCGACTACAACACCGCCAACCTGTATTGGTATGTAGTCGACGACGCCGTAGGTTATGAAATCATGTGGACCACCCCCGTGGCCTATGTCGCTGAAGGTGAGAATGGCTGGAACCAGTCGCTCAATAACGAGGAAGGCAAGTCGCTCGTTGGCCATGTCGTCATTGCCGACAAGAACCGCTACAACCTCATCATCGAGAATCTGAACTATCAGTCCGTCTATCGTTTTGCCATCCGTGCCCTCCACTCGTTCAATCCTGCTGGCTATCAGCTGTGGAATGGCGAGTCGGGTGTCTACGATGTGCTCAATACCCCCGATGCCGACTGGAAGAACGATCCGAAGAACTCGCTGTGGCACGGCATGGGTAACCTCCGTGAGTGGGCCGACTACGTAGCCCTCGAGACCAGTGCCCGCGATTGGGTGCCCTTCGTCATCCAGGTGTCCGACATCACCAAGACCTCGATGAAGGTAACCCTCAATCGCAACATTGCTACCTATAAGGATGCCGAGAAGGACAAGTTCCGTCAGTACTGGCACTTCAAGGATGCCGAGCAGAACATGCTTGCTGTCGACTACCTGACCTTCGAGCCCAACGCCGGTACGCCCAACGCTGTCGTTCCTGCCAAGTTCGTCAAGTACGACATTCCCGAGTCGGCATGGAACGAGGCAGGCATTGCCGAGATCGTTGTCGAGGGACTCTCCGAGAACTCTTGCTACAACATCAACGTTTGGGACAAGGAAATTCCTCTGGCCATCGACGCTTGCTTCAACACCACGATGAAGCGCACCAAGGGTACTCCCGCTGCTCCTATCCTCGTCAACCATGTCGTATGGGCTAACGATACCGTTGGTACCGATCCTGCTACCTGGAACATCTACGACATCTCGCAGTATCAGGCCTGCAAGCTCGACCAGATTCTGGACGACTATTGCGCCAGCAGCACATCTGCCGAGAACCAGCAGTTCTATCTGGAAGGCGGCAAGACCTACTTCGTCAGCAACAATGTTCAGATCTACAAGGGTCTCACCATCCGTACCAATCCTGCCGACCTGGCAGCTGGTAAGGGCCGCGCCAAGTTCTATCTGGCCGGTATGTATTATTCAGGATCTTCTCCCCGCACCTGTAACTTCATGCTGGGTCGTCAGCCCGTTGCCGGTGAGAACGCCTCCATCACGCTCGACATCGACTCTGTCCGCTTCATGGACCTCGACGTTGACGTGCCGCAGGCCACCAACTACGGACATGCCCAGGAGGGTATTGCCGGTGCCGTCGGTAACTACTTCATGAATATGTACTCCAACGGTATGGGTATCAACGTTACCACCCTCGAGTGGCGCAACTGTACCTTCCAGGGACTCATCCGCGGATTCTTCCGTATTCAGGGCTCTAACGACTTCTACATCCAGCACATCCGCCTCGTAGGCTGCGACTTCTACAACTGCGGATACTATGCACAGACCGGTGGTGACTACGCCTACATCTTCGGCGACCACAACGGAAAGACCAAGTCCAACATCTTGCAGGATGTCGAAATCAGCGACTGCGTATTCTACAACAACCCGAAGCGCTCAGTCGTTACCGACAACAACCGCAACCTGGTTTGGGACGAGAGTGTACGCTGGCACATCAACCTGCACCACAACACCTTCGTCAACTTCTGTACCGTGGCCAACAACCCGATTCTGAACACCCGCTACAATCCTGGTGGTTCCGTGCTCGAGTTCCACGACAACGTCATCATCCTCACCAAGGATGCTAACGACAAGAACCGTCTCATGAACGGTGCTGGTTGGGACACCCGTAACATCCAGGGTGGCGATGGCAGCGGACAGGTCACCTTCAACATCTACAACAACTGGACCACCAACGACGAAGAATATCTGAAGGAAGGTCAGCCCTTCTCGGCTAATTCCTTTGACGCTACGTCGAATGCTCCCGGTAAGTTCGTCAAGGGTGGCGAGGGTATCTATCCCGCAGGTGAAGCCGAGCTGAAAGTTCATTGCGATCAGACCTTGCGTGCTACCGACCTGATGCTGGATCCCAATCCGAAGTACTTCATCGGCGAGACGCCTACTGGTAAGGACTATCATACCGACAAAGGTATCGACGGCCTCTACTACAAGCAGAACGACATCGTCTTCAACTCAGCTATCTACAAGAGTGGTGCTGGTTGCCAGCGTCTCCTCAAAGGAAAGTAAAAAAGTAAAAAAGTAAAAAAGTAAAAGACTATGAAGATTTATAAATTTGTAACTGTACTGGTGGCTGTTCTGGCCATGTCGGCTACGTTCTTCAGCTGCAATAGGGATAACGACATCACGGGCGATCCCATGGCCAATCACACCCAGGGCGACAAGCAGGACTATTGGATTGACTTCACGCTCTCCAATCCCGGCAGTCTCTCCGAGGCAGCACAGGCTCGTTTTGTCGAGTTGCGCGACACCACCATCTATGGCGAGAAGCTCATCAAGATTATCGAGCATCCCATGTACGAGAGTCTCGACTACGTGATGAACAACTTCAACCGTGTGGCTGCCCTGCCCAATGCCGAGAACGACATCGTGCAGAAGATTATGATTCCCACGTTCTGTGTCGACACAGTCGGTGGCGTATGCCATGATGACTTTGAAGTAAAAATGACTTTGTCAAAAGACAGCATGCGTACCGAACTGGCAACCTTCACTTGGAACGCCAAGACAGCTTTCGATGGTCCTGGTATGATTGCCGCCAATAGCAAGAAGTAACTTTTTGTTTAACATGACAAGATGTGTGGACACTAAACGGTGTCCACACTTTTTTTGCCTGTTTCGTAAACCTTTGCGTGCTTTTTTAGTGATAAAAACGTTAAATATTTGGCTGTTTTCTGCAAAAAGCGTAACTTTGCACCGTGTTATTATGCACAAAACGAATACGAAGATATTAATTTTACTAACAATTTAACAAACAAAACAACGCGTATGAAGAAAATTTTTACTCTTATTGCAGTAGCCGCTATGGCTTTGACAGTTAACGCTCAGGGCAAGTATGCCATGGAAGTAGAGGAGGTTATTGAGTATGGTACTCAGCCCGCTAAGGCCAAACGCGTGGATAACGTCAAGATGTACTTCGGAGACCCCGATTACACTGGTGGCACTGTTTTTAACGCTGCTGTTGCTGAAGGCAGCGTAGAAGGTTATACAGCTTACACAACAGGTAACGGTGTAAATGGCAACAAGGAAGGTGGCACGATGTATGTCTTCAAGCCCGCTATTGATGGTAACATCACCGTTGCTGTTTGCCTGAATGCTAATAAGAAGTTCCACATTTCTGAAGACGGCACTGACATGGCAGGTTTCGAGGGCATTGTAGTTGAAGAGAAGTACTATGGTACTTACACCTTCAACGTTAAGGCCAACTCTACTTACAAGGTATGGTGCGACGGCTCTAAGCTTGGTTTCTATGGTTTCGAGCTGAAGACCGGCGCCGCTGGCATCCAGGGTGTAAAGGCTGAGAACACTGCTAACGGTGCTGCTTTCAACCTCGCTGGACAGCAGGTTTCTGAGAACTACAAGGGTGTAGTCATTAAGGACGGTAAAAAGGTTGTGATTAAGTGAGAATAAAGCAGAACTCGTTCTAGCTTTATCGAACGTGAACAAGCTCGACCGAAGGTCAAGTTGTGGTTAAGTAATAACCATTGTTTTAGGTAACAGAATAAAGGCGAATCATTCCGATTCGCCTTTGTTTTTATTCTCTCACTCCACACTCCTCCCTCCTTCCCCCTCCCTTGGGAGGGTCTGGGTGGGGTCTAGAACACCACCGACCTAAACCAGTCGCGCAGCATCCCTTTGTGCTGATTCTGCGAGTCAGCCACCAGCAGCAACACCTGCCGTCCGTCCACCAGCTGCGGACCCACGCAGATTCCCTCGTAGTTGGCAAAGTTGCGCCGCGTCAGGTTCATGCGCGTGCTGAATTCCGTCATCAGCTGTTTCTCCAGCGTGTCGCCGGGCTGGTGTCCTTGCGGGTTCACCATATAGAGCCGTATGCGTACGCTCGATCCGATGCCGTTGCCGGTGCGTATCGCCTGTCGCTCCAGCACCACAATCCGTCCGTCGTCCAGCGCCGCCATTCCGCTCACCCCCAGCGTACATTTGCTCTTGGCGCCGCTGCTCGACAGCGTGTCCGTGATGTACCAATACTGCTCGCGAGGCTCCAAGTCGTCGCCAAAGCTCTGCAGCCGCAGCCTGTTGGCAATGGTGCGCCCCGCCTTGGGGCGCTGGCCGTCGCTGCGCAGCGTGTTCTCGGTAGTCGTCCAAAACCTGCGGGTGACGGCATTATACGTCAGCGCCTCGAATCCGCGGTTGTCGTACGTATTGGTGTTGGCAAACACCTCGGGCGTGTGCAGCCGTCGCCCTGTGGGCTGTCCGTCCAGGGCGTATTCAATGATCTGTCCGTCCTTCTCGCCACTGGCGAACACCGTGTTCGTTTGCGCCACATAGCAGATGCCCTCCTCGTCGCGGTTCGGCTGGTGACTCGTCACCAGGCTGTCAGCACGCACTGACAAAATGTCACCCGTCAGCGAGTCCACCACGATAGTCATTGGCCGGAACCCCGCCGTCGGCGACTTGTCGTCCACGACGGCATAGCGGTCCCCGCCCAGCCAGCAGATGCCGCTGTAGTTCCCCGCAGGCACCGTCTTCCGAAAGTGCCGCTGCTTGTTCACCACCACCTCCTGCTTGTTCACCACCGCCTCCTGTGCCTTCGCCTGTGCCGTCGCCTCCTGCGCCTCTGCTGTCGCAGTTCCCGCCAGCATCACCGCCATCATCACCAGCAATCGTATCATTTCTTTCATCATCGTTGTTTTGGATTGTTGCATTTACGTTGCAAAGTTACGGTTTAATTCTTGAACTACAAAATATTTTTGCATGAAGTCCCCTCCCGCCTCAAAAACCCATGTATCGCGGGGGTGATACACTTTGTTGTAAAAACAAAAAAGCCAAAATTTATGCAGCTGGGCGTGCCCAATGCGGTCAGTGCCAGAAGTTTCTTCACGTGAGTACGTATAAATGCAAATTTTCACATTTTTACTGCCATACTGCCACCAGCCTTTTGGAATGCCTTTATTTAAAGGAATGATAGTGGTGGAAGATTAGTGGTAGATGGAAATAATCTCCCACCGCCGTTTTCAAAACTCCGAGAGTAATTCCGAATACTCTGGGAGTATTTCCGAATACTCTGGGAGTATTTCCAAATAAGCGGCACTTATTTTCCAATAACAGCCACTTATTGTGCAATAAGAGCCTTTTATCTAACAGAATGTCTTATACTGGAATAACTTGACACTCTTTTCGCCATAACAAAAGTAATAAGTTATGTCAAATTCTAAAAACATTCGTTACAGTGACGAGTTCAAATTAAAAGTGTTGAGTGACTACTACAGTAGT
>JAEEGH010005751.1_pt1 | contig 30920 bp, 27 predicted proteins | sample 9134181 | NCBI WGS metagenome assembly JAEEGH01 (sample SAMN16246544, study PRJNA631951) | gut metagenome | biome: gut microbiome; feature: rumen; material: DP-attached | host: Bos | place: Iran: Karaj | collected 2018-10
TGGATACCTATTCCGGAGAAGGTATCAATAATGGTTATGCTGCCTTGTGGTTTTCCGGCTCACCCATTACTTTAGGGTACGCCAAGTTTGACAAAAATGCTTCCGGCGGCTGGACAGAATTCGGCTATTTTACTGACGATGATGCCATCATCGAATCAGACATTACCATTTCTGTAAGTCCCAATCCAACATGTGATGTATTAAACATCAACAATGTTGAAGAAGCACAAATTTCCATTTATACCATAAACGGTCAGGAGGTAAAACACATCGAAAAAGCAAATTCTCAAGAAATTATCAATATTTCTGATTTGGCAGCAGGTACTTATATTGTTCGTTGTACTTTCGGCAATCGGGTAAATATGGTGAAATTTATAAAAGACTAGTGATTGAATGCAGTGATAAATTGTATCACTACCAAAACAAAAGGGCGGATATTCTCCGCCCTTTTGTTTTTTGCCTCTTGATTCTAACTATTTTTCCGACATTACCACACTCATCAATACCTTGCCGACCATTTCCAAAGTGTTTTTGTCAATATTTTCCATATTGTCGGACAAAGTATGCCAATGAGGATTGAAACCCGTAGAAGTATAAGGATCTAAATCTATAATGTCTATCATTTGAATGTTTCTCCTTTGGTTGACATACAAATGATCGTCGGTGATAGGGCTGGCAATATTGTTGGTAAAAAATGCACCATATCCCAAACTATTGGCTTTGTTCCAAACCATATCCTGGATAGTGGTGGCAAAATATCTCGAAGTACCCTCTTTGGCAAAATGTGGGTTGGCACCACCAACCATATCCAACAAAATACCATATTTTGCCCGATAGTATTTTTGATGAGGATTGCTACTCCAAACTTGAGCACCCAAACACCAATTTTCTCCTTGTCCATACATATAGCGTTCGTCTTGTGGTTCTCCGTAATCTTCTATATCAAAAAATATAATGTCAACGCCTACTGCCGGCTTTTGCAGTTGCAATTGACGGGCAAGCTCCAACAAAATGCCCACGCCGCTGGCACCGTCATTGGCACCGTCAATGGCAGTTCTACGATTGGGAATTTCCGGATCGTGGTCGGCAAAAGGTCTTGAATCCCAGTGTGCCGCCAACAATATTCTGGTTTGGCTTTCGGGGTTGATGCAACCGATGATATTTTCCCCACGCAAAGATTTTCCGTCGTATGCTTTCACCAGCAAAGGCTGTACATATAAGGTATCCACCCATTGTGAAAGTGTTTCTTTTAAATATTTTGCACAATTTTCATGAGCTTCTGTATTGGGAACACGAGGACCAAAGGCCACTTGTGCTGCCACAAATTGATAAGCGGAATCTGCATCAAAATCATAAACCACTTGTTGTGTGTCTGTTGCTGTTGTCTCAGTTTTTGATTGTTTGTTTTGGCAAGCATAAAAACACATGACTGCCATGATTAAACATGCTAAAATCTTCTTCATATATATCATTTATAACATTTTACTTATTTTCTGCAATGCTTCTACAAGCCTGTTGATTTCTTCCTTGGTATTGTATGCGGCAAATGATACTCTTGCTGTACCGGGTATTTGCAAAACTTCCATTAATGGTTCGGCACAATGATGTCCGGTACGAATGGCAATGCCCATCATATCCAGCAAAGTTCCTACATCTGCCGGATGTGATTCCTTCAAAATAAAAGAGATAACCGATGCCTGCTGACCGGCTTCACCGATAAACCGCATGCCCTCCACCAAAGACATTTGTTGCTTGGCATAACGCATTAAGGATTGGTCGTGTGCTATCAATTGCTCCATGCCGACCGACTGCATAAATTCTATGGCGGCTTTCAGTCCGATAGCTCCGCCCACATTAGGAGTTCCTGCTTCAAATTTAAACGGCAATTCGTTGAAGGTGGTTTTTTCAAATGTTACTTTTTGTATCATTTCGCCTCCACCTTGGTAAGGTGGCATTTGTTCTAAATATTGCTCCTTGCCATAAAGCACGCCTATGCCCATAGGAGCATAAATTTTGTGTCCTGAAAAACAATAAAAATCACAATCCAAATCTTGCACATCCACTTGCTCACTTTTTATGCCTTGAGCACCGTCAACCAACACCGGCACTTGGTGTTGATGGGCAATTTGTATCATTTCCTTAACAGGATTGATAGTTCCTAAAACATTGGAAACGTGAGTAATGCTGACTATTTTTGTTTTTTCTGAAAATAGATTTTTATATGCTTCTATTTCTATTTCTCCTTGAGATGTTATAGGAACAATTTTCAATTTTGCCCCCACCTGCTCCGCAATGAGTTGCCAAGGGACAATGTTGGAATGATGTTCCATGGCAGAAATGATGATTTCATCGTCTTTGCTGAAAAATTTTCTGCCAAAGGTTGCTGCCACCAAATTGATAGATTCTGTCGTGCCTCGTGTAAAAACAATCTCATAATGGTGTTTTGCATGAATGAATTGCTGTACTGTTTTGCGTGCATTTTCATATTCCATGGTCGCCAATTGGCTCAACAAATGCACTCCACGATGTACATTGCTATTGATAGTTTTGTAATAATTATCCACTGCATTTAGAACACAGTCTGGTTTTTGAGTTGATGCCGCATTGTCTAAATAGACCAATTTATTGTTGTGAACCTGTTGGTCTAAAATAGAAAATTGTGTTCTAATATCTTCTAACATATTTTCTTCCAAGTATTTATAAAATAATTTTTACTTATTTTTTTCATTTACCATACTTGCAAAAGTATCATTTTTTGCTCAACTATTCGGCTAATGAAAACAAAAATTTCAACGATTGCTCAATCAATTCATTACTAACTTGTTGATTGACAACAGAAGTCCCTATTGATGTCAACAAAGTAAAATTCAAACTACTGCCTTCTCGTTTTTTGTCATTTTTTATTAAATCCAAAATGGCATTTATCTGATTTTCCTGCACAACCGGCACTGAGAAATAGGTTAAAATAGTATCTTTAATCTCTTCAAAAGTTTGGTTGTCAATCATATTCAGATTTTTGGAAATATAACTTGCCGCTATCATACCCAAAGCCACTGCATGTCCATGCGACAAAGCAACACTGAAATCGCTTATCGACAAAGCCTCAATGGCATGTCCGATTGTATGACCGAAATTCAATTTTCTTCTCTCGGATTCATCTTGTCTGTCTTGTTCAACAATTTTCAATTTTATGTCTATTGACTTTTGAATCAAATCGATATTCAAAACCTCTTCAATGGAAGCAAGTTTCAATGCCTGCCAATAGTTTCTATCGGCGATAAGTGCATGTTTAAGCATTTCGGAAAATCCGGAATAGACTTCTTTTTCCGGCAAAGTCTTCAAAAAATGCGGGAAAATATAGGTTCCTATAGCAGGAGCAAACAAACCTATTTGATTTTTAGCTTGCTCAAAATTAATAGCGGTTTTGTCGCCAATGGCGGCATCCACCTGCGACAATAAAGTAGTTGGCACCAACACATGTTTGATACCTCGCTTGTAGGTAGCCGCTACAAAACCTCCCAAATCGCAAACAATTCCTCCTCCCACACAGAGCAAAACCGACTTCTTGTCGGCACCTTTTGTCATTAATTGCTGCCAAACAGAACAGCAAGTTGCTATATTTTTGTGTTCTTCTCCTTGCGGAATGACAATTAAATTGTCAAAAAACATCTCGTCGGCACAATCTTCTATGGTCGGCAAACAAAATTTAGCAGAATTGTCATCACATAGGACAAAAATGCTATTCCCGTTTATTTTACACGTCTTTATAAGATTTTTTAAATTATTTTTTGCTTCTGTTTCTAACCAAATATTCATTTTTTGATAGCATTATAATAAAATTGTAAAGATAGATAAATTTTTTGTAAATAAAATAAAAAAATTAGAAAAAAATGTTGTAATTTTGCAAAGTGGATGTGACGGGATGTAGCGCAGCTTGGTAGCGTGCTTCGTTCGGGACGAAGAGGTCGCAAGTTCGAATCTTGTCATCCCGACTACAAGGTTCCGTAGCTCAGCTGGATAGAGCAACTGCCTTCTAAGCAGTAGGTCTTGCGTTCGAATCGCAACGGAATCACAAAAGAGCAAATAATTTTGCTCTTTTTTTATTTTATGACAGCCTCATTTTCTAAAAAAATCCCATTGATAACCAAAAATATTTTTTAAATTTTTTAAATTTTTTAAATTTTTTATATACCTTTGCATAAAATTTAATACCTGTACTTATGAATACTAAGAAATTATATTGTATAGTATTTGTCTTGTTGTTTCTCGGTTTTTCACAAGCAAAAGCACAATCGGAAACGGCAACACCGGTGAAAGATTTCAACATTATGGTCAATATTACCGGTGGCATCAACCAATTTATGTTTATATCGGACAACGACATTTATGCAGGAGCCTGCATAGGTATGCGTTATGACTTCCACCGATTTTGGGGCGTGTATGTCGGTTTAGAATATCTCAATATGTTCAAAAGTTCGGACCATTCATGGCATTACCTGCTATTACCTATGGAAATGGAATTCCATACTAAGTACTTTTATATCCGAGGAGGTATTGTTATCGGAACTGCTTTCAACGCATGGTTTGCCGCCAATGCCAAGGAGGTTTTCTTTATCGGAGAAAATTTAGGACTGGGAGGACGGATTCCACTGACTGATAACGATATGCTCACAATAGGAATAAATACAAGTATCCATCTGAGTTTTGAGAAGCATTACAACAAAGATAATGTTGCAAACAAAGGTATTGATGTCAGTCCTAATTCACGTTTGGGTGCTGGACTTAACATCGGCTACGAACATCGGTTTTAATATCTTTGCCGACTATTTTTTATTGGATTGCAAAGATTGTCTTTCTCTATTGGTTAAATCGTAAGTAACATCTACCGGCTCTTCGTATTCCTTGTGGATTGCATAATTCCTCCATCTGTCTATCACGGCTTGCATATCGGGAGCGATGTCGGAATCAAAAAAGACCTCTTGTCCTGTGGTGGGATGCACAAATCCTAAACATTTTGCATGCAGAGCTTGCCGTGGCATTATATTGAAGCAATTTTGAACGAATTGCTTATATTTTGAAAAAGTAGTGCCTTTTAGAATCCTGTCACCACCATAGGTTGCATCGTTGAAAAGAGGGTGGCCAATATGTTTCATGTGGACTCTAATCTGGTGGGTTCGTCCGGTCTCCAAGCGGCATTCCACCAAAGTGACATAGCCAAACCTTTCCAACACTTTCCAGTGCGTTACCGCATGTTTGCCTTGGCTACCGTCGGGAAAAACATCCATTATTTTTCTGTCTTTCAAACAGCGACCGACATTTCCTTCAATAGTACCTTCGTCCTCGTCGAAATTACCCCAGACCAGTGCCACATAGCGTCTGGTAATAGTATGATTGAAAAATTGCAAAGCCATTTTAGATTGTGCCAAACGATTTTTGGCCACAACCATTATACCGGAGGTGTTTTTATCGATTCTATGCACAAGAAACGGATTGTCTTTCAAATCTTCCACCTCGGCTTTGGTTCCCAAAAGATGATAACTGACGGCATTGACTAAAGTGCCGGTATAATTTCCGTAGGCGGGATGTACCACCATGCCGGCTTCCTTATTAATTATCATTACATCATCGTCTTCGTAAACAATATTCAAAGGAATATTTTCCGGAATTATTTCTATTTCACGCGGAGGAAACGACAGTACGACAGAAATTTCATCGTAGGGTTTCACGCGATAATTTTGCTTTACCGTTTTGCCATTGACAAGGATATTGCCTGCCGCAGAGGCCTGCCGCACGCGATTACGGGAAGTATTTGACATGCAAGCCGCCAAATATTTATCTATGCGAAGCAAACTTTGCCCTTTGTCGACTACCACATGAAAATGCTCATAGAGTTCGTCACCGGTTTCTTCCGTTGACAAATCTTGACTTTCCAACTCGTCTATATCTTCTTTTTGCAACTCTTTGGAGTCCATAGTTAGATTAGTTTCCCGCTATTTTCATCCTTAGTTTGATGTTGGTGATAATTTTCTTGGTATATAATGGAAAATCTGCATTCATCATCCAACTATAATACGACGGTTCCTTCTCAAAAACTTCTGTTACGGTTTTTCCTTTGTGTTTGCCAAAATTAAAAACTTCTTCATCGTTGTCGTTGAAGACAATATGACCTGCAAAATCCACATTACGAGAAGTGGTTGAATAGGCTGCTAAAGACGGCACATCGTCTTTGATAGGACAAATGCCGGCTTCTTTTTCTGCTTTGTCGCGAGAAAGAACATTTTTATACATTGCCACTTGCTCTTCCAACACCTTAAAAGTAGCAATGGTATCTGCTTCGGCAGTATGTGCATCTTCCAATTCTTTATGACAATAAAAACGATAGGCGGCACTCAAATTTCTTGGCTCCATCTTATGGAAAATATTCTGCACATCTACTATTTTTACTCCCAATAAGTCTAATTCTTTTTCAATGCGGAGAAATTCTTCTACCAAAAGCGGCAAATCGAATTTTATCAAATTATATCCGCCTAAATCACAACCTTTTAAATAGTCGGCAATATCGTCTGCCACCTCTTCAAAGGTAGGTTGCCCGGCAACATCTTTATCGTAAATGCCATGGATAGCCGAAGCTTGTTCAGGAATATGCATTTTGGGATTCAACAACAAAGTTCTGGTTTCGGTGGTCCCATCAGGATTTACTTTGTAGAAGCACATTTCCACTATTTTGTCTGTACCGATATTCAAACCTGTGGTTTCTAAATCAAAAAATACGATTGGTCGTGTCAATTTTAAATTCATAGTCTGTCTTTTTATTAAATGAATGTAGGAATTACTACTTTTAAACTTTCCGGATTAACTTTTATTTTGATTTCCTTTTGACGGGCAATAGGATCTCCGTCAATATGGCAATATTGGCTGTCGTTGTCTTGGTCGCGAATGGTGCATTCCGATGCACTACAAATTTTTATTACCAATTTATTTTTTTCTATCTGCCCTATCAACAAAAGGAAAATATCACCCAACAAAGTGAAAAATTTGGGTTTTTGAAGCATACATATATCCACCTTTCCGTCTTGTATGGAAGCGTGCGGCGAAATTTTTACATTGAAGCCCCATTGCGAAGAATTGGCAATGCTTACCAAAAGTGCTTTTTTCTTGATGGATGGAAATTCAGGTGACTCAATTATATATGTATGCGATTTATAAACAAAGTAGGTTTTGATGATAAATTTTAAATAAGACCAAAAACCTCTTGTTTGAGTTTCGTCAAATTTTTCTGCTATCACTGCATCAAAACCGGTGCCGGCTATGCTGATACAAGGATGACCATTAACATCCAATGTATCAATAGCTTCTATATGCATTTTGTTAATAACTTCTATCGTCTTGGAAATGCTGTTAGGAATTTTCAAATGTCGTGCCAAGCCGTTGCCGCTACCTGTGGGCACCATAGCCATAGCCACATTGGTATTGATAAGTGTGCGTGCCACTTCGTTGATAGTTCCGTCTCCACCTACTGCCGCAACAACATCCACTTGTTGTTCTTGCAACACTTGTTTGATAATTTCTTCCGCATGCCCTCTATACTTTGTATAATAGATAGTATAAGTATATTTAGTCTTGTCAAGATATTTTTGAAGCATATACTCTACATGCTTATACTTTCCTGTTCCTGAATGCGGATTGATAATAAAACAAATGTTTTTCACGGCTATTTTTTTCTAAAATACAAATCCATTGGAGAACCGGAAAAATCCCAGTTTTCTCGTATTTTATTCTCTAAGAATCTTTTATACGATTCCCTTACATATTGCGGCAGATTGCAGAAAAATGCAAATGTCGGTGTTGCCGTTGGCAATTGTGTAACATATTTGATACGTATCACCTTGTCCTTTTGAATAGGAGGCGGATTGTAAGAAATAACATCCAACATAACATCGTTGAGTTGAGATGTCGGTATTTTTCTATTTCGATTGTGATAAACGGCTACTGCCGTTTCTAATACTTTATAAATACGCTGTTTGTTGATGACAGAAGTGAAAATAATCGGCACATCGTTGTCGGGAGCCAATTTTTTACGGATAAGTTGCTCGTATTCCAAATGGGTGTTGGCATTTTTCTCTACCAAATCCCATTTGTTGACAACTAATACCAATCCTTTTTTATTTCTTTGTGCCAAACTGACAATATTTAAATCTTGTGCCTCAAAACCATTGGTAGCATCTATCATGGCAATGCAGACATCACTGTTTTCAATGGCACGAATGGTACGCATGACGGAATAGAATTCCAAATCTTCTTCTACATTTTTTTTCTTTCTCAATCCGGCAGTATCTACCAGATAAAAGTCAAAGCCGAAACCTTTATAGCGAGAATAGATGGAATCGCGAGTTGTGCCTGCCAAAGGTGTTACTATATTTTGTTCGGTGCCCAAAAAAGCATTCACAATAGACGATTTGCCGACATTGGGGCGTCCAATGACGGTAATTTTCGGCAAATTTTCTTCCAAATGTTCCTCTTCGTTGGAGAAACACTTCACCACATCGTCTAACAAATCTCCTGTTCCTCCGCCGGAAACGGCAGAAATAGGATATATTTTTTCTACCCCCAAAGCATAAAATTCCAATTGATCGGAATAATTGGAAGGAGAATCTATTTTGTTGACAACCACAAACACGGGCTTGGTGCAAGGTCGCAACATGTCAGCAATTTCCTCGTCTAATGTTGTCAAACCTTCCCGACCGTCTAACAAAAATATAATGGCATCGCATTCTTCAATCGCAAGATTGACTTGCTTGCAGATTTCTGCTTCGTAAATGTCTTCGGAATTCAACACATAGCCACCGGTGTCTATGACTGAAAATTCTATTCCATTCCAGTTGGCTTTGCCATAATGACGGTCGCGAGTAACACCGGATGTTGCATCCACGATGGCATCGCGAGACTGCGTCAAACGATTAAACAACGTTGATTTTCCTGTATTTGGCCTACCTACCAATGCCAATGAATTTGCCATAATTTTCTAATTTTTTATTTCTTTTTTCAAAAACAAAATATCACTTATCTCGCCTTTTTATCAAGAATTTTGCAAAGATAGTATTTTTAATTCGATTTCCTTTACAAAAATGATTTTTTTTTTGTACTTTTGCACATATTATTGAAATATCCATGAAGCAATATTTAGATTTATTACAACATATTTTAGACAAGGGCATTTATAAAGGCGACCGCACGGGAACAGGCACCTATAGCACTTTCGGTTATCAAATGCGATTCAATCTGCAAGACGGTTTCCCTTTGGTAACAACAAAAAAAGTATATTTAAAAGGCATCATTCACGAATTGCTATGGTTCTTAAAAGGCGACACCAATATTAAATATCTTGTTGACAATAACGTAAACATTTGGAATGAATGGCCGTTTGAAATTTTCAAAAAATCAAAAGACTATCAAGGAGAAACTTTGGCGGAATTTGTGGAAAAAATCAAAACCGACAATCAGTTTGCAAGCATCTATGGTGAATTAGGACCGGTTTACGGACACCAGTGGCGAAATTTTAACGGCGTTGACCAAATTACAGAATTGATATCGCAAATAAAAACCAATCCTAATTCAAGAAGATTGATTATTTCGGCATGGAATCCGGCAGAAGTAAATGCAATGGCTTTGCCTCCTTGTCATTGTTTTATACAATTTTATGTCGTCAACAACCAACTTTCGTGTCAATTGTATCAACGTAGTGCAGACACATTTTTGGGAGTCCCTTTCAATATTGCCAGTTATTCTTTATTGACCATGATGATAGCACAAGTGTGCAATTTGGAATTAGGCGATTTTGTGCATACTTTCGGTGATGTACACTTGTACAGCAACCATATTGAGCAAGCCAAACTACAACTTAGTCGTCAGCCGTTCCCTCTGCCGACTATGAAGATAAATCCTGCCGTAAAAAATATCTTCGATTTCAAATACGAAGACTTTACTTTGGAAAACTATCAGTCGCATCCGGCCATTAAAGCAGAAGTGGCTGTATAAAAAATTTTTATAAAATTTCTTTTTTTTGAAAAAAAAGCAGTATATTTGCAAATTAAAAATAAAGCAATAACTAAATACATAAAAACATGTTTAAAAATATAATTATCGGTGTAGACTTTTCCGAATGTTCTCAAAATGCATTGCAACATGCCGTATCTATGGCAGTCAATTTTAAAGCCGATTTAACATTGGTTCACGTTATTTCTCCGGATGAAAAACTAGTGGTTGAATCCAAAGAAAATTCAGACATTATCACATTTGCACAAGAACGTTTGGAACAATATGCAAGCCAATGTCGTTTGGTGGTTACTGAAAATGAAGTTCGTACAAAAATCAGAATGGGCAAACCGGAAAGAGAAATCAATGCAGAAGCCAACCTTTTGGGCGACGCATTAATTACTATGGGTACTCATGGTTGTAGTGGTTTTGAAGAATTTTTTGTCGGCAGCAACACATACAAAGTGGTCAGCAGAGCAAATTGTCCGGTGCTGACTATTCGCAAAGATGTAGATATTCATCGTGACTTGACAGACATTTCGCTTGTTTTTGACGACACCAGAGAAACACTTCAAAAACTGAAAACTGCAGCTATTTTTGCAAAAGCATTCCAAGCAAAAGTTCACCTGACAGGTTTGTACACAAAATCTCCCAGCATTAATAATGTGATTAGCGGTTATCTTGCCAATGCAGAAGATTATTTGATGGAGAGAAACATTCGTTTTGACACCAACAGATCGGAAAATGTCCGTACCATTGACGGATTGTTTGAACAAGCAAAACTTGTAAATGCCAACATGATTATCATTATGAGAGAAGTTGAGTTGGCTACAGAAAATATGTTTAAACTGGGTCACGTAAGCGAAAGAATTGTCAATCGTTCACCAATTCCTGTTTTGGTAGTTCCTGTTGACAAAAGTATTTACGCTGTTTAATAAATTATTTTCACTCTTTATCAGATGAAAAAACTATTGGTAATAATTTCCCTCATTGGGATGGTTTGCTGCATGGCTTGTAAGGGATGGGGTAGCCAGGGCAATGGATTGTTGTCATCTTCCGGTCGTTCAGGAGAAGTGTTGATAGTATGTTCTGACAACATGTGGAAATCGTTGTTGGGTGACAGCCTTCAAGCCATATTGATGCAGCCGGTGGTTAATTTGCCACAACAAGAACCCTTGTTCACTGTAACACATGTTACACAGGCAAATTTCACCAAAGCCTATCAAAAGGAGCGAAATATTATCCATTTTAATATTCATCCACAAAATGAAAATAAGGTAAGTGCCAAATACGATGTTTGGGCAACACCACAACTGCTTATCACCATTACCGCCCAATCGGAGCAAGATGCAGCCGAACAACTTTCTTTGAAACAAAAAGAAATCATTGACCTGATAATGACTTGCGAATGGAAACGTTTTCAACGTTCTCACAAGTCCAGGCAAAATTTCCAAATCTCCAATATTCTCAAAGAGAAATATCATTTTAACATGGTAGTGCCGGAGGGATATAGTTTCTCTATAAAAAACGAAGAGTTTGCTTGGCTGAGAAAAGAAACTAAAGATTGGGGACAAAGCATTTTAATATTTGTAGAAAACTATACCGACACTTCGCAATTTTCCACCGAGCACATCATAGCGTTAAGAAACGCTATGACAAAAAAATATGTGTTCGGTCCTACCGATAGTTCATACATGACAACGGAAATGAACTATTTGCCGCCTGTTAGTACTTTTGTTACCAACGAACCATATACTATCAAAACAGAAGGTCTATGGAAATTGGAAGGCGATTTTATGGGAGGTCCTTTTGTCAGTTACACTCTTTTGGATACCCGACATAACAAAATCATCACCATAGATGGCTTTTTATATGCTCCTTCCGATACAAAACGGGATTTAATGCGACAAGTTGAAGCAGTGATAAAAACTGCCGCCTTTGTACAAGATGAATAGTTTTGAAAAATTGCGAGGCATTGTATTTTTTATTGCTTGTTGTTTGACACTTTGTGTAAATATCCATGCTCAAAGTTACGATCCACCTTTTAGAATAGAATTGGAAGCCAAAACACTTTACAATTCTTATTTCTTAGACCTTGCCGGTGAAAAAGGATTGATACTCATGCAAAACAACCATGATGATCTATCATGGAAACTAATACATTACGACACTCTTTTTCAAACTATCACCGCTAAAGACATTACGTTTAATAAGAGTTTGTTTTTACAAACCACATTTCTTAGTTCTTCGCTATATTGTGCGGCCTTGCAAACTTCAACAAAAGCCAAAGACCAAACGTTTAATTCCTTTTTTGTCTCTTACGATTTTGCAAGTCATAAAATTAATGTATATGCTTTTAAGTTGCTTGAAGAAGAGCGTATTGAAAAGTTAGCACAGATTAACAATTGCATTGTTTTTTCTACTATCAACGACAAATCGGAAGAAAAAAATTACTTGTTTGATTGCGAACATTCCACCTACACCAATTTTGGAGACAATTTTTCCATCTGCTCGTTTGTCTATGACACCAATAGGCAATGCCTATGGATTGACGGGATTGAAAGCATTTCTAAAAACGACAATCATTTGCGAATTTTTTCCATTTCCAATAACAGGAAAATAGAAAAAGACATAATTGTCCATCTTGACTCCAACTACTATCTCCACGAATCTTTTATTCAGTTGGCACCAAATAGCAATTTATTAGTCAGTGGATTATATTCCTCCAAAAATAGAAAATCGAAAATATTGAATAGTGGCTTATACAATTTTGTTATCCAAAACGACACTCCACAACAAGCTCGTTTTTTGGAATTTTCTGACATTGAACTTCTCACCGACCAACAAAGATTAGCCAATTGCCACAGCCATACTTTTTCTGTTTATCAAAACGACAGCATCCAAATTGTTGCCACAGAATTTTATGAACCCATCTACGAACAAGACAACAATATCGGCTTCTACTATACCAATATGTATTCAGGAGTGAGGTTGGTTGGCTTTAAATACATAAAATCTTTCATTTCAACAATTTCCACAAATGGAGATTTTAAAGATTACAATGTTGTTGTTTATCCTAATTTATTGTTAAAAGAAGTTCGCAAACTTATCAGCGGCTATGTTGACGAAGAAAACAATCTATTGGTTCTCTTTGCTGATGACGGAAAAATATTCTCTTTGATTTTCAATAAAGAAACGACTACTCTTCCTTCTTTTTGTGACAATATTGAACCTTGCTCTCGTTTAGACATTGTCAACAAAGACTATTCCTCCACTTGTCGGCATTGGTATGGCAATTATTTTCTCTGCTATGGCTTTCAACAATTGACCAAAAGAGGTGCCAACAAACGAAGCGGGAACCACAATATTTTCTATTTCAGCAAATTGATTTATGACTAATCCAACATTAGAGTCATAAAAGGAAAATATTTACATAACGACAATAAATATTTTACTTGTTCTTTTTCAGGCATTTGCAAAACAATTGCTCGTTGCTCGTTGGGTACATAAGGCAAAAAGGCTTCTATATTGATAATTTTCAGCATACCTCGTGCCTCATGGGCTTCTTGTTGTGAGGCTTGTGATGTCAAATGAATGTTTTCCGACTGATAATGCTTAGCTATTGCTTCAAGAAATGGTTTTTGATAGTCCTTTTCTGCTTGTAAATCTTTCACATAAACAGTTTCCTGACAAGGATAACAAAATGCTGCTGCAAAAATCTTTTCTTGCTGCTTCCATGCCAGCAATTGTCCGCCTGACAACTGATATTCTGCCAAAACAATTTTCAACTGCGACAAAGATTTTAATATTCTACAATCATAGTTTTTCCATTTTTCTACAAAAAACCGGTAAGCCTGCTCTATATTATCTAATGTAATTTCTTCCAAATGATTGCTTTCCCTAGCGACTATTGACAAACATTGACTATTCTGTTCAAAAAACGGCTGATAGCCGAATTTTGAATAATAGTTCACCAAATTTCCTTCTTGTGGTATCAAAACCGAAGCCGCCACTTGATTTTGAGCATTCAGTTGAAAGGAATGCTTTAACAATGCTGCCATCATACCTTGATTTTGAAACTGCGGGAAAGTAGCCGCACCGGAAATATACACCACATTCACCTCTCCGCCACAGAAACTCATTTTATAGGGCAACATTTGCAAGGCTGCCGTTAGACGATTGTTTTCTCTAAACACTATCGTACATTCCCGTCTATATTGTTGTTGAAAATAAAAATCCACAAATTGGTCTGTGTCAAGCGGAAAACATGTTTTCCACAAGTTTTTTAAGGTATCAAAATCACTTTCTTTGGCAAATTCTATCATAGCATTTTCACACTATATTTCTGCAATAATGCCATGGGCTGATAAGAAAGTTTCGCTTTCCGTAAACCTTCCTCTCCCATATCCTCTTCTCGATTGACATAAAGGTAATTTTCCGGCAAAGACTTTACAAACAATTTATTGATCATCGTGTAGGCACCTTTATATTCGTCTAATGCTTTTTCAATATTTACATCTATCGTATTGAAATTGATACTATTGGCTAAAGTAAATGCCGCCACTTTCCCTTCCACCTGCAAAACTCCTCCTATAAAGTCTAATTCCTGAAAATGATGCAAGGCATATTTAACAGCACAACCTTCCAATTTTAAGGAACAATTTTCGCCTCCGCAATTGTTTTCCATTGCCCAGCGCTCGTGCATTTGCAAGCATGGTTCTACATCATCAAGGGTAAAGGGATGGAAAGAGTAGTTATACATTTTTTCAAATTGATTGATATGATTACGTTTTGATTGTAATTTCCTTCCCGACAAGGTTTCCAATGCATCCCGTTGATACAAATAGTCAGCAAAGTCTCGACTCGGTATATACGAAAATTGATGAGCAAATAAAGTCTCCAATTCTGCTTTTACATCTTCCGTTACATTGTGCAAAACAAATTCTACACCTTTACTTTCGGCATAATCTCTCAATAAATGAATGATTTTTTTGTTATTTTTTATACCTATGGGCAAGCAGAAAAAAAAGTTGTTGTCCCTATTTTCTTGCAAAATAAGCACATCATCCACCAATGCATAACTCGGTTGGAGATACTCTCCCCAAATGATCAAATTGGCAAAACTAAAATTGCAGATTTGCGATTGCCGACTATCAAGAATAGGTTTTAATAAACCTTTCTCGTTGATAGTTAAAGGCTTAAAGTCTATCATATTATTCACAATGTTCTTTGCGTAACAAATCGTTGATGGTTTTCACCGGAGAAAAAGTTGCCAAAGGTACTGCCACAAACATTGTCAACCAATTCGACATGGCACCATTCCACAATCCCGGATTTTCTATCGCCTTCAATTTACGACCTTGATAACTCTTTTCTGACACAAAAAACCGTTGATAATCAACAAACTGCGTTAAGTCGAATATTTTCCCTTGATAGTTTTTGATAGCACAAACAATATCTACAGGATTGAAATAATCGGATGTTTCCACTATTTGTTTTTGATGCTCATCCACAAGGTTCATCTCTGATGTTTCCACTATCTGTAAATCGCAAGTGCCGAAATGATTTCTCACCCAAAAAGGACCTCCACCGGGTTCTCCTTCTTGTTTTACCATGCCGCACACCCGTATCGGGCGATCCAACAAACGAATGATAAATTGTTTTTTTCTTTCGTCAGACATTTGATGATAATCCAAAGGCATTTTGATGAAAAAATAGGTTGACAACATTTCTTCTGCCGCTTTCAAATTGACCGATAAATGCTGGTTGTTTTCCATTTTTGACAATAAATCAAAAACTTGCTGCTGTACATCTAACAACAAAGAAGCTAACAACTTTTTATATTTGATAGTAGTGCCTTTCAATTTGTCGATGGTAACATTATCTATATTTTTGATAAAAATCACGTCTGCATCTATTTCGTTGAGATTTTTTATCAAACTGCCATGCCCGCCGGGACGAAATACCAGACATCCGTTTTCATCTCTAAATGGTTGATTGTCTTCGGCAAATGCAATCGTATCGGTAGAAGCATGTTGGAATGAAAAACTGATATCGTATTTAACATCGTATTCATCCTCGTATTTTTGTACTATTTTGTCTTTCAACTCTTTGAACAACTCTTCATATTCAGCTGAGATAGTAAAATGCAAACGAGCTACCTTTTTGCTATCTTTTGCATACAAAGCTGCCTCCACCAAATGTTCTTCAAAAGCGGTTCTTGCCGCATCCTTATAAACATGAAATGGCAGCAAACCTTTTGGCATATTGGCAAAATTCAATCCTTGTTGTTTTAAAAGATAGTTGAAGATGGTTTTATAATCTTCTTGCTCTATCAATTGCTCAATATGATAGCCGTCTTTTGCCAAGGCGGATGCCAAGCTTGGAAAAAAAGCGAATTTTTTCAACGAAGACTTCACTTCCTCCACCGATTTGGAAGCTGTTCCATCATTCACATAGACCAACAATTCCTTAAACATTCTTGTTGCCGCGCCGGAAGCCGGAACAAATTTCATGATCTTTTTGCCTGCTATTTTTTGAGCATATTTGCTCGCCATTTTTTCTAATTGAGAGGCATCTGCCTCATAAATGCCGTTGCCTTTGTGAGCGGGGGCAGTTAATTCCACCTTTGCAATATCACATGAAACAATCGCTAACTGCTGATTGACAGACTCTTGAGAAATTCCATGCTGCCGTATGCTTTCTAAATCTTGATTGGTAAACATCTTTATCTTTTGGTATAATTGCAAAAAGACAGGATATCCTGTCTTTTTAGCATTTTTTAATGTTTTTGATTTAATTATTTTTTTGAATAAATCTTCTTGCCATCCGGATATCCGTCTGCTTCAAATGATTTATTGATAAGGATTAGTTGGTCGTTTTCAATTTTGTATTTGCATTCCAAATCTCCCAAATTCTTGGTCACATTACCTTCGGTTTGAACACGATTGTAGAAGTTGATATGGTTGTTTTTACGTTCAATTTTTCCTTGGATTGTCCAATGTGCTGTCAATCTTCCATCCATACGTTCCATATAATTTTGTGTGAAATTAGGATTGCTACCGCTATCGAATGTCAACACTTCTTTACAAGAATCTACTGAAGAATTTTGAATGGCTTTTACATCCATTTCCCATGTGCCCAAAATAGGCATTTTGTCATATTTATTACAACTTGTTGCCATCAGTCCAACAAATGCTACGACTGCTAATACTGCTAATACTTTTTTTGATAATAGTTTCATATTCTTTCGTTTTTATTTAACAATATACTAATTTTAATAACATTCGTTTTTCATGAGGTAATTTTGCACATAGTCTTTCACACCCTCTTCCAGCGATGTGAAAGGCTTGTCGTAACCTGCATCTATCAATTTTTTCATATCGGCTTCGGTGAAATATTGATATTTATCTCTAATATCCAATGGAGTATCGATATACTCGATATTTGCTTCTTTGCCCATAGCGGCAAAAGTTGCCTTTGCCAAATCATTGAAAGAACGTGCATGTCCGGTGCCGACATTATACAATCCTGATTCCGGACGGTTTTTCATCAAGAAATATATCACCGAAATAACATCTTTTACATATACAAAATCACGTGATTGTTCTCCGTCTGCAATGTCTTTTCGATGAGAGCGGAACAATTTCACTTTGCCGGTTTCGTTAATTTGATGAAAAGCATGCAATATCACCGATGCCATTCTTTGTTTGTGATATTCATTAGGACCATATACATTGAAAAATTTCAAACCTGCCCAAAAAGGAGGCTCTTCATCTTGGTCTAATGCCCATTTGTCAAAATCGTTTTTCGATTTGCCGTACAAGTTGAGGGGTTTTAGTTTTTCAACAATATTGTGGCTGTCTTCATAACCATATTCTCCCATACCATAAGTGGCTGCTGAAGAAGCATAAATAAGCGGTATATTATACAGACAACAATTCTCCCAAACCTGTTGGGTATAACTCAAATTCAACTCGTCGAACAATTCCCAATTGGTTTCTGTGGTATCGGTTCTCGCACCAATATGCAAAATAAAATCAACAGATGCATTGTTGACCTCCAACCAGGAAAAAAATTCCGTCCGACTTACTTTTTCGGCATAACTTTTATGCTCTGTATTGCGGAATTTCTCTATTTTTGTAAAGTCGTCAACGGCAACAAGATTTTTGAAACCTTCATCGTGCAATTTTGTCAATAAACAGCTTCCGATAAAACCTGCCGCACCTGTTACTACAATTAATCCCATATCTTTTTTCTATTTTCTTCTTTTAGAATATTTTGCAAAAGTACAACTTTTTCCGATACTTTTTTCATTAAAGATTAATTATTTTTATTGTCATTTCTCTTATCAACTCCACTTCGTCGGTTTCATTGCCATCTCCGCCTTTGGAATACATATCATATTGGCGAATAATATGAATGGCTTTCACCACGTTTGCAAAAGAATAATTTTGCATAGCCTTTCTATAAATAGGATAGTCTGTAAAGATTCGTACTCCTAACATTTTTAAAAACAAATCGTCGTTTTTGCCATTGTAATACATCTGCAAAAGTATGTAGAAGGCTTCAAAATAGGCAATAATTGCATGAATAATTCCTGTCCATTCATCTCGGCTTGTCGGTGGATTTTTTTTGAAATATTCCAATATTTCAAATGCCTTGTTATAATTTTTGCATAAAACGGCATTTTTTAATTCATAGTTATTATATTTCCTGCTAATACCTACATATTTTTCAATAATTTCGTCGGTAATCAATTGCCCTTTAGAAACCACATTGTTTAATTTGTCTAATTCATTGCTGATTCTTGACAAATTGACTCCCACTTGTGCCACCAACAAATTCACCTCCGGCATACGAATATCATATCCTTTTTCTTTGGCAATGTCTATCACATAGTTGCCGATTTTATTTTCATACACCCTTTCTGACTCAAAGCAAATATAATTTTTGACGATATTTTTATACAAGGCTGTTCTGCCATCTAATTTTTTGCCTTCCATAAACGACAATACCAACACGGTTTGCTTTTGTGGCGATTGGGCATATTCTGCTATGGCTGCCAACTTTTCCGCAGATTTCTCTTTTATTAATTTTTGGGCTTCTCTAACCACTATCAAACGATAATTTGACAGCATCGGAAATTGCTTGGCATTGGCGACTATTTCCGCCTCGGAAGTTTCCTTTCCGTAAAACAATTGATAGTTGAAATCTTTCAAACCTTCATCTTCGAAAAAATTATCTTGGATATAGCGAGTAATTTTATCTACAAAATAAGGTTCTTCTCCGTGTAAAAGGATGATGGGGGCATATTGTTTATCTTTTAACTGCCCCATTATTTGCTCGTAGGAAAGTTTCATCGGTTCAATAATTTTCTAACACGTGCTGACATTTCTTCGGTAGCATCTGCCAAGGGGAGACGAACATGTTGTCCTATCAATCCTTGCTCATGCAAAAAACATTTTATTCCGGACGGACTACCATCGGCAAAACAAGCCTTGGCAGGTTCCATTAATTGATAATGGATGGCTCTTGCCTGCTCAAAGTTACCTTGCAAGCCATAATTAACCATCGCAGACACTTCCTTGGGGAAACTATTGGCAACCACGGAAATCACACCATCGACACCACATGCCAACAATGGCAATGTAAGTAAATCGTCACCAGAGATAACTAAAAAATCTTTTGGACGATTGGCAATAATTTGCATAATCTGTCCGATATTTCCGGAAGCTTCTTTAATGCCTATTACATTGGGAATAGTGGCAGTAATTTGCAAAGTTGTCGCCGCATCAATATTTACACCTGTACGGGAAGGAACATTGTACAAAATGATGGGAAGCGGACTTTGTGCGGCTATGGATCGATAATGTTCCACCAATCCTCTTTGTTGCGGACGATTGTAATAGGGTGCTACCGACAAAATGGCACTCACTTTGCTTAAATCAAACATGTGAATTTGCTCGTTGACTTCTATCGGGTTGTTGCAACCTATGCCGACAACTATGGGCACACGATTATTCACTTCTTCTACTATCGTTTCCAATACTTGCTTACGTTCTGCAAACGACAAAGTAGGTGTTTCTGCGGTTGTACCTAAGGCTACAATATAATCTATATTGTTGGCAATTAGGTGTTTGACCATCTTTGCAATACCCTCAAAATCTATGCTTCTATCTTCTTTGAAGGGCGTCACCAATGCAACTCCCGTCCCTTTTAATACACTTTTCATTTTGCTACAAATACATTTGCAAAAATACAATATTTTTTTTAATCTTTCTTTTTTTGACAAGAAAAAAGAGAATACAATAGCGACTCCTTCAACTATTGAGAAAAAAAAACATTTAGTTTTAAGAAGGACTCTCTTGTTGTTCTTTTTCTATCTGCTGCAGAGATAATTTATATAAAAACAGGGCTAATAGTCCGCAAGCTATTCCCAAAACGGCACCACAAAGAATATCCAAAGGATAATGCACGGCTAAATACATTCTTGTATAACAAAATACCACCGCCCATAAGGGAAACAACCATATGTATTTTTTGCCAATAGGGGCAAAAAAATACATCAGCAATACCACCAAACCGAAACTGTTGGCAGCATGCGAAGATACAAACCCATATTGTCCGCCCCGATATACAGAACCGTCTTTGTTTTGATGCAAATGCACCTTGTCTTGCAGTTCTAAATTGTGACTGGGACGATAACGTTGCACCTTGTTTTTGATAAATCGTGCACTTTGGTCTGTCATCACCACCGACAAGGCAAAAAATGCCAATATCAATGCCATTTGTTTTTTACCATAATGCCGCCACAAAATTAGCAAGACAATGGCTACCATAGGCAGCCAAAACCATACTTGTGTCATCCAATACATCAACACATCCAAAAAAGGAGTATGCCATGAGTTGATTTGTTGCAAAATATGCCTGTCCAATAATTCTATCTGCTCCATTATTCAAAATCGGGATATAAAAGATATTTTTTGCGTTTTTGTTTAAATTTTTTCAAATCGCTGCTCCAACTTTTACGGATTTCTTCCGCTGTCTTGCCCTCTTTTATCTGCTTTTCCAAAGTGGCATTGCCTGCCAACTTGCTGAAAAAAGGTGTGAAAAATTTTGTTTTATCTTCACAATTTTTATAGGCATCTATCACGATGGAAATATCTATAAAATTATTGTCTTTTAATGCTTTGGAACGTTCTGTCAAGTCTATGCCTCTGCACTTTTGATTTACAAAAGGCGGATTGGTGGACACTCCTTTTATACTTTTGGGCGTAAAATAACAGTCTCCTTTTTTGAATTTAGGCTGCCCATATACCAAAAATGGTTTGTCGGTGCCACGACCCAAACTCATGGAAGTGCCTTCTAACAAACACATGGAAGGATATATATAAATTGATTCCATCGTACTTAAATTGGGTGACGGTGCTATCGGCAATTGATAACGCATGCTATGATCGTAGCCGTCTATTTTCACCCACAATAGTTGGCATTTTTTACCTCCCGGAAGCCATCCTTCTGCGTTGACCATACGGGCGTATTCCGCTATTGTCATGCCATGGTTGATAGGAACAGCATGCATGCCTACAAAAGATTGATAAGCCGGTTCCAACAAACAGCCATCCACCCAATAGCCATTAGGATTGGGACGATCGAATACCATAACAATATTTCCGTTTTCGGCTGAAGCCTCCATAATGTAGGTGAGCGTGGAAATATAAGTATAGAATCTTGCTCCCACATCTTGGATATCAAATATTAATATGTCAATTCCCCGCATTTGCTCGGGAGTGGGTTTTTTGTTGTTGCCATACAAGGAGACAATCGGCAGACCTGTTTTTGCATCCGTTGTGCTTTCCACTTTGGCACCAGCCTCTTCTGTACCCCTGAAGCCATGCTCGGGGCAGAATATTTTCACCACTTGTACCTGTTTAGACAATAGTGTATCCAACAAATGCACCTGTCCGACCATAGACGTATTGTTGACACACAAAGCTACCTTTTTCCCTTCTAACAAAGGAAGATACCGCTCCATTTTTTCTGCTCCCACTTTGATATCTTCAGGAAAAATCTCTTTCCCTTTTTGAGCAAAAAGTGTGATGCTCAACAAGCAAAATGCCAATATGCAAATATTTTTCATGTCGTATTAAACTATACAGGAGCAGCCAAAGGCTACTCCTGCAATATTGATTATTTCAAAATTCTTAAAAATTCCACTGTCAAATCCCAAGTTTGTGCTACTGTTTCTATCAGCAACTTTTCATCAGGGGAATGAACACCCCGCATAGTAGGTCCGTAGGAAATCATATCCATTCCCGGATATTTTTCTCCTATCAAACCGCATTCCAAACCGGCATGGATAACCAAAATGGTAGGATCTTTGTGATACAAATTGTTGTAAGCTGTTTTCAACAATTGTGTTACCTGAGACTTGGCATTAGGCATCCAACCCGGATAGCCGTCTGTGAAAGTTACATCGGCATTCATCAAATCGAAAGCAGCCGCCACCATATTGGCAGCATCTTCTTTTTTGCTTTCTATAGAAGAACGCTGGCTGGTAACAATTTTTATTTGTTTGCCGATAGTTTTCACAGATGCCAAATTGGTAGAGGTTTCCACAAAATTGGCAATATCTTGATCCATCGCCAATACTCCGTGAGGGCAAACATACAAGGCCTCCACCAAATCGCACTGTGTATAATTGTCTATCACTTTTTTCGGCAATGCAGCAGCTTCTATTTCAATGCAGACACCCGGATCGGAAGTCTTTAATTCATTGCGGACAATTCCTTCGAATTTTGCCACATAGTTTTTGAAATCTTCTGCCTTTGTATTCGCCACCACCACCAAGGCTTCGGCTTCTCTGGCAATGGCATTGTGAAGGTTGCCACCATTGATATAAGCTATTCTGGCATCGTAGGCAAATGTGGCTTCATGCAGAATTCTATTGATTATTTTGTTGGCATTGCCACGATTTTTGTTGATGTCTTCCCCACTATGTCCGCCTTGCAGACCTTTTACTCTTACTACAAATGCCTGACTGTCTTTCGGGCAATCTTCTTCATCAAAGTCGATGGAGATTTCGGTATTTTTTCCACCGGCACAACCTATGCAAAATTGACCTTCGTCTTCATTGTCCAAGTTGAGGAGCATTTTTCCTTGCAAAAAGTCGGTGCCAAGGGCGCTAGCGCCGGTCAAACCGGTTTCTTCATCCACGGTGAACAAACATTCTATAGGTCCGTGCTCAATATCTTTGCTTTCCAAAAGTGCCAGTCCAATGGCCACTCCGATGCCGTCGTCGGCTCCCAAAGTGGTGCCTTTGGCTCGCAACCATTCTCCGTCTATATAAGTTTGAATGGCATCGTTTTCAAAGTCAAATTCAGTGTCAGCATTTTTTTCGCAGACCATATCCATGTGGGCTTGGAATATCACCGGAGTAACATTTTCTTTTCCTTTGGTGGCGGGCTTGCGTATCAACACATTGCCGGCTGCATCCTGAAGGGTTTCCAATCCCATTTTTTTGCCGGTGGCTAACAAATATTCTCTAATTTTTGCTTCTTTTTTTGAAGGACGCGGCACTTGTGTTATCTCGTGAAAAAACTTCCAAACACCGGCCGGTTTTAATGATAAAATTTCTTCTGACATATTGCTATTTTTGTACTAAAAGGGTTCTGTTGTTTCTTTTTTCATGCTACAGCACAGGCAGAACCCACTTCCCCATGCTGTGACATGTTCTCTTTGAAACTACAAAAGTACTAAAATATATGACACGGATGCTATTTTCAACAGATTTTTTTGTAAAATGATATCCGTAAACTATGAAAAGGAGTGAATTTTGTGTAATTGTTGTAGTACGGTCTCAGGTCAAATGGTCTGTAGGTGGAGCAGGTTATACAAAAGATACGGGGCTGCGAAAAATCGCAGCCCCGTATTCTTTTTACGAAACTCGGAGACTAAACTTGTCGAAGTTCAGAATTCCGAGTTCTGAAATCTTTATTAATTCTTCATCAATTTCCGTGTGACTGTTACTTTGCCGTTGTTGCAGATTTGTACAAAGTACATGCCGTTGGCAAGGTGGCTTAGGTCTATCACCTCCATCTGGCCATCCACATCTTGCTCTACCACAATTCTGCCGTAAAGGTCCACCATGCGGATTTTGTTGGCAGTAGTGTTCTGTAGGTCGATGGTAACCCTGTCAGCAGCAGGATTTGGATACATACGCACTTCGGAAACTTCGGCCTGAGCAATGCCGTTGGGATCTACGGTGGTGTAGAGTTTGCCGTCGCTGTGGAGATACCACAATGAATTGTTGTCAGCTTGTGCCACACTGAATTTTTGGAAGTTGTTGGCTACTGCCGAACCGATGAGCATGGGGCGTCCTTCATAGTAATCGCCGTAATATTTATAGTCACTATTATCGTATCTGAAAGGGTAAACTTGAGCCACAACGGGACCGGTAAGGTTCTTGTCGACATTGATGATTGAAGTGGAGTCAATGCAGAGATAGTTGTTTACATCCATGGTGAATCCTGCACCGATATTGACGATGGTACCTTCTGTAGCCCATATACCTGCACAATTTTGTGCACTCACGTTGGGATTGCCATTACTGTAATAGTTAGCCATAAGATTGTTGTTACGCCAGTTACCGCTGATGAGGTTTATTTTTGCTGCATAGAATTTAACCGGATAGTCCTCTTTGAAATAGTTGCCCGAAATGGTAGTGTTTTCCAAAGTTACTTTCATTGAGTCGTAATGGTATATGAACTCCGATCTGAATCTGTTTTGCGATATGTTGCAGTTGATAAGTTTTAATGAGTTATATTGGTCTTCTTCTATCCCTACAAAATAATCTTCTATTGTGTCGTTGGTGAACTCGCAGTTACGCAGTATGATACTATCTCCCCAGAATATTGTATTAGGTATATAAGAGTTACGTATTTTCAAGTTATTCACCTCAAGTGTGGTTCCATAATGATCAGCATCCAAAAAATCGTAGAAACCATTGCTGCTATTACTGTCAATAATAAAATAGTAGTCACTGCCGTTTTCGCCAAAAATCATCATACCGTAAATTTCGAATATATCTTCTTCACAGTTGGCGGATATTTTCAGGTTGATATCTTTTTCGTATGGGTATACCTCGGCATCATACACTTCCAACTCATATTGGTTGTTGAAAGTATAGTAGTCGGTGAGGAGGTATTTGCCAATGCCTTTGGTGCGGGCTATAGCGGTATCAAGGGTTTTTATGGCAGTGCCGGCGGTGAGACCATTACGGCTGTCGTCGCCGTTAACACCATCCACATATAATGTGGGCATATCTATCTGTTCTGCCTTTATAGAGAAGGCTTGCGGAGCTTTGGTAGAAACCAACACGAGATAATATGTGCCGGTATAGGAAAATTTCATGACTGAATTCAACATTATTTCATTATAGTCCTTGTCCAAAAGTATGCCACCATCCATGCCCATTGTGCTGTCCTCATCAAACATAAGAAATTTGCCCTGAGTGCCTTGGAAAGAGTATCCCTTGCCTATGCACGAAGTGTTGTAGATAACTATAGTGGGATCATCTGTTCTAAAGGTGTCTTGTATGCTGAAAGGCAACGATACAGGTGTAAAAGTAAGCTGGTTGATTGGGGTTACGCTAATTGTGTCCACAGTAAGGGTGTAGGGGCGGTTTGTGGTATTTTTGCTGAATTCGGAAACAATTAGGTAGTACTGTCCGGCTGTTACCTCGTGTGTAATACGGCTACCATAAGAGGAGGTCCCCATTCCATTCCAATCGTCGTTGTAAGCCACTTCTTGGAAATTAGCGTCGAGCAGGAAGAGGTATGAGTCCCATCCGCCGGCACCGGACACTAATTGTATGTCCAAATAGGTATTGAAGTTCACGGTGATGGCATAGCCTTTTCCTCGCTTGCCTTCACGCAAGTCCCTGAGGATTTTGCTGCCGTTGGCAAGGCTGTCTGTAATAGAGTTGGGCAGGCTGCTCATGTTGAAGAAAGTGTAATTTAAGTCGCGAACGTAGGATGAATCGCTCGGACTTTGTGCTTTGGAAGTGAATACTCCCACTACAAAAAACACTGCTAAAATTGTAAAAATACGTTTCATAAAGTATGTTTTTTCGTTAAGGGGACTTCTGATTTTACCATTTCTCTGCAATTCCTCCGAACCTGCCGAAGTCCGTTAAACATAATCCGTCAGAATCACGATGCAAAAATACAACTTTTTTTTTTAATAGCAAAAAAATTTTTTCAGAAAAAACTCCGCTCACCCCGAAATTTAAAAACGAAAGACGGTTTTTTTCATTTTTTTAGAGATGTATCTTTATTAATAGGTATAAAATTATCGTGCCGAACAATCTGCCTCCATGACCGGCAGGGAAAACAGAAATTGTTGGTAGGTGTCTTGTTTTTGTAAGAAAATCAAACAATTGGCATTTTCCCCTCATGGTAAAAAAGTTTCTTCCATTCAACAAAAAATTGTGTATTAATTTTTAATTAAAAGGTTTTGCTCATGCAAATATTTTGACTATTTTTGCTTTTTAAAATTGTATTTTCATTCTTAATGAGAAAAATAGTCAAAACGGGAGCTTTGTTGTGTTTGTTCTTTATGTTGATTTTCAACGGTTTCGGACAAACCAAAGCCAGTCTTTCGCAAGAAAAGAAAAAATTGGAACAAGAAATTGCTGAACAGAAAAAGATTTTGGCCACCACACAAAAAAACAAGAATTTATCTTTGCGGGAAATTCAGGTAATAAAAAATCAAATCAGCAACCAAGAAAAACTAATTGCCAACATCAATGCGGAAATTGGCGAATTGGATGGGGAAATTGCCAAAAATGAACAAGAAATTGCTCAATTGAACGAAAAACTAGAGCAATTGAAAGCGGACTATCGCGAGGCGGTTTATACAGCTTATAAATATAGGAATATCACCAACAAAGTGGGCTTTATTCTTTCTTCGGAAAGTATTTCCCAAGCACTCACCCGTGCCAACTATTTGGTACACTATGCCTCCGCACTGAAAAGTCAAGTGCACCTGATTAGCAAAACACAAGAAGACATTCAAAAACACAAAGAAACCTTGCAACAAAACAAAGAAGAAAAATCTTTGTTGGCACAAAACAAACTATCCGAAAAAGAGCAGCTTGCAAGACAAGAAAAAGAAAAGCAAAATATTGTCAACAAATTAAAAAAGAAAGAACAAGACATCAATGCCGCCATTCAAAAGAAAATAAAACGGCAAAAAAATATCGATGCCGCCATTCAAAAAATCATCAACGATGAAATTGCCAAAGCCAAGGCGGCGGCAGCCAAAAAAGCCGCTGCAAGCAGTAGCACAGCCGGCAAAACACCCGCTACTACCACCACCCCGAAATCGTCATCGGTGGCATTGAGTTTAACACCTCAAGAAACAGCCCTTGCCCAAGATTTTGAAAGTAACAGAGGCAAATTGCCATGGCCGGTGGAAAAAGGAAATATTGTCACCAAATTCGGTGCCTATTCTCATCCGGAAGTTTCTTCGGTGCAGTTGAACAACAACGGCATTAATATTTTGACAGAAAAAGGAGCCACGGTCCGGGCGGTTTTCAAAGGAAAAGTAGCCGCTATTGCCGATGTAAACGGTGCCAAAGCAGTAATTTTGAAACACGGCAACTATTTCACCGTCTATACCAATTTGGCAAGTGTTTCGGTACATCAAGGTGACAATGTCAACACTAAACAAGCTCTCGGCAGACTCATACAAGAAAGCAACGACAGTTATTCAGAATTGCATTTTGAAATTCTAAAAGAAAAGGTTTATCAAAATCCTTCTCTATGGATTTTACGATAAAAAATGCACTTGCATGCAATTTTTATTTTAATGATTGCGTTACTTCTTTCAAACTACGCAAAATGAATCGATTTTTTATTATTATTCCTGCCTTGATTGCCACTTTTGTTTTAGCTTTCCAAGGAGCATCCGAAGCTCAAACAAAAATTTGGACACTGCAAGAATGTTTGCAATATGCCATAGACAACAATGTCAGCCTGCAAAAGACGGAATTGGCAACATTGGAAAACGAAGTAAGCAGAAAAGAAGCCATTGGAGCATTTTTCCCGAGTGTTTCGGCAGGCATTTCTCAAAACTACTCCCACCGCAATACCGGCGGAACTTGGTCGGGTTCCTACAATTTGGGAGCGTCTATGAATTTATTCAACGGATTGAAAAACTATTGGACACTCAAACAAGTAAAATTGCAAAGTCAAATAACCGACGCCTCCATCAATCAATCTAAATACGATTTGGAAATATCTGTCACCCAGTGTTATTTGCAAATTCTTTACTACAAAGAGGCATTAAGCATTGCAAAACAGAATTGGGAAGTTACCGACAAGCAATTGCAACGCGGACAAGAATTGTATGACGCAGGCAGCTATTCAAAAAGTGAATTAGCCACACTGAAATCTCAAAACAGTTCCTCCTATTATCAAATGATCAATGCAGAAAATGCTTTAGCCAACATGAAATTGCAATTAAAACAATTGTTGGAACTGGGTATCAACGACGACATTGACGTAGTGGATGTAAGCATAGAAAAAGAAGACATTATGCAAGATTTGGATTCCAAAAACACTATCTACCAGCGTGCTTTGGAAAATATGCCGGAAATGCAAGTGGCAAAATTGAACAAAGACTTAGCCGATTTGAATTTTAAAATGTCAAAAGCGGGTTGTTATCCGAGTCTTTCGTTGAGTGCCAGCATAGGCACCGGCAACACCTACAATGCTTCTACAAGCTTTTTGGAACAACTCAGCACACAATTTGCACAATCTGTCGGCATTTCGCTGTCGATACCTTTGTTTAACCGATTGCAGACCTACGGCACCATTGAACGAGCCCGCATCCAAATGAAATCGATTGACTATGACTATACCATTGCGGAAAAAAATATGCTGAAAACCATCGAAGCCTTATATCAAGATGCCCTTGCCGCACAAGCCAAATATTTAGCTTCTGAACAGCAATTGGAAGCTGCCATATTGAGTTATGAATTGGTATCTGAAAAATTCAATTTAGGCATGCAAAATGCCACAGACTTATTTGTAGAAAGAAACAATCTCAACGGAGCACAACAAGACCTTCTACAAGCCAAATATACTGCTTTGTTGAGTCAAAAAATATTAAATATTTATCAAGGAATAAAATAAAGAGACGATGAAAAAGAAAAATAAATGGATAAGCCTTATCATAATTGTTGCAATAGTTATTGGAGTTCTCCTTATCACCCTTTTAAAAGCAAAAGGCGGCAAAACAACGCTTAGCGTGGAAACCGAACCTATTCAATTAGGCTCTCTCTCCAGTACGATTACGGCAACCGGCACCATAGAACCCATTTCTTCGGTAGAAGTCGGCACAGAAGTTTCCGGCACTATTTCCGCCATTTATGTTGACTACAACTCCATTGTCACCAAAGGACAAGTTTTGGCAGAATTAGACAAAACCGTATTGGAATCGGAACTTAAAAGCCAACAAACCAATTTAGCCTCGGCAAAAAACGAAATGGACTACCAAAAGAAAAACTACGACCGTATCAAAGCCCTATACGAAAAAGGAACTGTCAGCCAAACTGACTTCGAATCGATTGAATACACCTATACCAATGCCAAATTGACTTACGAAAAAGTGAAATTGCAAGTGGTGACGGCACAAAAAAATCTTAGCTATACCACCATCAAATCACCTATCAACGGAGTAGTTTTATCCAAAGCTGTAGAAGTAGGACAAACAGTGGCGGCAAGTTTTAGCACACCTACTCTTTTCACTATCGCCGAAGATTTAACCAAAATGCAGGTGGTGGTCAATATTGACGAAGCCGATATAGGACAAGTAAAAGAAGGACAAAATGCCACTTTTACCGTAGATGCCTTCCCTGACGATATTTTCCATGGCAAGGTAACACAAGTGCGTTTGGAAGCACAAACCACCTCTAACGTGGTGACCTATTCCGTTGTGGTAGAAGCTCCCAATCCTGACTTAAAACTAATGCCGGGTCTTACAGCAAGTGTCAGCGTATTTACCATGGAACGCGACAGCATTTTGATTCTGCCGGCAAAAGCCACCCGATTGAATATCGACCAAACTTTGATAGCCAAATATGCCGACCGGTTCGAACAAACCAATCAAATGCCGATGGGGAAAAATCGTCCGCAATTGACAGAGGCACAAAAGAAAGAAATGATGAACAAGGCAGCATCCGGCAATCCAAACATGGGCAAAGAATTCAACCCTTCTCAATCTTCTAATGCCAATTCTAATATGAAAATGGTTTGGATACAGCAAAGTGATAAGAAATTACATCCTGCCATGGTAAAAATCGGACAAAGCAACGGCACTCAATTTGAAATTATCGATGGATTAAAGGCAGGCGACCAAGTGGTAACATCTATCAAAGAAGTTGCCCTCAAAGAACAAAAAGAGCAAGAAAAAACTTCAGCACAAAGTCCTTTTATGCCGGGACCGCGAAACAACAAAAAATCCAAATAGTTGCCAATGTCAGAAGCAAAAGATATTATTAAAATAGAACATCTCCGCCGCGATTTTAAAGTCGGCGAGGAGATAGTACATGCCCTAAAAGGTGTCTCTTTTACCATCAAAGAAGGAGAATTTGTCACCATTATGGGTACTTCCGGATCGGGAAAATCCACACTTTTGAATCTTATCGGCTGCTTGGATTCTCCTACTGACGGGGAGTATTATTTAGATGGCATTTCGGTGAAAAAAATGAATAAAAACCAACGTGCGGAAATGCGAAACAGAAAAATCGGTTTTGTCTTCCAATCTTACAATTTGCTACCGAAAACCACTTCTATAGAAAATGTAGAATTGCCTTTGAT
>JAEEGH010005753.1_pt1 | contig 30918 bp, 27 predicted proteins | sample 9134181 | NCBI WGS metagenome assembly JAEEGH01 (sample SAMN16246544, study PRJNA631951) | gut metagenome | biome: gut microbiome; feature: rumen; material: DP-attached | host: Bos | place: Iran: Karaj | collected 2018-10
TATTAAAATAAAGAATGTCAAATATTTATACAAATATATTTTGCATTCGTATTCTAGTATTGTTTATATCTTGCATACGTGAGCAGGAAAAATCGTCAATAACTACGGATAGCACTACATTGAAATCATCAAAAGATGTGATTAACAGTAAAGAGAAAGATGCTGTTTTTCAAGAGAATCTTAGTTATCTCCGATCTATGGGATATGATGAGGATAACGCTTCCTACAGAGATGTTTCTGCTGTCAACAAGGCGGCTACATTGTTTAAAGCAATGAATATGCGGATGACCCGCTATCCGGCATTGGAGAAAATAAAGAAAGAATTGTCCACGATACAAGAAAGTTATTCTATGGATAATAATGATATATTGAGAAGTGTTTTCATTCAAAGGATAAAATTTCATTTATCCAACCCTATAACATATTATGAATGGAAACCGACTCAGGTATGTAATCCTTTACGAGTGCTTGTCTCTCCGGATAACAAATATAAATTTTATACGACGGAGGATCTTTGTGAAGGCAGTGCATCAGAAAGGGTAACCTACTATCAATTTTTGGATTCCACAGGACATTTAGTGTGCAAGGAATGGCAAGGAAATGTAATGGACGTATGGCAATTTAATCATAATGACACTACCTTCTACGTTCTAAAAAGCGAATGGATAGGTGGCATGTCAGATGTAGGATGGGGAATGGAGATAGTTTCATTTGCCAATGGTATTCCTACATATCATACTCACTTCTTTCCTGATATGAATGAAAATACGACAAAAATAGGAAAACGCATAAGAATCCGATACGATTATACCTTCCACCCACAAACACTTACCATCACCACGCAAAGGGATATAGATAAGAACCGCAAAATGGAGGAATGGAAATTAAAAATCTAAACCCACCACATTACCGCAAATTTCCTACTGTTTTTCCCATATAAAGAAGTAATCGTAGAAAATCTTCACTAGCAACAATGTGCAAGAGGCACGCTACTATAGGGTGCTTGTTTTAAAAGAGTAATCTCTGACAATGTGGATTATGTGCAAAATAGTAAAAAAATCTTTATGGTAAGTTGTAATTCTCTGTATATTACGATAATAGATATATTTTATGTAAATTTGCAATTCAACTGCAAAATTACATAAAAGCAATGCTAACTGAATGTGAGAAAATTTTTTATGAAATAGATTTAAAAATATGTGAAAATATTTTTTGCTATCCTTGTTGTAATAAAAAAAAAATAATATACTTTTGCAAAATCATTAGGAATCGTGCGAAATGAAGGATGAAAATCTCTTGGAATCGTGCGAAAAACTGATGTTTTAAACTTAAGGATTCGTGAAAAATGAATATGAAACGAAAGATTTACAGTGAGTTATTGTTGTGGAAGCAACGCCGTAAAGGAAAGGTTGCTTTAATGATTGATGGGGCGAGACGTGTTGGTAAAAGCTACATAGCAAAAGAATTTGCTCGGAATGAATATAAATCTTATATTCTTGTGGATTTTAACAAAGCGGACAAGACGTTGATGACGATTTTTGAAGAATATCTTACCGACCTTGATATGTTTTTTATGCAGTTGTCGGTATATTTCGGGGTCAGGTTATATGAGCGGGAATCGCTTATTGTTTTTGATGAAGTTCAACTTTATCCCAAGGCACGTGCCGCCATTAAATACCTTGTGGAAGACGGTCGGTACGACTATATGGAAACCGGATCTCTTGTCAGCATTAATCGCAATGTAAAAGATATTGTTATTCCGTCGGAAGAACATCATATTTCTATGTATCCGATGGATTTTGAAGAGTTTTTATGGGCGATGGATGACGAAACAACCATGCCTTATGTAAAGCAGTGTTTTGAGAAACGTAGACCTTTGGGTCCGCTTCACCGCAAGGTAATGGATTTATTTCGACAATATATGATAGTCGGAGGTATGCCGCAAGCGGTGTCGGCATTTATTGAAAACAAAAACTTTGAGGACGTAGATGTGGTCAAAAGAGAAATATTGTCCCTTTATCGTGCAGATATAGAAAAATATGCTATGGGTTATGAAAGCAAAGTAAAAAGCATATTTGACCAAATACCTGCTGAATTACAACGGCATGAGAAAAGGTTTCGCCTGTCACACATTTCCGAAACGGCTCGTTTGCGTGATTATGAAAGTTCATTTCTTTGGCTTTCCGATGCAAAGATAGTGAATGTTTGTTATGCAGCTACAGAACCTGTCATCGGACTGAAAATGAGGATGGATAATCTTACTCTTAAATGCTATATGGCTGATACAGGATTGCTTATATCACATGCTTTTGATGAAAAGACCATCATTAATGAAAAATTATATCAAAAATTGTTGCTTGACAAATTGGAAATCAACAAAGGAATGTTGGTGGAAAATATAGTTGCGCAAATGCTTAGTGCATCAGGACATAAACTTTATTTTTATTCCTCATATTACAAAACTGATGCTGAAGATAGAATGGAGATAGATTTTCTTATTCGTAAATCTATCATAACAAATCGTCATAATATTTGTCCTATAGAGGTTAAATCCACCACAAAATATACCATTACTTCACTTGAGAAGTTCTATCATAAATTCAACAAAAACCTCTCAATGGCATTTGTTCTGCATTCCGCTGACTTAAAAGAAGAAAACGGAATAGTTTATCTGCCCTTATATATGACACCTTTTTTATAATGGATAACGCAAATCTTGTATTATATTTTCTTTCTTGAGGCATCAAGGAAAATCAAAAAAATCTAATCCAAAAAATCCTATGAAAATTTGGATTTTCTTGACATTTATGCTAATAGACTATATAATTATAGCCCACCGGTTAGTACATATCAATATCAATGATAAAGGAGATATTGGAATGACCGGACATGGACTTGAATTCGCTAATGGCTGTTGCAATTTGCTGTTTATAGAGAGGAAGATCTTTGTTCAATGGCATTTTGGCAATGATTTCTTTGCGGTAAACATTTTTGACGCGTGGTATGAGGGCATATTCCGGTCCGGATACTTTCAGGGATACATGTTTGTTTAAAATAAGCATAAATTCCTTGGTGGCGGCATCCAACACTTTGTCATCTTTGTGTTGCAGTGAAATTTTCATCATTCTTGACCAAGGAGGGTAAAAGAATTGTTTTCGTTCTGCCAGCAATTGTTCATACAAGGTTTTGTAGTCGGCGTCAATAACGTGCTTGAAAATTTCATTGTCAGGATTTTGTGTTTGAATCATGACCAAACCTTGTTGTTTCTTTCTGCCGGCACGGCCACTCACTTGCATCAATAGTTGAAAGGCACGTTCAAAGGCGCGAAAATCCGGATAGTTGAGCATATTGTCGGCATTCAAAATGCCTACTAATGCCACGTTGTCGAAGTCTAAACCTTTTGTTACCATTTGTGTGCCGATTAGTATGTCGGTTTTTTGCTGTTCAAAGTCGGAGATAATTTGCTGGTAGGAATTTTTGGCTTTTGTAGCGTCGTAGTCCAAACGGGCGATTTTTGCCTTGGGAAACCATTCTTGCAAGTCGTCTTCAATTTTTTCCGTTCCGAAGCCCACAATTTTGAGCGGTTGATGGCATGTCGGGCAGGTAAAGTAGGCGGGAATGCTGTAATCACAATGATGACACCGCAGTTCTGAAGTTTTTTTATGATAGGTGAGGGTTACATCACAATGTTCGCAAGTAGGAACAAATTGACAGGTCTCGCATTCCAAATGCGGTGCATAGCCTCGCCTGTTTTGAAAAAGAATAATTTGTTGTTTGTTATCCAACACTTCTTGCATTTTGTCCAACAATGCTTGGCTGTAGTGTTTATGCATCAACTTGTTGACTCTTGCTTTCTTGGTATTGATAATTTCTATATGCGGCAATTGTATGCCTCCGTAGCGTTCCAGTAAGGGTACATAGGTATATTTGCCGTTGCGGCAGTTCCAGTAGCTTTCCAAACTGGGTGTTGCCGAACCTAACAAGACATCTGCAGAGAACATCTTTGCCAACATGATGGCACAATCGCGTGCTTGGTAGCGGGGGGACGGGTCAAATTGCTTGAAAGAAGCATCGTGTTCCTCGTCAATGATAATCAGTTTTAGATTTTTGAAAGGCAGCAAAATAGATGAGCGGGTGCCGAGAATAATTTTGTATTTATTGCTGTCTTGATTGAGCATGTCTTGCCAAATTTCCGCCCGCTGCATGGAATTGTAGCGAGAGTGATATACGCCGACAATGTCTCCGAAATAAGATCTTATTCTATTGATCATTTGTTCGGTAAGCGTAATTTCTGGCAATAAATAAAGCACATTTTTACCTTGGTCGATGTATTCTTGTATCAGTTTGATATAAATAGCAGTTTTCCCGCTGCCGGTAACGCCATGCAAAAGTACAGGCTTGTTTTCGGTAAAATTTTGTTTGACAGATTGGAAGGCAATTTCTTGTTGTTCGCTTAAAAGAATATTATTGGCATTTTTGATACTTTGAAATGATTCCAGCCTGCTGACCGATTGGCGGGTATTGACAAAAATATTCTTTTTTATCATGGCGGCCAGACGGCTTTCGGTAACTATTTCATTTTGTAAAAAAAGTGATTTCTTTATGCAAGAGCAATGTTCTTTTTTTGTTTGTGCAATAAATTGCAGCAATATGTCTGCTTGTGCTTGTGTGTTTTTCTTTTCTTCTAACTCTTCCAATACTTTTTGCAGCAAGTTCGGTTGGTCAATATATTTTTGCGACAAACTGATAAAAGTTTCCATTTTAGGTTTGTAGCGTTCTTCAATTTCTTCGCAGACAATGATTAAAGATTTGTCCACCATATTTTTGATTTGTGAGCCTGCATAAGCATCGCCTATAGTCTTGTTTAATTCTTTGAGAGTGATTGTTTTTTGTTGATTCAGCAGATTTAAAATTTGTATTTCTTGCTCGCTCAAAGACATGACCTCCCCGTCAAATTCTGGATGGATGGCGATTTTTGTTTCACTGCAAAGACGAAAAACTGTCGGTACCGCTGCTTGCATTACATCACCTATCGGTGACATATAATATTCGGAAATCCATTGCCAAAATTTTATCTGTTGAGGGGTGACAATAGGTGTTTCGTCCAATACAGAAATTATGTCTTTGACAAGGCAGTGTTCCGGTTTTTGATGATGAATTTCGCAGATAATGGCAGCATAGAATTTGCTTTTGCCAAAGTTTACCAACACACGTTTTCCAATGGCAACACTATCGCAAAAATCATTGCAACGATAGGTGAAAACACCATCTATAGGTATTGGAAGTATAATATTGACAAAGGTATCCATTATTTTGCTCTATAGGAAGTCCCTAATACTTTTTCTATTTTGTAGATAAGTTTATTTAAATGATTAAACTGGATAATTAAATCTTCATTATTTTGATTTTCAGGTAATTTCATCTGTTCTAAACAGGCTTGTCTTTTCTTTTTTACCCATTCTAAACGGATTAATTGTAGAATTCTAATGGCTTCTTCCAAGAGTTTTGCTTCGTTGTTGTCAATTGTGTTGATAACGGCATGTTTGTCTTTCCAACCGGGACTTTCTTTGGGGCGAAGGTCATTGAGAGCATTGGCTAAATCTCTGATTTGTTGATTTTCATTTATCTGCAAGTGTTTGCAGATGCTTTTGGGATGAAGATTCAATTCTTCTAAATAAGCATTAAACAATGCTCGGTAGGTGTCATTGGAAAATGTCAAGTTGTCTTTGGAAAGATCATTGATGATAAATTTGTCCAATCGCAAGGATTTTTGCCGACCTCTATCATCTTTTTCGTCAAAATAAACCAATTTATCACCTTTGTTAATCAATAGTTTCAGTAATTCATGTTCCGCATTTTCCAATACATTGATAGGTTGGGAGAGCAATTCACGAGGGTGTTTGACAATAGGTTCGTCATCATAAGTTTGAAGTATTGTATTGTCTTCTATTGCCGCTTGTTCCCGTTCTTTGCGTTTGGCTTCTTGTATTTGTCTGCGTTTTTTCTTCACGGCATAGGCGAATGCACTTTCTTCTATGTTGAGTAAATTGCTACAATGAGTAATAAATTCCGCCCGTACCAATAATTCATCAATCATGGCAACGTCTTCCGCGATATCGCTTAATATATTTGCCTTTTTGATGGGGTCGTTTTTGGCATCTTTTAACAACAATTTTGCTTTAAATTCTATAAAGCTGACTTCATTATCAGATAGATAATTTTGCATTTGCTCTAAAGAATGACTCATTGCAAACGAATCGGGGTCTTCGTCGGGTGGCAGCAATACCAAGCGGACATTCATGCCTTCTTTTAGTATTAAGGAAATGCCTCGCATGGCAGCTTTCACACCTGCCGTATCTCCATCGTAAATAACTGTAATATTGTTGGTTAATTTTTTTATCAATTTAATTTGTCCGCTTGTCAGGGCTGTTCCCGAAGAGGCGACTACATTTTCTATGCCGAGTTGGTGCATGGAAATAACATCCATATAGCCTTCCACTAAATAGCATTTGTCGGCTTTTGACATGGCATTCTTAGCAAAATAAAGGCCATAGAGCGAATTGCTTTTGTGGTAGATAGCTGTTTCCGGACTATTGATATATTTGGCATTGTTTTCGGTTTTGCCTGTTGTCATCACACGTCCGCCGAAGGCAATCACTTTTCCGGAATAGTTGTGAATAGGGAACATGACCCTTTCACGAAATTTGTCGTTAAAACTGCCGTCAGCTTTTTTGAAAGCCAAACCGGATTTGGCAATAGTATCTTGCAAATAGCCGTGGCGAATGGCATCTTGTGCCAGGGCATCTTTTTCACTGGTGGCATATCCTAATTGGAATTTTTTGATGGTGGGGTCGGTTAAACCTCTGTTTCTAAAATATGTTAGTGCAATATCTTGACCTTCACTATGATGAAATAGTTTGTCAACAAAGAAATTCTTGCTAAATTCGTGCAAAGACAATAGGGCGGATTCTTCTTTGTATTGTTCCTCTTGCTCTGCCGTGCGGACTTCTTCTTGAATGTTGATGCCATATTTTTTTGCCAAATAGCGAAGGGCTTCAGGATAGCTGTATTTTTCATGTTTCATTACAAATTGAGCAGCATTGCCGCCTTCTCCGCAGACAAAACATTTAAAAATGCCTTTTGAAGGGCTGACATGCATAGAGGGATGTCTGTCATTGTGAAAAGGACACAAACCTACATAGTCTGCACCATGTTTGGTGAGTTTTACAAAGTCGCCAACCACTTCCTCTATACGGCAGGCATCAAATATTTTCTCTATGTCCTCTCTTTTTATCATACTCAATTTTCTAATTGCAAAGATAGTATTTTCTATTGAAAAACTAAGCAATGAAAGAAAAATTTTATGAACGAAATTTTTCTTTGTCAATATTAAAATAATACGCAGAAAATCAAATAAATATATTAAAATTTACTGATGGTGATAAGGCTCGTTTTGTAAAATGGAGGCAGCCCGATAGAGTTGCTCCAAAAAAATGAGTCGTACCATTTGGTGTGAAAAAGTCATAGGCGAAAGAGATATTTTATAGTCTAATCTGTTGTAGAGTTTCTGCGAAAAACCATAAGGTCCGCCAATGACAAATATGAGTTGCTTTCTGGAAAGATTCATCTGTTGTTGCAAAAAATCAGAAAAGCCTACTGAAGTGAACATTTTCCCGCATTCATCCAATAAAACAACGGTGTCGGTATTGGTAATTTTAGATAGCAACACTTCTCCTTCTTTTTCCTTTTGTTGCTCCTTGGTCATGTTTTTGGTTTGCTTGACGGCAGGGCATTCTATGTATTCAAAAGGAAAATAGTGTGGCAGTTTGGAGCAATAGATGTCCATACCGGTCTTCAAATAGGATTCTTCTGTTTTTGCAATGGCAAGAACTTTTATTTTCATGCTAACGAATTCTTAGTCTTGCCCCCGGTTCCGGTTCCATATTGCGTTTGAGTGAATTCATACGCCTTAGTGCCGACAATTTTATAGCATATATTTGCGAAACATCGCGTAGCGATTCATTCATACGTAAAATGTGATAGTTGGATTTTTCCGCCTTGTTTTTCTTGTGCTGCAAATATACAAATTCACCTGCGTGAGGCTCATATTTATTGTAAGGAATATCGTTGTACATTTTCAATTCACCGACTCCCAATTGAGTGGCAACGGCAATTGAATAGTAAGTATCACCATATTGAGCTATAACAAAGTAAGTGCCATTGTTTTGATAGACAGGTCTATTGGTATAAGGATAATATACTTGATGATAGCCTTGATACGGGCGATGTTCTCCCAAGGTTGTTTCTTCAAAAGGACGACCTATGTTGCGGTCTCTTTTAGAGAATGCAGGATTGCTTGGTCTTGTTGCTGCAGGTTGATGTGTTCCTGATGGCGAGTGTCCGATTTTTTGAGAAGGAGTGTTGGCAGGACGATTTTTTTTGCTATCAGAAGTTTCCTGCTGGGCGAATTCTATGTGTGTAGATTCTTTTCCAGCATTCAATGCTATTTGGTCGTATTGGTCCAAATGATAGTCTTCTATCAATTTTATCAATTTTTCCGCATATTGAGGGTTGGTGGCATAACCACAGGCTTTCAAACCTTTTGCCCATGCTTTGTAGTCGGTGATTTTTAATTCAAACAAAGATTGATAGCGGCTTTTTTTCAGAAAAAGAGAGTGGTCTTCATAGGATTCTTCTACAGAAGCATATTTTCTGAAGCATTCATGTTTCTGGTCGTCGTCTTTGTAGTAAGTTTTGCCAGTCCAGCCGGCACATTTGATGCCAAAATGATTGTTGGCTTTTACGGCTAAATCGCTTTGCCCTGCCGCCGATTCTAAAATTCCTTGTGCGAGAGTAATGCTGGCGGGAATTTTGTGTTCCTGCATTTTTTTGATAGCGTAGGGACTATAAGTATCTACATATTTTTTTACTACTTGTGGCGGATATTGCTGTGCACCGACTGCCATCCAGCAACATGTCAATAAAATGAAGGCTATCTTTTTCATTTTTTTGCTTTTACCAAATATGAGCACGTTTTTCGGGTGCTAAATACATTTTGTCATTTTCTTGTATGTCAAAGGCTTCCAAGAAGGCGTCAACATGCGGCAAGGTGCCGTTGACACGCCATTTGCCCAATGAATGTGGGTCTTCCTTGGTGCGTTTTTTTATTTCTTCATCACGGATATTGTTAGCCCAAACATTGGCATAGGCTAAGAAAAATCTTTGTTGTGCACTAAAACCGTCCATTTCGGCTTGTATTTCTCCGTTTTCTATGGCTTTGGTCATGGCTAAAAACGATACTTGCAAGCCGCCGTTGTCGGCGATATTTTCTCCCAAAGTGTATTCACCATTGGCATAGATGCCCGGATATACTTCAATGCTGTTGAAGTGATCTACCAACAATTTGGTGCGGGCTTCAAAGGTTTTGCTGTCTTCTTCCTGCCACCAATTGGCTAAATTGCCGTTTTTGTCGTATTGGCAACCTTTGTCATCAAAGCCGTGTGTCATTTCATGACCGATAACCACGCCGATAGCTCCGTAGTTGGCGGCATCGTCGGCATTCATATCGAAAAATGGCGGTTGCAGAATGGCTGCCGGAAAACATATCTCGTTGGTTTGCGGAGAATAGTAGGCATTGACGGTTTGCGGGGTCATCTGCCATTCGTCTTTGTCAACCGGCTTGTTGATTTTAGAAAGTTCGTAGTCGGTTTCGAATTTGCTGGCACGCATCAAATTTGCCCAATAACTATCGTTTTTGATTGTCAATGCAGAATAGTCTCTCCATTTGGTCGGATAGCCGATTTTTACCCGGAAAGCATCTAATTTTTCTATTGCTTTTGCTTTTGTGGCATCGGTCATCCATGTATTGCCGTTTATTCTTTCCTTTAACGCCAATTTTAAATTGTCCACCAAGTGTGTCATCCTTTCTTTGGCTTCCTTTGGAAAATATTTGTCAACATACATTTGTCCGACAGCTTCGCCCAAACTGCCGTCAACGGTGTTGACAACACGTTTCCATCTGGGTTTGTTTTCTATTTTGCCGGATAATGTTTTTCCGTAAAAGTCGAAATGGGTATCCACAAAGGCATCACTCAAATAAGGTGCTGCACTTCTAATATAAGTGGCGGCTAAATAGCATTTCAAATCGTTGATAGATACTTTCTTAAATATTTTTGACAATCCTTTTATATAATCAACCTGACCGACATTGACACTGTCAATAGACAATGATAATCCTTTCAAATATTCAGAGAAATTGATTTCCGGCAACATGTGTTGCAAATCGGCAACAGACATATAATTAAATGTCTTTTGAGGATCTCGCAAAGTGGTTCTATCCATGAAAATTGCTGCCAATTGGTGTTCTATATTGAAGACTGCCAATGCCATATCTTCACTTTGTTTGCCAATCATTTTGTCAAATCCTGACAAGCTGAACAATTGGCTGTTCATGGCATTGTAGGCTGTTTGCAAATCTTTTGATTCTGCTTCCAAATAATAGTCACGATCGCCCATACCTAATCCCGATTGCCAAATATAGGCAATGGTCATATCGCTGTTGACAGGGTTGGCACCACCAAACAAGCCAAAAAACGGATAGGAGCCATAGGCATGCATTGAAGTGAGTTGTGCCTGAAAATCGGCAAAAGTGGCAATGTCGGCTATTTGTTGCAATTGGTCAGCAATAGGTTGTGCTCCTTGTTTGTTTAAAGTAACACTGTCCATGCCCATATTGTAAAGGTCGCCAATCTTTTGGGCAATGCTGCCTTGTTTGTTTTTCGATTGGGCCATTTCTGTTATCACGGTTTTTATTTGCAGTTGATTGTCTTCACCCAACTTGTCAAAAGTGCCGTAACGGGCATACTCGTCTGTGAGCGGATGCATTTTCATCCAGCCGCCGCAAGCATATTGATAGAAATCTTCTTTCGGTGAAACCGATACATCCAAATTGGCTTTGTCAATGCCGGATGTTAATTGTTTTTCAATCTCTTTTTTATTGTTACAATTGGACATAGTGATCAATAAAATTAGTGCAAATAAAGAAAATTTTCGCATATTAGTATATATTTTTTTATGTTGCAAAATTACTAAGAATATCAATAGCATGGTCTGTTGACGAGATTATTTTTGAACAATTGTTTTTTAATTGTTGTGAGAATATCTCTATGACTAAATGCTAATGATAATAAAGATAGACAAATTCAAGTGATATTATTTCCGGCGGTAGGTGCTAATGTAGGTGCAACCTTCATCTTCGGGAATATAACTTTCTATGATATACTTTAAGACAAGTTTTCTTTTTGTCAGCGATTGAACCGTAAATACCTGCGGTTCATAATCGTTATTCGGATCTGTTAATAGAATAGTGTCACCTGCAGAATTGAGACTATAGTTGTACTGATAAATGGTGTAAGAAGGTTTATCCCCCATACAAGTTGAATATTGGCCTTGTTCTACATCCGCTTTGCCGTTAGTATAAAATTCCAAATTTTTGTAGATGGGACGATCCGTGGAGAAAGTGGTGTCTTCATCAAGGGCATTGAAAATATGCATATCGGTGCTTGTCCATTTCCATTTTCCGACTATACCTTCGTTGTCTCTGTTGTTGCAGGCAGTGAACAAACCGAGAACACTTATCACTGCCATCATTAAAAATGTTTTCTTCATAATTTTTTTATTTTTAGTGAAACATAATTTTTTATTATCAACGCAAAATCATGTGGTTTATTGTCTTCAGACAAAAAAATAGTATTAAAAATGTGTGGTATTTGCCGGTTTTTTATATTTTTTTAAAAATCAGTTTATTGATTCAATATTTTGAATACTTTTTCCGCTTGTTCTGTAATTATCTTAACAATAAATATGCCTCGGGTGGAAATATTCAAAGTTTTTATGGTTTCATAGCAAGTGTATTTTTCAATACATTGCCCGTCTGCAGTATAAATTTCTATGCTATAGGGTGTTATGTTGCTCTGGATGTGTATTTCTTCCTGTGCAGGATTAGGATATATCTGCGGACCATGTGCATTGGCTTCTATGATGGCAACTGTGTCGTCTGCTGTGGTAAAACTATAGTAGCTCCAATCGCTGGTGAGAGTGTCGTTGCAGACAGAACGTATATAAATGTCGTATGCGGTGGAAGGCTGTAAAGATGATAGTACTGCCATGGTGTCGGTGAGCATATAGCAGGTGTCGCTGCCTAAAACATAGCCCTGTTCTCCAAATTCCATTTGCCAGCAAGCCGGCATAGCATAATATTTCCAAGCAATAGTAGCGGTATGGATGCCGATATCATTAAGATGTAAGGCAACCACACCTCCGCAGGTATCTGTCAACGCTTGGGTTGTAATATTAATCATGCTCCATTCACTCCACAGAGTGTCGTTGCAGACAGAGCGTACATAAATGTCGTATGTAGTGGAAGGTTGTAAAGATGATAGCACTGCCATGGTGTCGGTGAGTATGTAGCAGGTGTCGCTACCCAAAACATAGCCTTGTTCACCGTATTCCATTTGCCAGCACATAGCCGAAGTGTCTGTCCATGCGATAGTAATGTTGAAAGTGTCTTTGGTGACAAGATGCAAATTTTGCAGGGCATAGCAGGTGTCGGGTTCGGGAATGGAATCGTGGTATAATATCAAACTATCCAAATAAAATATCGAACCATATTGCCGGTTGTTGTTAGCCGAAGAAATAATGACTATTATCAAAGAGTCGGCTGAAGGCGGGGTGGAATTGGAATCGGCGAAAGTTAAGGGTTCGTATGCCACATCAAATGGCAGGTAAACATTGGTATCGGTAAAATTTCTGTTAAATCCGCCTCCGACTACCTCACGTTTATTGCTTGTTGAATTGTAACGAGTTCCCAAAAGCAAAATGCCGCCATTGTCGTTGCCGCTTCCGGCAGAAGAATATTTATAGTATCCGTGCAGCCGGGTCGGTTCAAAACCATTGAGCGACAAGCCTCCTGAAAAATAATCATTGATATCCAATTGAGAAAAAGCGGCTATCACTTGGTTGGCTTGAAAGGTGTTGACACTGTCCAACATATCGGTAAACAAAGTGAGAAAATGGTCTGCATCTATGGCTCCGGTTGTCAGCACAGAGGGAAATATCATATTGGTATAGAAAGTGTCAATATAAGAACTCACCATATTGTAAGTGCTTGGCGGTATGATATCGGATAATTGAAAGGTCTGTAGTGCGATGGCCTTGTTGCCATGAGGCACCGAATTGCCCGTTTCATAAGAGGCTTTTAATAGGGGCAGGGTGGTGTTTACTTGTATATTTTGAAAGCCAAGGCTGACGGTTCTATTAATATGATAGGTAATATAATCCCAAGAAGTGGGGTATTGATAGGCATTGTAAAGCGGGAGTGTAAGCATGCCACCCATCACCGACAGCGTGTCGCCCGGGGCTGTGGACCAATTTTCAAAACTGAAATTAGGTATAGCATGTGTTTCTTGTGCTTGAGTGTGTTGCCATCCCCAAAGCATGAGACATAATAAACTGTATTTGAATAAGTTTTTCATATAATTGTGTGTCATATTATAACTCATTTTCATTTTGCGAAGATAATACTTATTATTTTTTATTTTGCACTTTTGCTGGAACAATATAATACCCATGAGCCGGATTTTGATCCGATGGATAAAACCAATCTTTCGAAGTCCTTCCGTAATGAGTGGTGTCAACCACCCATTCCAATTTGTCCTTATTTTCTTTATACCAGTTTCTCATCTCTTTTTTCAAAAAACGACGATTACTCTTTTTGAAAGACACGAAAGAAAAGTAAGTAAGATCTTCTAACTTCGGGTATGTTTTATTTTTTTGAATAAAGTCTTCAATAGGAATATTGTGTATTATTTCATCCAATATTGAAAATGCAATATCGCCAACGCAGTAAACCCCGCCCCAATTAGGAATATTGATATCCGTTTTTGTTGTGTTGTCTAAGTTGGATATTAAACAAGGAACTATGTCCTTTCCTTGAACAACCAAATTCCAATAGATACTGTCTCCGGACAACTCCGGTAAATATGGAACATCTGTTATACGTTTAATTTCTCTTGCACAATCTTTTACGCAATCAATTTTTGTTGTTTGAGCAAAAGCACAAAAACAACTAAATACCAATAGGCTTAAAATTATACAATTAAATTTCATTTTTTTCATTTGGCAAAGATACTTGTTTTGTTTATACTTTTTAACTGATCATTATTCTTCATTGTCATTCACCCAAAATTTCGTGTTTCCCACTTGAGAATATCCATTTTTGGGTAACGACAATTTGTATTCCTGCTGTTCTTCATTGTTTAATACGCTATCCCTTTGATAAATAACACCCCAACCATTATATTCTGATGCAAAGAAGTAAAAACCATTTCTGGAAAAACGCATCTCATGAAGATAATACCCATTTGTTATTTTTCGTATATGGCTACAAACCTTATTTACATGTGTCTGAAAGGAGTCCTTGTCTATGCCCCAGCATCTGCAAAGAAGAGCGGTGTCAACAGCATGTTCTTTATGAACCGGATTTGCCGAATCCAATTTGTAATAGTTAATATAGTAAGGTCTATACCGAGCTGTATCGTATCGCAGATGATAGGCACCAATATAGTATCCGGGTTCTGGACGACAGTATGCTTTCCATCCGCACAGGATAGTGTCATTCAATATGTTGTCAACTTCTGTTAGGTGTTCTATAAATTGTTTGGAAGATTTTTTTTCCGGTAGTTCGTAAGGACTAAATATACATGAACCACATAATAATCCGATTGTTACAATTAATATTTTTTTCATAATGCTACCTTCCACAAATTTACCAAAATTCCATGCACCATGAGTCATTGTTTTGTTGTTGTTTCTACTCATTTTCATTTTGCAAAGATAATAAAATTTAACATCACTTACAATTATTAATTACATGTTTTACTGAGCGTAAAAGTGATTGAAATAGATAACTCGTAAATATTTCTTAGAATCAAAAACAACCGTCGTGGCAGCTCCGCAACAATTACTATATCCTGTACTAAATCTAACAACATAAGCTTTTTTTCGTGTATTTAATGGTTTAAAATAATTGATAGCAGATTCTTCTTGTACTTCAGAATGAGTGAAGATATTAAGCAATTCTTTTAATTTCAACTTTGAAGTAAAAATTAGTTTAGGATGAACAAGAGTTAAATCGCTTCCCTTTTTAAAACAAACCCTTGTTAATGTTGCCTCATCGTTTGTATCAATATTATATTGTAATCCCCAACAATCATACGTATAAGTCATGTAATTTATTTTTATTGGTTCAAAGAAAGTGGTATCGCTATTTTTTATTTCCCGAAAACACCACATAAAATTTTTATCTGTTTTTTTAGGGGTTCCCATTTTTTGCAATAAATCATTTTTTGAACCTATCGTGATAATATCTTTTGAAGATAAATCATTCAAAGACAAGGTGTCTATTTCTTCTGCTATAAACTCTTGACAAAATAGAGGATTAGGAACAATAAACAGGATAAGAAAGAAGACAACTAACCTTGTAAGAGAAATTTTCATTATTATTTATAATTAAAACGTTGTTCTATTTTGCAAAAGTAATAAAATTTTAGATAGGTAGGACTAATTTTTGATTTTTCTACAAATCTTTTTCCTGCCATTTTTGTTTGGCTCAATTTTTGTAAAAAGCAAAGTGTATTAGATGCATATTGTACATGATAATGATAAGAAAAAAAATAATGACAAAAAAAACGGAGAAAAATCTTGTTTTATTAGAAAAAAATGTGTTATCTTTGCAAAAAATAAATTATTCATTAAAACTATAGGCCTATAAGATAATTTTTATCAGTTTAAATAATTGTAAATCAAATTAGAAGGGAGTAACTTGTGAAGACAAATTTGACTCAACAGACTGATGAAAAATTGGTTGAATTGTATTTGGGTGGCAACGAAGTCGCTTTTAGAGAACTTATAGGACGTCATCAACAACGTGTATATTCTTATATATTAATGTTGGTTCACGAGCGTGAATTGGCAGAGGACTTGTTTCAGGATACTTGCATGAAAGTGATTACCACTTTGCGTATGGGCAACTATCACGAAGAAGGCAAATTCAGCCAATGGCTGATGCGTATTGCCAAAAATCTGGTGATAGACTATTTCAGACGCAATCAGAAAATGACTTTTGTGGACAACAACGGAACTGTCAATGTGTTTGATTGTTTTTCCGAACCATCCATGTCGATAGAACAAGTGATGATTAATGAGCAAATCAATGCTTCGCTACGCGAATTGGTAACATTATTGCCCAAAGAACAAAGGGAAGTGTTAGAAATGCGTATCTATAAAGATTTAAGCTTCAAAGAAATAGCAGAACAAACAGATGTCAGCATCAATACTGCATTGGGAAGAATGAGATATGCTATTATCAACTTAAGAAAATTGGCAAAAGCAAGAAACACCATTTTAACTTATTAATGTCTGCCGAATGCTTTTTTTGAAAAAAATCATCGTAGCATTCCCCATACTGACATGTAAAAAATTAGTCAACCTTTGCGTGCTGAAGGTTGATTTTTTTATTTCCAAATACTTCAAACATTTGTTCCTGGGAGGGCGGATATCTTCTTTAGCCGTAGAACCTACCAATTGCTGCCAATTGTCATGTGTTGAATGTCCTTCCGGCAATCAGCAGCTGACAAGACCCAAAGGCTCCATGTCATTGGACGATTTTAAAGCCGTTGTAAACGAAGTGTCCGACACTTTGCTCAATCTTACCTTTTATTTTCAAGGAGAACCTTTTTTGAATAAAGATGCTATTCCATGCATCGCTTATGCCGTCAAAAAGAAAATTTTTGTCAACACTTCCACCAATGCACAATCTATTACACTTGAGTTGGCCAAAGAGATAGTGCAATCCGGTCTGCAATGGCTGATAATTTCATTAGATGGCTACAATCAAACCACCTACGAGCAGTATAGGCGTGGAGGCAGTTTTGAGCAAGTGTTGAAGGCGATGGATTATATCAATGAGGCAAAAAAAGAATTACATGCACTTACTCCGATAGTTGAAGTACAATGCCTGTTGCTTGCCACTACAGAGCATTACAAAAAAGAAGTCAAAGCCATTGCCATGCAGCACGGAGCAGACCAAGTTTCTTTCAAAACCGCACAATTCTACAATTTTCAGTATGGACATCCTTTGATGCCGCACCATGAGAAAAATTGTCGTTATAGAAAAATGTCCAACGGGCTGTATGAACTCAAAACCCGTCACCGGTCTTTGTGTTGGCGGGCATGGTCTTCGGTGGTAGTAACTTGGAATTTGGATGTTTTGCCCTGCTGTTTTGACAAAGATGCCCGTTGCTCCTACGGAAGCATTCCGGATTGCTCCTTGAAAGATGTACGAAAAAGTACAGCATTTGCACAATTTTCACGCAAAATGCTTAAAAATCGTTATCAGTTTTCTATGTGTAACAACTGTACTGAATAGCAGTTATTTGACGATAAAATTTGTAAATAATTAGATTTCAATTTGTTAATAATTAGATTTTTTTTATTCGCAAAAAGTGGTTTTGTGTATTTTTTTTTAGTACTTTTGCATTTCTAAATTAATACATGTAATAACCGATGTATATCCAGTGAACGTAGTTTCCATTGCGAGTAACGTGAATCGTGTGGGTAGCATCATCAAAAAGAAAGAAAGATGAAAGCAGAATTGATTCAATTTACAGAAGATCAATTGGTTGCAAAGAAGCAACACCCTGCATTTTCCGCAGGAGACACCGTAACAGTAACCTACAGAATTGTAGAAGGTAACAAAGAACGTTTGCAAGCATATCAAGGAATAGTGCTTCAAAGAGTAGGTAGCGGTGCAACAGAAACATTTACAGTAAGAAAAATTTCCAACGGAATAGGCGTAGAACGTATATTCCCGGTTAATTCTCCATTCATCGACAGCATTGTTGTCAACAAACGAGGAGTAGTTAGAAGAGCAAGAATATTCTATTTGAGAAACTTAACCGGTAAGAAAGCACGTATTAGAGAAAAAAGATCATAATACGTTTTTAACATCAAAAGTCCCTCTATCGGGGCTTTTGCTTATTATAAATTTCAAAAATAAATTATTATGGCAACAACAGCAGATTTTAAGAATGGATTGTGCATAGAATACAACAACGACTTGTGGTCAATAGTTGAGTTCCAACATGTTAAACCGGGTAAAGGTCCTGCTTTTGTACGTACAAAACTAAGAAATTTGCGTACGGGAAGAGTTTTGGAAAACACATTTACAGCAGGTGTAAAAATCGATTTGGCAAGAGTGGAACGTCGTCCTTACCAATTTTTATACAAAGAAGGAGACATGTATAACTTTATGCACGCAGAAACTTTCGAGCAAATAGCCATCGAAGAAAGCATGATTTCTAATCCCGGCTTGTTGAAAGAAGGTCAAACAGTGGAAATGATGTATCATACTCAGTCGGAAACTCCGCTTACATGCGAAATGCCTGCATTTGTAGAGTTGCAAGTAACTTATACCGAACCGGGTGTAAAAGGTGATACAGCTACCAATGCTTTGAAAAGAGCCGTTGTAGAAACAGGTGTGGAAGTTATGGTGCCATTGTTTATCAATGAAGGAGAACGCATCAAAGTTGATACACGTACCAATCGTTACGCAGAAAGAGTAAAAGAATAACAAAAAATGATTTTTGAACAACCTATATCTGTAAAACAATTAGTTGACATTATCGGCAATCATGTAAAAATTGTCGGTGACGAAAATGGCATGGTTCATGGTGTCAACGAAATTCACATGGTAGAAGATGGTGATGTTACCTTTGTGGATCTTGCAAAATATTACGAAAAATCATTAAAAAGCAAGGCCGGTTTCATCATCATTGACAAAGTGCCTGAAGACAGACATGGTAAAACTTTGATAGTTTCAGACAATCCTTTTAGAGATTATGTGAAAATAGTTAAACATTTTCGCCATTTTCATCCACAAGATGTTTACATTCACCCGACAGCAAAAATAGGTGAAGGAACGATTCTTCAACCGGGTGTTTTTGTCGGTGAAAATGTTACCATAGGCAAAAATTGTATCATACATGCCAATGTCAGCATATACGACCATACTATTATCGGCAACAATGTCATCATTCAATCCAATAGTGTGATAGGCGGCGAGGCATTCTATTTCAAACATCGTGAAGATTGCTGGGATAAGATGGAGTCTTGTGGTAGAACGGTCATAGAAGACAATGTGGAAGTAGGAGCTTTGTGTGCCATAGATAAAGGGGTTTCCGGAGATACTTTTGTAGGTGAAGGCACCAAATTCGACAATCATGTACAAGTAGGTCACGACACCTCTATCGGTAAAAGATGTTTGGTGGGAGCACATTCTGCTATTGCAGGCGTTACCAAAATAGAAGACGATTGTGTGATTTGGGGACGGGTTTCTATCAACAAAGATCTTGTCATTGGTAAAGGAACTGTCATTTTGGCCATGTCGGGCGTAGATAAATCTGTGCCTGCCGGTGGCAAAGTACTTTTCGGTGTGCCGGCAACAGAAGTGAATAAGAAATGGAGAGAATTGGCAGCCTTGAGAATGTTGCCCGATTTGATGCAGGAAATTCACACTTTGAAAGAAGAAATAGCCGCATTAAAGAAAAAATAATTGCGGAATATAAAGATTTATTTCATGATACTTACTAGTGGGCGGAATCTTTCCGCCTGCACTTTTTTATATAATATTTGTAAAATAAAAAACACGATCATTCGTTAACAATATATTAGAACATTTGTTGTGGGTAGAAAATTATTGATAATAATCTTTATGTTGCCATGGTGTTTATTGGCACAACGCAAGGCGGAATTTGCCGTCTTGGAAGACTCTATTATTCATATTCATCAACAAATGCTATCGGAACCTATCATGGAAAATCGCTATCAAATGAATGAGCAATTGCTTTATTTGTTTGAAGAAGTGTTAGGGATGAAAAATTCTTTTCATTATAAATTCGATTCTTTGAAAACAATTTCCGTGTTGACATCGCCCGACAAAAATGTGCGGTTGTTTACTTGGTATGTTTTGGATGACCGTAACAATTGCGAATGCTTCGGCTTTCTGCAGGCTTATAGCGAACAGCAAAAACGTTATTTGGTTTTTCCCTTGACAGATAGGAGCAAAAAAATCTCCAATCCCTCTTCGCAACGCTTGACACATAATTCTTGGTTTGGTGCCATGTATTATAAATTGTTGCAGACAGAATATGGCGGCAAAACCTACTATACCTTGTTGGGGTGGAGCGGCGGCAACATGTTTTCACAGTACAAAGTGATAGAAGTATTGTCGTTAAGTAACAAAGGCACACCTACCTTTGGTGCACCCTTGTTCAAAGGCTACAACAAAACCAAACCGATGCGTATCATATTCGAATATGTCCGCAAAGGAGCCAAATTGCAATTGGATTATAGTCGTGAATATTATTCCAAACGGTCTGAAAAGAAGGATAGAAAAACCAATAAATATACTTACGATACCATTCCGGCGGATATGATTATCTTCAATCGTTTGATACCTTTGGACGAATCATTGGCAAAAATTCCACAATATTATGTTCCGGAATCTTCATTGAATGATGCTTTTATGGAGACTGACGGTCGCTGGGTGTTCAAGCCCGGAGTGGAGGGTAGAAATAAAGACAATAAGGAACTGGTGCCAAGGGAACATAAAAATAGAGAATACTACAAACCTGTTGAGTAACTATTTCTTTTTGTGATTATTGACAAAGAAACAGGCATTTTGATTTTTCTTTTTCTGAGCATTGGTCTCACAAAATATTTTTTTGCCCGTATAGGGGTCTAATCCAGTATAATACATGGTGGACGAAAGTGTCATGGGGGTGGGTGTAAAATCTTGCACTTGCTCAGGATGATAGCAGATTTGTTTCATCTTTTTTGCCAAATTGACCATATCTGCATAGGTGCAACCGGGGTGAGAAGAGATAAAATACGGTATCAATTGTTGGTTGAGGTGGTATTTGGCATTGATGGTGTCAAAATGTTGTTTAAATTGCAAAAAATGCTCAAAAGATGGTTTTCTCATGCAGTCAAGGACGTGTTTTTCGGTGTGTTCGGGTGCTATTTTCAATCTGCCGGAAACATGATTGCGGATAACCAATTCACAATATTGGTCAATATGATATGCTTTATTGACGGCAGCTTGGTCACAAAGCAATAAATCGTAGCGTATGCCACTGCCGATAGTAATTTTTTTCACACCTTTGATGCGACAGGCTTTTTGATACAATTCTATCAGCGGAAGGTGGTTGAAATTTAAATTCTTACATTTTTCCGGAAATATGCAGGAAGGTCTTTGGCAGGAATTACAGAGTTGTTCGTTGTTGCCTTTCATTTTGTACATGTTGGCGGAAGGGCCTCCCAAATCGCTAATGTAACCTTTAAAATAGGGCATTTGGCTTACTTTTTCCACTTCCGATAAGATAGATTTTTCACTGCGGCTGGCAATAAATTTGCCTTGATGGGCGGAAATGGTGCAAAAACTACATCCCCCGAAGCATCCCCGATGAATATTGATAGAATTTTGTATCATCAAAAATGCCGGAATGTCGCCTTTCTTGTCGTATTTTGGATGTGGCAAGCGGGTAAAAGGAAGTTCGTAAACGGCATCTAAATCACTTTCGCTTATGGTCGGGAAAGGAGGATTGATGACAATATAATGGTCTTGATTGGCTTCTACCAATCTTTTCGGATGTTTCTTGTTGGATTCAATTTCAAAAAGTTTGAAGTTGTGGGCAAAACTTTCTTTCGACTTCTGACAATGTTGAAAACTATGTAAAAACAAAGTATTGCCATCGCTTTGGAAGTCTTGTTGCGGAATTTTGTAGCCAATTTGTGCAATTTGATAGAAATCGGATTTTTTTGCCTTGGGATTTTTTCTAAAAATTTCCAAAATGGCTTTTATCGGTTGTTCTCCCATACCATAAATGAGCAAGTCGGCTTGGCTGCTGTCTAAAATACTTGGCATGAGTTGGTCAGACCAGTAGTCGTAGTGGGTGAGGCGGCGGAGAGATGCCTCTATGCCACCGAGAATGATTAAACTATCGGGATATAGTTTTCTTACAATATTTGAATAGACTGTTGTGGCATAGTCGGGGCGAAATCCGCTGCGGTTGCCGGCAGTATAGGCATCGGTGGAGCGGAGCCGTTTGGCGGCCGTATAATGGTTGACCATTGAATCCATATTGCCGGAGGTGATTGCGAAAAATAAATTCGGTTTGCCAAACTTTTTAAAATCTCGTAAATCGTCCTGCCAATTAGGTTGTGCAACAATGGCTACTTTAAATCCTTCTCTTTCAATCACTCTTCCGATAATGGCAGTTCCAAATGAAGGATGGTCCACATAGGCATCACCGGATATGAGCACCACATCCACACTATCCCAGCCATGTAGTGCAAGTTCTTTTTTACTTAACGGCAACCATTGTTTCAAGTCAGCCATTATAGTGCTTCTTTTTGAAATTTCAAACTGGAAAGATAACTGAGTTTATAGAGATTGAAAAGTGTGAGATTAGGGTGTGAACCATTGAAATTTTTAAGCATTAACTGATTGAAAGTGTGATAAAACATACTGCCTACCCATACCATTTTTGTTTTTTCTAACACATGGTAGTATTTCAACAAACGAATTTCTTTGGTCAACAAAGGTTTGTCTTCGTATTGATTGAGGAGAATACGCAAATTTTCAACGCCATAGCGTGTTTTTTGAATGTATTGCTGGTTGTCATTGATATCCAAATGATAAAGCGGATTGTCAATATGTTGCACGGTAATACCTTTTTTTGTCAATTCTATGCCGAAAAGGGTGTCTTCGTGTCCGTAGTGTTTCAGCATTTCATTGAATTGAATTGACATAAATAAATCCTTTGAAATCAAGAAATTGAAGGTGTGGAATTGAGAGTTGGGTTGCTTGCGTCTTTCTTTGGCAGGGCGTTCTTCACAAACGATGCCATAAGTCCAACGAAGTTTATAAGCCGGTTTTACTTTTATTTTCTTATATTGTATGCCGCCATACACCACCACAGGATTTTGTTGGCAGAAAGGAATATAGCGTTCTAAAAATTTTCCGTCTACAGGTTCACTATCACAATCCATAAACAGCAAGTGCTTGTATTTGGCAGCGCGTGCCAATAGATTTCTGGAAACGGCACGACCTGCATTGGAGGGCAATGCCCGCAAAGTAACATTGTCTAGTAATTTCAATTCTTGGTTGAATTCTTTGATGCGTTCATCGGTGGAGGCATCGTCTAAAAGGAGAATTTCAAATGCTATGCCTAAGTTGGTAGCCTGTTTGTGGAGTTCTGCCACTAAACTTCTAACGTCCCAATTATAGACAGGAATAAGGATTGACAACATGTTTATTCAAATACTTTTCCATCTTCGATTTTAACAACACGAGATGGTATTTGGTTGATAATTAGATAATCGTGAGTGGCAACAAGAACGGAGGTGCCTTGTTTGGCAATATCTCTAAACAAGGCAAAAATGTCGTAGGAGGTGTCCGGATCGAGGTTGCCGGTTGGTTCGTCTGCCAAAATAATTTCAGGATTGTTGATCAAGGCACGTGCTATGCAGACCCTTTGCAATTCTCCGCCGGAAAGTTGGTGGGGCATTTTGTAGCCCTTGGTTTTTAATCCTACCATGGTGAGAATGTCTTCTATACGTTCATCACGTGCAACCTTGTCTTTCCAACCAGTCACCTTGGTGATAAATTTCAAATTTTCGTATACATTTCTATCTTGTAGAATTTGAAAATCTTGGAAAACAATGCCTAATTTTCTACGAAGTTTTTGAATATGTTTTGATTTGATGGCACGAAGGTTGAAGCCGGCGACCTGTACTTCTCCATTGACAGCGGGAACATCGCCATAGAGCAGTTTCAACAGGTTGCTTTTGCCGGAACCTGTCTTGCCAATCACATATACAAATTCTCCTCGATTGACGGTGAGATTGATATCGTTGAGGATTAAATTCTTGCCTTGATAGATGTCGGCGTGCGAAATATAAATAACCGGTTGATTGGCTTCGTTGCCGGCGACAGGGTTTTCTTTTGCAACTGCTTGGTCTGTTGCTTCAACAGTTTCCGCTTGTTCGCTTGCTTGTGCAACAACTTCTTGATTGTTTTCTTGTTCTTGATTCGGAGTGTTTTCTAATTCCATTGCTAAAAATATATCTTGCAAAGGTACGAAAAATTATTGATATAAAATCAATAATTTCATTTTTTTTATAACAAGTATAAGTTCAATGTTGAATTTCGAGAGAATAAAGATTAAATAATATGAAATAAAAATAATTGTAAGATAAAAAAATCTTGAATTATGATTTGTATGGAATTATCTAATTATTTTACAGATTATTATAAAAATAATACACCAAAACAAAATTCCACCAAGAATGAGAAAGAGACGTTGTCGAAACATTAGTTTGTATCCCTCATTTCTCAAGACAAATAGTGATTTTTGTTCATAGAAACTATATATTGAGTTGAGGAGTAGTAGGGGTGCTCCTATAAAAATGAGCAGCATTTTTCCTGTTGAATAGGAAATATAAGTGTTATTCAATGTATCCTCTTCCAATTTTTTTTGATATGTTTCCGATTGTTGCAATATTTTATTTTGTTCATCATAAGAAATATCGCGTTTCTTTAATTCTTCCTTGGCTTGGCGTATGGCATCTTCTTGTCATGCATTCGTAGTGTTGTTGGCAATAAGTATCAGTTCTTCGGTTTCCCTATCAGAAATCGGAGGTGTGTATGTAGTTGAAGAATTGTTCCGAGGTTTCATTATTTTTGTCTTATAATTCTTTATTGTTTTTCAATCGTTTGGCGGCAATAATAGCAAAGGGTGTTGCTGTCAGGAAGGTGAGTATGTCAGCAATTGCTTGTGTGGCAATCAGTCCGTTGAGACCATATAGTGGGGGAATGGTGCATATCACCAGCAGGAAAAAGATTCCTTGCCGGCAGGCAGACAAAAAGGTGGCCGGTATCACTTTGCCGGTGGTTTGCAATAACATATTGGTAGGGGTGGTTAGTCCGTTGAGAATAAATACTGCACACTGCCACCGCAGGACCTTTGTGCCGATAATTATTAAATCAGCATCTGCATCTCTAAATATGGCTATCAATTGTGGAGCAAATATATAGCCGAATATACTCATGAGCAACAAGAGCAGGGTGGAAAATGTCATGGTAAACAAGTAAGATGCTCTTACCCTGTGAAACAATTTAGCTCCATAGTTGAACCCGCATACGGGTTGGAAGCCTTGTCCAAGACCTAAGATAATGGCAAAGGCGAACATCATAATACGGGAAACAATGGCAAAGGCGGCAATGGTAGAGGCTTCTAAGCCGGTTTGTGCATAGAAGGCAGCCGCACGATTGAGGCAAATGGTTGAAAAACATATCAATCCTTGTCGGCACAAGGACGGCAAACCGCCACGAGTGATTTCCTTGTAGGCATGCCAAGTAGGTTGGAAATTTTTGAATTGCAGGTGAACATTGCCGTCTAATCGTGTGCCACGCAGTAACAACAACCATGCAAACAATTGACTGCAAGCAGTTGCAATAGCTGCCCCACGAACACCCCAATGCAAGCCAAAAATGAAAATGGGGTCTAAAATCATATTTAGAATGGCACCGGATGCCAATCCTATCATAGCATATTGTGCACTCCCTTGTAGTCTGAGTTGGTTGTTGAGTGTCAAAGAAGACATCATAAAAGGAGTGGCAATCAAAATGTATGTCAAATATTGGTTAGAATAGTCTTTTATATCCGGTGTGGCACCCAAAAGTTGCGAAAGTGCCGGCAAAAAGCACAATCCCAATATGCTTGCCATGAGTCCGATGAGAAAAGAAGAACCAAAACCTGTAGCCGCCATCTGTTCAGCGTTTTGGTATTGTCGGGCACCGAGAACTCTTGACATATAGTTGCCTGAACCGTGCCCGAAATAAAATCCGAAGGCTTGTATAAAAGTCATGTATGCAAACGAAACTCCTACACCGGCAGTGGCTTCTGTGCTCAAATGCCCGATAAATGCCGCATCTACAACATTGTACAATGCTGTCACCATCATGCTGATAATGGTTGGCAATGCCATTCTCAGTACTAACGGCTTTATTGCAGTTTGTGTCATCAAGAGATATTTTTCATCTCTTTTGATGTTGTCGTGTGTTTGCATGCAAAAATATGATAACTAATTTGCAAAAATATCATTTTTATTGTTAACAAAAGGAAGGTAGGACGGAAAATCAGTCAAACGACGAGTCGGCATGGAAGAAAAATGAGCGGATATTCGTATTTTTTTACTACCTTTGCAGTTTGAAATGTTTAACAAAATTTGCATTTTTGATTGAAAATGCAGTTAAGATAAGAAAATGAAAGTAGATTATTTGGTTATAGGAACAGGCGTAGCTGGGTTGAGTTTTGCATTGAAGGCAAGCAAATTCGGGAAAGTTTGCATGATAGCAAAAGACAATGCAGAAGAAACTTCCACAAAATACGCTCAAGGCGGTATCGCAGCGGTTATGTACGACCCCGATACCTACGCAAAGCATATCAAAGATACCATGATAGCGGGTTGTGAGTTGTCAGATCCGGAAATAGTGAGAATTACCATTACCGAATCCACTGCAAGGGTGAAAGAATTGGTAGAGTGGGGAGTGGATTTTGACAAAAATCGAACGGGAAAATTTGATTTGGCCCGAGAAGGAGGGCACTCAGAATTCAGAGTTTTGCACCATAAAGATGAAACAGGATTAGAAATTGAACAAAAATTATATCAAAAGGCAAAAGAAAATGCCAATATAGAGATATTGGAAAATTATTTTGCCGTGGAACTAATCACCCAGCATCATTTGGGAGTAAAAGTTACCAAGCATTCGTCCGATATTTGTTGCTATGGGGCTTATGTTTACAATCCTCAGAGCAAAAAAGTGGAGACATTTTTGGCAAAAATTACCGTTGTTGCTACAGGCGGCATTGGCAATATTTATGGCAATACCACCAATCCGCGTGTTGCCACCGGTGATGGCGTGGCCATGGTACATCGTGCAAAAGGTGCAGTAAGAGGTATGGAATTTGTTCAATTTCATCCCACCACTTTGTACAATCCCAACGAAAGACCTGCATTTTTAATCACTGAGGCGTTGAGAGGTGCCGGTGCAGAATTGAAAGACTGGCATGGCAATGCTTTTATGAAAAAATATGACGAAAGAGGTTCTTTGGCACCGAGAGATATTGTGTCAAGAGCTGTTGACCACGAAATAAAAATCAGTGGTGAAAGTCACGTGTTTTTAGATGCCCGTCATCTGGAAAAATCGGTGTTTTTCAATCATTTTCCCAATATCTATAGCAAATGTTTGTCAATAGGTATTGATGCTACAAAAGATATGATACCGGTGGTTCCTGCAGCACATTATTCCTGTGGAGGCATTTGGGTGGACAAGTGGGGCAAAACTTCCATCAATCATTTATATGCTTTGGGAGAATGCTCTTCTACGGGTTTGCATGGTGCCAATCGTTTGGCATCAAATTCCTTGTTGGAGGCATTGGTATTTTCTCATCGTGCATGCGAACATTCTTCAAACTTGTTGCCAAACATTGATTTCCAAGAAGGCATTCAAGATTGGAATGCAGAAGGGACAGTTTCCAACGAAGAAATGATTTTAGTAACACAAAGTGTCCGTGAATTGCAAGCCATGATGAGTTATTATGTAGGAATTGTCCGTTCCGACCATCGCTTGCAACGGGCTTTTGATAGATTGAATATTATTTATAGAGAAACAGAAGATTTATATCAGCATTCTGAAGTCACTAAACCGATTTGTGAATTGAGAAACATGATTTGTACCGCTTATTTGATTATTCGCGAGGCAATGAAACGAAAAGAAAGTTTAGGCTTGCATTATTCTATTGATTATCCACCAAAAAATAACGAATAAAAACAAACACATGAAGAATTTTAAAGTATTTATTGCAGTAGTAGCTCTTGGTTTGTTGGCAGCATGTGCCAATAAAGAAAATGAGCCGAAAATTTACACCGTGGACGAATTGTCATCCATCATGGGACAATTAGTAGATTCCACCATTAATGTGCAAGGAGTAGCCAAACATATTTGTGCGGTAAGTGGCAGAAAATTAATGTTAGGCAGTGACTCTTCTGAGGAAACCATAACAGTTTTCACCAAAGACGGCAATGCACCTTTTGACAAAGAAACCATTGACAAACATTACACTATTAACGGAATTGTAAAAGTGATGTTGGTAGTGGATGAAGATTATTTAAATCAGTGGGAACAACAAGTTTTGCAAGACACCACGCAAGAAGGACATGTTTGTGTTACCGAACAGCAAGGTGTGGATATCAATTCGGAAGAAAATCCGCAATTGCAACAAATAAAAGCCTATAGAGAACAAATAGCACAAAATGGCGGTCAACCATTAACATTCTATTATATAGAATGCCAAGATTATTCCATTAGCGAATAAGATATTATAAGGATGGGTCTGTTACGTGCTGCGTAATATAGATAAAATCAGCAACAGAAAGAGTCTCCGGTCTTTGGTCGAAGATTCTTTTTTTTGTAAAGTCTTCTTCAAAACAAATGTTTTTCAAAGAATTGCGTAGCATTTTTCTTCTTTGATTGAAGGCGGTTTTGACAATTTGTTTAAATATTTTTTCATCGCAGTCGAGATGTTGCACTTGATTGCGTTTGAGTCGTATCACTGCCGATTTTACTTTGGGAGGCGGATTGAAAGCATTTTCGTTGACAGTGAATAAATATTCAATATCGTAGAATGCCTGCAGAAGTACACTTAAAATTCCATACGATTTATTGCCGGCGGCAGAGGCAATGCGTTCTGCCACTTCTTTTTGAAACATGCCGACCACTTCCGGCACTTTGTCTTTCTCATCAAGAATTTTGAAGAGAATTTGTGAGGAGATATTGTAGGGAAAATTGCCGATGATGGCAAACGGCTGCGAAAAAATTTTGTCAAAATCCATTTTCAAAAAGTTTTCTTGCCAAATTCTGCCGCGGAGTTGCGGCAGGTGTTGCTCCAAGTAGGCAACTGACTCTTGGTCAATTTCCACCACATGCAGGCGATAGACATCGTTTTCCAATAAAATGCTTGTCAAGGCACCCATGCCGGGACCCACTTCCAAAACATCCAAGTAGTCGCCCGACAAACTATTGACAATATTGTGGGCAATGGATGTGTCAACCAAAAAATGTTGTCCTAAATTTTTCTTTGCTCTAACGTTGTCTATCATTTTGCAAAGATAACATGCTTAATAATGGGTTTTTATAATTTGCAAAAGGCTCCAAATGTGCTTTTGCAGATAGATAAAACGTTTATATCCATGCGATAATTTCGCCTTTTTCTACTTTGGTGCCTTGTTTGATGCAAGTGTCAACAAGGGTTCCGTCAACAGGAGCCACTACCTCTTCCAAGCCATAGAAGGCTTCAATAGAAGCTATATGGTCGCCTTTTTTGTAGCTTGTTCCCGGTTGTGGTGCCACCGACTTGTCGGTGAAGTCGGCTTCCCAAACGAGTGTTCCGCTTACAGGGGCAATCACCGGAGTGGCATTAGGATATTTGTCGGAAATGTATGCCAAAGTACGTTCCATTTGTTTTTCTTTGGAAACAGGTGCCAAGGCAGCAGCCTTTTCGGCACGTAATTTTGCCAAATCTTCTTCAAAACGTTTTTTGGCAATGCCGGATTTGTAATCCCTATATTGACGGTCGTGCATGGCCAATTCAAACAATTCTTCATCATCCTGACCATAGTCCCAACCATTCTCATCCATCTCTTTTCGATATACATCCAATTGGTTTTCAACCATATCGTGAGGAGTGCCGGTGTAGAATTCCAAATTTTTCTCTTTTGCCAAAGCAATGATTTCGGGAGCAAGCGTGCCGGGAAGTTTTCCGGTTTTTCCTAAAATCATATTCCAACTATCCTTGTCAATACGAGAGAATCGCGGCTCGCCGTTTGCCAGTGAAAAGATATTCATCAATGCAATATTTTTAACATATTGGCTGAAAGGTGTTACCAAAGGAGGATTGCCTAACATAGGCCAAATATGTTCAACTTCTTGGAATAATTGCACCAAAAGATTGTCAAGAGTTACTTCAGGATGACCATGTTTGCGGTATGCAGCATTGATGGCGGCGTGCATGTCTTTCAAATCCGACATCATAGACCCCATCATTCCACCCGGGAGACCGCATCCGACCAACAAAGAGGTCATAATTTTGTTTCTCGGGTTGATAAATTCTCCCAAAAAATCGTCCATAAACGATTGGTTCAATCTGCGTGCTTCCATGTAAGCGTCCATATTGATATCAGGAACCGTAAAACCCGCATCTTTCAACATGGCACGAATAGTGATAATATCCGGATGAACCATACCCCAAGAAAGTGGTTCCATGGCTACATCAATGTAATCGGCACCGGCACGTGCCACTTCCAACATGGAGGCGACAGAGAATCCGGGACCGGAATGTCCGTGATATTGAACGGCTATATGAGGATATTTGTCTTTGATACATTTTACCAATTTGCCTAATGTAACAGGACGGCCAACACCCGCCATATCTTTTAAGCAAATTTCGTCCGCACCATATTCCACCAATTTGTCCACCACACCCATATAGTATTCCACTGTATGGATAGGAGAATGAGTGATACTTAGTGCCGCTTGCGATATCATGCCGGCTTCCTTTGCATATTTAACGGATAATTCGAGATTTCTATGGTCGTTCAAACCGCAAAAAGAACGCATGATGTCAACGCCTTGGGCTTTCTTTACTTTTGCCATCAATTGGCGTACGTCTGCCGGAA
>JAEEGH010005754.1_pt1 | contig 30912 bp, 19 predicted proteins | sample 9134181 | NCBI WGS metagenome assembly JAEEGH01 (sample SAMN16246544, study PRJNA631951) | gut metagenome | biome: gut microbiome; feature: rumen; material: DP-attached | host: Bos | place: Iran: Karaj | collected 2018-10
AGGAAGGCTCCCACCAACTGAAGTCCCGTCACGAGCATCTGCGGAAGCGTATCCATCGAGGTCGTCGCCACCGCCTCGATATCCTTCGAGAGCCTGGACGCCACGTCGCCCGAATGGAGCCTGCCGCCGCCATAAAGGTTCCGCGAAAAAAGCCCCTCGAACACCTCCAGGCGAAGGGCATTCGACTTGCGGACCACCGCCGCCGTCGTCATGTAGTAGAACACGAGCCGCAGCACGATACCGCCGACAACCGTGAGGACAAGGAACACGACCATCCGGACGATGTCGGAATCGCTCCCCGTGCGGATAGTCTCGTCGATAAAGAGCTTGCTGAGCCAGACCATCAGAAGCCCGAGCGATACGCGGCCGAGGCCCGCAACAATGCGGAAGGCAATATTCAGGCGAAACCCGCCCGTACTATCCCACAGCCACGAGAGGTATCTCATTCGAGCACGTTCACCTTCTGCCATTCGCCGACGATGGCCGTCACATCGGCAAGCGCCCGACCGGCATCCACGTCATACTCGTCGCAAAGGGCCTTCGCGAGGTCCTCGGCCGTAAAGTCGCCCGCCGCGACCGCACGTTCCCAGAGCCAGGCCGCCGTCTCGTTCAGGCAAAGGAGCTTCCCGAAGTCGAGAGCGCCGAGGCCCTCGCCCATGATGACCTGCTCGCCGCACACCTCGCGCAGCACGAAACCTTTCTTAATACGCATAGAAAACTCCGTCTAGTTGCCAATCCGGTGGCATACCCTATACAATTTAAGCATAATCCTGCGGAACGGCAGGAGCGCAACCCACATTTTCACGGCCAGACGCATCGAAGCCGAATCCAGGGAGCGCCTACGGTCCCCGGGGCGCACCACGTGGGTCACCTTCGCAAGCACACCGTCCATGCCGCAGGTCTCGCGACCGCAGAGATTACCGTCGCCCATCAGCGTCACGCGGCCGCCATCCACCGAGAGCACCCTGTGGACCACATGGCGGCCATCGTCCGTACGCGCGAGCACCACGTCGAGCCTTTTCACATCGACCGGCTTCACAAGCACCACGCTGTCGCGGCCGCCCTCGATAAAGGGACGCATGCTTCGACCGTTCACAGGGAACGTCACTTCCACCCCCTCGTTCACGAGCCGCACGGCCTCCGAGAGGATTACGCTGTCGTCAATCCCCGTAGGCGTATTCATCGGGCAACCGCCTCCAAGCAAACTTTCGCCGCATCCTCGTCCGGCAGGCACTGCAAAAACCACACGGGCGCATTCATCGCAAGGCCATTCTCGGTCGCATGCAGCCCGTCCGCGATGGAACGGTCCCAGCGCTTCCCCGAGATGCTCGACACCAGCGCCGCGTACGCCTCGACGCCGCGCAACCGCCTGATCTTGTTGAAGGGGGCCTGTTCCAAAAGCACGATGCCACCCAATTCCGCTTCCTCGTTCCTGTAGCATGGGGTCTTGCCGCTCCACGGCGAACCGTAGACACGGACATTCCTGGCCCCATCCGGCGTTTCAAGGATACGCACCACGGGATTGTCGTCGTTCAACAGGACGGAACCCTCGTTATGCTTGAGCCAGAGGCGCGCATGCGTACTCTTGCCCGTGCCGCTCTTGCCGAGGAACATGTAGCCACGGCCGCCGTAAGTGACGACCGCAGAATGGAAAAGCGCCGTCCCGAGGCTCGCCGTGGCAAGCGCGTAGAGAACCATCAGGGAATTGTTCAGCGCAAAGCGCGAGAGGTGCAGCACCGTCGGCTCGTCACCGCAAGCGCACAGGTAAAGCGTCGCCTTCCCGTAGCCGGGAGCGCACACGAGCACGCCCGCCCTTTTCCCGAACAGGCTGAAGTCGAACACGGACTCGCCCGCCGCCGTATGGCCGCAGACGATGACATCGCCTTCCTCTTCCTGGCGAGCCTCCTCGACATATTCCGGAATAGACATTCCAGAGGCCACCGACAACATAAACACAAGAGAACATTCATTATTCGGACTGCCGGCCGAGGTCTCCGCCACCTCGAACGGGGCGTAGTTCTGCATCTGGGCGAAGAGGGCCTCCCCAGCCTCTACACGGAACAAGTGGCCCGCAACGCGGTAGAACTTCGAGACCATCAGAAAAACTCCTTGATCGAGAGCTTGCGCAACCTTATACGCAGCGGAATCGTGCGGAGGAAAAGCTTCCAGTAGCCGACCTCGGCCCAGAAGGTCTCCGCCGCGTCGAAGGGGAACATGCGGAGCGAATTCTTGCGGTTCACGAGCCAGCGCATGACGGTACCCCTGCTGCGCTTGCCCGCATAGCGCCCGAAGTTGCCGCCCTTCATGACAACGTCCAGCATCCAGGCACCGCGCCCGGGATCCGGCCTGCAGAGCATCTTCGAACGGTCTAGCCCGAACACGCGCTCCAGAAGCCACATCAGGGCTCCGGCCGTATGATAGAACCCGAACTTGCGAAGTTTCGCGGAGAATTCGGCGCGGTCCGCCTCGGTCGCCTGCGACAGAAGCACGTAGTAGTCCATGATCTGCCGCATCCCGATGCCGCCCGCGATAAAATGCCGCTGGATATGCGAAAGCTGCATCGCGAGCGCGAACTTCATCGACGGAACGTTGAACCCCTCGGAAACCGGTTCCGGATGGGCTATCTCATCATCCAGGAACCGCATGAGGCGCGCCGTACTGAAAGGGTTCCGGTTGCCCGACGAAGGCCTGTAGTGAACCTCGACCGATATGCCGTCCGCGGTCCGCGGCAGGTGCAGGTGGTGGCTCGATGCAAAATTATTGACACGCGTGGCGACATCGTCGTTCTCGCCCGTTTCGGACAACAGCCCCATGCGACGGAGCAGGGCATCGACACTTTCGCGGCCCCCCTCGACCCAGATGTCGATATCGCCACACTGGCGCATGAACGGGTCGGGATAGAGGAGCGCGTTCGCGGGCCCCTTGAGGATGGCGCTCTTGCGGCCCTCCGCCTCGAACAGCCGGGTGAGCCGAGCCGCCTCGCGATTGATGAGCTTGTTCTGCCCCCTGATGGTCTCCGCCTCGCTCGCCCACTGGAATACAACGTCGAACGGCGGCTGTCTGTCCTTCGGCAACTTGCAGACACCGGCGTATGCGACCCCCAGAAGAGACTGCTGGGTAGCCATACGGTAGAGGCTGGTCCAGTCTTGGGCGGTCAGGACATACGAGAACTCCCGCGGTTCGCCGAGAGCAACCCGCAGGAGGTCAAAGAAACATTCGTCCAAACCGTTCGGCAATGATTAAGCTATACGATCCTGTTCGTGGGGAGCGAAACCGAACGGTCCACAATTTTCCCCTTCACAAGACCCACAAAGCGGCTGAACCTTGCCAACAAGATTGACGATTTTCATTTCCGGTTCAGTGTATTCTTTTCTTTTTTCCATAATTTTCTCTTTTTAATCACGATTGATAAATTCGATTCCCATGGAATCAGCCAACAAAGTCGTGGAATAATCCAATTCTACAACCTTCATCTCAGGTGCAACGTATGTCTTCTTATTTTCCATAACTATCGAACCAAGACCTGTTTGCCATTATAATAGTAAATTCCCTTGGTTGTTGGCTTCACATTCAGCTTGCGACCGCTCATATCGTACCAGCTGTTTATCACCTTGACATTGCCAGTAGAGGAATTAGCCTTGCTTATGAAGGTTGTTTCATCCGAATCGCGTTCCACGAATTCAACATCCATAGAACCATTTGCTGATGCATAGTCAAGTTTTCCCAGGAACGGACGCGGTGCACCGGGCTGCGCAGGAGTTTCAGCTTCCGTATTGTAGAGGTACCCACGCAAAGGATCTATATATGCGCCAGCACCAGCCCTCATAAACTTACCAATTTTCGCAACTTCAGAACTGGTATTAGCAACAAATCCCCAGACCTGCCTATCGCCGGACGGCCAGTCAATATGAGAGTACACGCCTCTAAATTGCCATTTGCCACCATCCTTAATACTTGCGGGAACAACAATATCGCTTGTATTCAGAGTGACAGTATCTTTTTCTTCCAAGTTGAATATGAGTGTGTCAGAGGTGGGCACAAAAATATACGGCGTATTCGCCCTGATTATTCCGCCTGCGACATCATTATAGAAGACCGCCTTAGGAACCGTTTCATCAACATATGCAAATTCCTTGAACGAACCTCCCGAAATCTTGGTCGTGTCTATTGAGAACGGAAGCATGATTGTAGAATTCTTCCCAGCAGTAAATTTGCGGACAAATTCCACATATTTCGCCTTTATATCCGAAGGAATATTAACCATCTCAGAGGAATTTGTATTGATCTTTGCCGTCTTCGATCCATCACTATTTTCATAAACCTTCACAGCACCGTAATCACCAACCAAGAACGGATAGGCTTTTTCCCACTTGGCGTAGAAATTAGCTTCGCCAGTCGAACCGGAAGCAATGGCGACGCCATCAATCGGCTCATCCGAGTCCTCGCTCAGGAACCAGCCCAAGAAATTGTAGCCAGTCTTTGCCGGGGCGTTAAGAGTAATATCGCCAGATTCAATAGTGTACGTTTCCGGATTCGGCGTCTCGAACGTCGCACCCTCAATATTGTGGTAGACAATCGGGAATGCTTTGGGCGTCCAATGCGGATACAACGTCAAAGAAATCCCTTCATAATTATCTTCCCCTAACCCATAAACAATTTCACCTCCATCAACAGTCGCCCAGCCATCAAGCGCATAATTTTCACGCACATATTTATCGATTGAAGATTTGAAAGTGTACTTTACATTCCATTGCTTTTGTTCAGACAAATCTTTTGCACCAGAACCACTCAAGGCTGTACCAGGTTTATAGGTAATCTTGCGTTCCCACTTTGCATAAAGCGTAACACCTTGATTTATATCCTGGATAGATTCTACCTTAGTTTTAAAATTAGATTCTTTATACCAACCTGCAAAAATATGCTGATCCCATGTTGCTTCATTTAAAGCCAGAGCTGCCGGACCCATATAAGTCGCAGGATTTCCATGATCTGTCTGCCCCCCATTTTCTTCATAAGAAATATCATACTCATTACAGGTCCAATACGGGAAGAGGATAAGACCAGCATTTACTTTATATGTAGCACCAAATTCATAATCAACTTGGTATCCGCTCTTTCCATAATCAACCTTAGACCAACCACCTTGTGTGCACCCTATATGAGTGAAAACATCAAGGGAATCCGACAAAACAAAATCTACATCGTGCTTCTTTTCAACGCTACGAACAGTTGCAGAAATCGTATTACCCGAAAGATATTCAATAGTATAGGTAACCGGAATCCATTTTGCATACACAGTTATCGCACCTGTAGATCCTGAAGTTATCTGCGTAGCTAGGTTTTCAAACGTTTCTACACCATCGCTGACACTGTGGTTGTAGAACCATCCATCAAAGGTATATCCATTCCTTGTCGGGGCAGCAAGGGTAATATCAGTGGTATCAATTGTATAGTTCGGCGGATTCGCAACGTTGTTGGTACCGCCTTTCAATTCATAATTGATAGCATACCTTTCTGAAGCCCAGTTCGCATACAAAATAAGATTTTCGGAAATCTTAGTTTTAAAATCAAACTCATTCACACACGGAGTTTCCGTACACCAATTCACAAAGGAATACCCTTCAAAAGCAACAGGATTCACAGGCTGAGGGACCGCCGACCCCGCTTCAACCCTCATGAATTCCACCCTAGTTTTTCCATGCTCATTAGCCTTGTAGGTTACAGTGACCGTCTTAGCCGCAATCCAAACAGCATAAATAGTCGTATCCTTGTCTGGTTTGATTGACGCAAGGTGAATCGTGTCTTCCGAGTTAATATGATGATCCTCAGAGAATTTCTTCGACTCCCATGCCCAGCCAGTAAAATAATACGTCGTATTTCCGTCTTCGGTATCTACATAAGTCGTTGGAACGTTGAGTCCTTCTATAGAAACGCTATCTCCCTGAGAGACACGAACAACCTTCGTGGCAACACTTCCTTCAGGGAATACTCCCGGAGTGGCACTAAACGTAACATTGAATATAGGTTTCCAGACCGCATAAATCGTAGTGTTTCCATTCGCAACATCCAGTGCCGATGGAGCCGTCGCATCATTAGTCAAAGCCCAGCCAGCAAAAGCACTATCAGCATGCGTAGGTATCGATATTTCATCGGCAGTTATAGCCGCACCTTTGGCAACGACTTTGGATATTTTGGCTCCGGTTGCGAAAGTACCCGTTTTAGCATCAAATGTAATCTTGTAACCGTCGGACCCATTCATGGAAATACTAGACTGTCCCTCGGACCAAACGTCACTCTCTGCATCAGAACATTTTTTCTCTTCATCATCCCAGGTTCCTTTATTTAAAGCACAAACAACATCTCCAGAATTTAAGTCATCCTTTTTATAGGTTGTAACCGACGTACCTTTACCCACTCCCGGATAATTGCCGGTATAGTACAGAGCATCTTGAGTATTTACTGTAGATTTTTCGTAATATCCTACAATTCCACCAACTTTTCCTCCTGTACTGATAAGGGTATCGCCTTCAAATACACAGGAAGATAAATTTACCGTACCACCACTTCTAAGCGCACCCACAACACCACCCACATGCGTATCATTACCACTCGACGAAATAGACACATTACTTACACAATCGGTGATGGTCGCACTCCACACGTTTCCTGCCAGACCACCAACTCGGTTTTTAGCTCCACTTGTGGTAATGTTACCTTCAACAATGCAGTTCGTGATTTCGCCATCCTCCATCCATCCCACAAGAGTACCCACGGAAATCGGATTATTTGCGCCAACAGTACCACCGTCTCCGGCAGAGCTCGAGGCATAGATATCTGAAACTTCAAGAACAAGATTCTTGATAACTCCACCCGTACTAAGAACAGCAACCAGGCCGATATTCTGCGCATAGTTTTTTGATCCATTTACGTTTTCATCCACAATTTCAGAGCCTTTGATATAAAGACCACGAATGGTATGTCCCTGGCCATCAATAGTTCCCCTGAATTTCGGGTTCCCTTTCCCCGCAGAAATCGGAATAAAAAGTTTACTATTCAAATCGATATCTTGAGTTAACCGAACCTGAGCGGCTTTGTAATTCGTTGAATCATGCGTCGTCTTGCATGCAATCCAAGCCAATTTTTCCGGCGAGTCAATATCATAATAGCCGTATTCATCCGGAGTCACCTCTTGGGTAGTAAATCCACCCCACGCCGTCCCCGTATTGCAAGTAAGGGCAGCAGCAAACCCCTGCCCCACAAGCATCAGGCAGGCCGTACAAACTAAAATTTTAAATTTATTTACAAAAGGCATAAAAACCTCCATTTTTGCTCAAATTTAGCAAATATTTGTAAAGATATAATAATTTTAAGAAAAATAACAGCGTTGTCATAACAACAACGTGATTCCCATCACGGCGATAGGGAATCAGGAGCAGAGCCCAGGCGAGCCTCGCATCGAACCAGCGCATCAGAAGGAAGGCTCCCACCAACTGAAGTCCCGTCACGAGCATCTGCGGAAGCGTATCCATCGAGGTCGTCGCCACCGCCTCGATATCCTTCGAGAGCCTGGACGCCACGTCGCCCGAATGGAGCCTGCCGCCGCCATAAAGGTTCCGCGAAAAAAGCCCCTCGAACACCTCCAGGCGAAGGGCATTCGACTTGCGGACCACCGCCGCCGTCGTCATGTAGTAGAACACGAGCCGCAGCACGATACCGCCGACAACCGTGAGGACAAGGAACACGACCATCCGGACGATGTCGGAATCGCTCCCCGTGCGGATAGTCTCGTCGATAAAGAGCTTGCTGAGCCAGACCATCAGAAGCCCGAGCGATACGCGGCCGAGGCCCGCAACAATGCGGAAGGCAATATTCAGGCGAAACCCGCCCGTACTATCCCACAGCCACGAGAGGTATCTCATTCGAGCACGTTCACCTTCTGCCATTCGCCGACGATGGCCGTCACATCGGCAAGCGCCCGACCGGCATCCACGTCATACTCGTCGCAAAGGGCCTTCGCGAGGTCCTCGGCCGTAAAGTCGCCCGCCGCGACCGCACGTTCCCAGAGCCAGGCCGCCGTCTCGTTCAGGCAAAGGAGCTTCCCGAAGTCGAGAGCGCCGAGGCCCTCGCCCATGATGACCTGCTCGCCGCACACCTCGCGCAGCACGAAACCTTTCTTAATACGCATAGAAAACTCCGTCTAGTTGCCAATCCGGTGGCATACCCTATACAATTTAAGCATAATCCTGCGGAACGGCAGGAGCGCAACCCACATTTTCACGGCCAGACGCATCGAAGCCGAATCCAGGGAGCGCCTACGGTCCCCGGGGCGCACCACGTGGGTCACCTTCGCAAGCACACCGTCCATGCCGCAGGTCTCGCGACCGCAGAGATTACCGTCGCCCATCAGCGTCACGCGGCCGCCATCCACCGAGAGCACCCTGTGGACCACATGGCGGCCATCGTCCGTACGCGCGAGCACCACGTCGAGCCTTTTCACATCGACCGGCTTCACAAGCACCACGCTGTCGCGGCCGCCCTCGATAAAGGGACGCATGCTTCGACCGTTCACAGGGAACGTCACTTCCACCCCCTCGTTCACGAGCCGCACGGCCTCCGAGAGGATTACGCTGTCGTCAATCCCCGTAGGCGTATTCATCGGGCAACCGCCTCCAAGCAAACTTTCGCCGCATCCTCGTCCGGCAGGCACTGCAAAAACCACACGGGCGCATTCATCGCAAGGCCATTCTCGGTCGCATGCAGCCCGTCCGCGATGGAACGGTCCCAGCGCTTCCCCGAGATGCTCGACACCAGCGCCGCGTACGCCTCGACGCCGCGCAACCGCCTGATCTTGTTGAAGGGGGCCTGTTCCAAAAGCACGATGCCACCCAATTCCGCTTCCTCGTTCCTGTAGCATGGGGTCTTGCCGCTCCACGGCGAACCGTAGACACGGACATTCCTGGCCCCATCCGGCGTTTCAAGGATACGCACCACGGGATTGTCGTCGTTCAACAGGACGGAACCCTCGTTATGCTTGAGCCAGAGGCGCGCATGCGTACTCTTGCCCGTGCCGCTCTTGCCGAGGAACATGTAGCCACGGCCGCCGTAAGTGACGACCGCAGAATGGAAAAGCGCCGTCCCGAGGCTCGCCGTGGCAAGCGCGTAGAGAACCATCAGGGAATTGTTCAGCGCAAAGCGCGAGAGGTGCAGCACCGTCGGCTCGTCACCGCAAGCGCACAGGTAAAGCGTCGCCTTCCCGTAGCCGGGAGCGCACACGAGCACGCCCGCCCTTTTCCCGAACAGGCTGAAGTCGAACACGGACTCGCCCGCCGCCGTATGGCCGCAGACGATGACATCGCCTTCCTCTTCCTGGCGAGCCTCCTCGACATATTCCGGAATAGACATTCCAGAGGCCACCGACAACATAAACACAAGAGAACATTCATTATTCGGACTGCCGGCCGAGGTCTCCGCCACCTCGAACGGGGCGTAGTTCTGCATCTGGGCGAAGAGGGCCTCCCCAGCCTCTACACGGAACAAGTGGCCCGCAACGCGGTAGAACTTCGAGACCATCAGAAAAACTCCTTGATCGAGAGCTTGCGCAACCTTATACGCAGCGGAATCGTGCGGAGGAAAAGCTTCCAGTAGCCGACCTCGGCCCAGAAGGTCTCCGCCGCGTCGAAGGGGAACATGCGAAGCGAATTCTTGCGGTTCACGAGCCAGCGCATGACGGTACCCCTGTTGCGCTTGCCCGCATAACGCCCGAAGTTGCCGCCCTTCATGACCACGTCCAGCATCCAGGCGCCACGCCCGGGATCCGGCCTGCAAAGCATCTTCGAACGGTCAAGCCCGAACACGCGCTCCAAGAGCCACATCAGTGCACCGGCCGTATGATAGAACCCGAACTTGCGAAGTTTCGCGGAGAATTCGGCGCGATCCGCCTCGGTCGCCTGCGAAAGCAGCACGTAGTAGTCCATGATCTGCCGCATCCCGATGCCGCCCGCAATAAAATGCCGCTGGATATGCGAAAGCTGCATCGCGAGCGCGAACTTCATCGACGGAACGTTGAACCCCTCGGGAACCGGTTCCGGATGCGCAATTTCGGCATCCAGGAATCGCATGAGCCGCGCATTGCTAAACGGACTCCGGTTGCCCGACGACGGCCTGTAGTGGACTTCGACCATTATGCCGTCCGCGGTCCGCGGCAAGTGCAGGTGGTGGCTCGATGCCATATTATTGACGCGCGTAGCGACATCGTCGTCCTCGCCCGATTCGGAAAGCAGCCCCATGCGGCGGAGCAGGGCATCGACGCTTTCGCGGCCCCCCTCGACCCAGATGTCGATATCGCCACACTGGCGCATGAACGTATCGGGATAGAGGCGCGCGTTCGCAGGCCCCTTGAGGATGGCGCACTTGCGACCCTCCGCCTCGAACAGCCGGGTAAGCCGCGCCGCCTCGCGATTGATGAGCTTGTTCTGCCCCCTGACGGTCTCCGCCTCGCTCGCCCACTGGAAAACGACGTCGAACGGCGGTTGTCTGTCCTTCGGCAACTTGCAGACACCGGCGTATGCGACCCCCAGAAGCGACTGCTGGGTCGCCATACCGTAGAGCCGGGTCCAGTCTTGTGCGGTCAGGACATACGAGAACTCCCGCGGTTCGCCGAGAGCAACCCGCAGGAGGTCAAAGAAACATTCATCCAAACCGTTCGGCAATGATTAAGCTATACGATCCTGTTCGTGGGGTGCGAGACCGAAATCACCGGTGCTCCCAACTTGCAGCAGTGAACGCTTATACTTTATCTCAATCAGTTTGACTTTTGGTGTCGAGTATTCTTTTTTGTTTTTCATAATTTTAGTCATCTATGAATACATCAAGTTTGCTCGGCTGAAGAAGTGTCATAGGGCTCTCCAGCTTTACAACCTTAATTTCTGGTGTTACATATTCTTTTTTTAGTTCTTGTTCCATTTTATCGGACAATCACTCGTTTACCATTATAATAGTAAATTCCCTTGGTTGTTGGCTTGGCATTCAGCTTGCGACCCTTCATATCGAACCAATTATCGATAATCTTGATTTCGCCAGTAGCTGCATTCAATGTTCCAACAAACGTCGTTTCACCATCGTCCCCATCAATAACAACATTTAATTCATCAGGAGCATCTCCCTGTAACGCGGAGACCTTCACAACAGAAGACTTGGCCAACGGAGCTGGTGCCGAAGCAGGAACAGGAGTGTAAAGGAGATAAGCACGCATAGGCTTAATGGTCGTTCCAACACGTCCCATTCTGAATTGCCCAATCGAATTCGGATCAGACGTTGTTTTGGAAGCAAAGCCATATACACGACCGATATCATCATCGTCAGCCTTCCAAGTCCTAAATTCATAGGTTCCTATAAAATCCCATTTACCATTAGAACTCTTCTTTGCATTCTTTACAGTCGTACTGAATTCAACGGCATCGCCCTTCAAATCAAAAGTTAGCCTATCTTCAGTCGCTTCTACAATGTACGGTGTATTCGCCTCCAAAACATCACCTATCTTGCTAGTTAGATGTACATTATAATTTTCATCGACATCACTAAATCCATAGAACGTACCACCACTGATCTTATCCTTTTCAATGGAGAACGGGAACATAATAGTCGAATAGACCTTGGAACCTGTCGCAAATTCGCGATTGAAAATAATTTCTTTTACTTCAACTTTATCATTAATTTCAATCACTCCTTTACCAGTGTATTCGCCTTCGATTTCAGCACGAGAACCGGATTCATCCGTATAAATGGTAACTGCACCATACGGAACAGTCTTCGTCACAACAGAGATCGTTCCGTTAACAACAGTGAGTTCCGTGAACATGTCCGTCACATCGTTGTCGGATTCATCCTTAATGGTCACAGCACAAGTTGTTGTGACTTCGCCATCAGCAACATTCTTCACACTTCCGCTAGGTACCATTTCAATAGAATAGCCCGTCGGAAGGGTTCCCTCGTAGGAACATGTGGCATTGTGAGTTTGTTTATCAAACTCAAACGTGCCGGAACTTGCGGTAACCGTAATCGGCGACGGAGCGAGTTCCCAGTTAGCGTAGAAGTTGGCATCACCTGTAGAACCAGCCGCAATTACATCAACATATTCAGTCGAATTATCAACTAACGACCAGCCCAAGAAGGTGAAACCAACCTTTGCCGGACTATTAAGTGCAATCGGGAATACATCTTCAACCGTGTACGTCTCCGGATTCGGCACAAACGTCGCACCATCGACATTGTGGTAGACTACATTATAAGTTTCCACATTCCAAATCGGGTAGAGCGTCACGGAAGCATCAGCCGTGTAAGTGCCTCCCATATCATAGGTAGCAGATCCGTCTTCAGTCTTCCAACCAGTTTGAGTATAACCCGTACGAGCAAAGCCTTCACTCGACAAAGTCGCATTTTCGGTTTCGGTCTTCGTGCCGGCAGCAACTTCACCCGTTACGCCCTCGTCATTGCCAGCAGCGTAAGTAATCGTGAAAATTTCAAGCCACTTGGCGTAGAAAGTCGTATCGCCAGATGCGCCTGCCGAAATATCAATCACAGGTTCGCCTGTAAATTGAGCATTAGTGAACCAGCCCCTGAAAGCGAATCCATCTTTTTCAAGGGCGTTAATAGCCACAGTCTGTTCAATCGTGTAAGCCGTGGCATTATCGTTCGTTGCACCATTCACATTTTCATAGGTGATTGTGTATTCCACCGGAGTCCACTTCGCGGTAAGTTCAATATTCCCAGTAGCGCCACCAGCAACCGTCGTCACCTGCACGTCAGACTCGTTGAACCATCCGTCGAATGTGTAGCCGTTCTTCACGGCGTCCTTTAAAGTAATAGTTTCCGTCTCTACAGTGTAGGAAGCCGGATTATCTATATCGTTTGTTCCATCATCAAGATCGTAGGTAATCGAGTACTCTACGGCATCGCTCCACTTGGCAAAGAATTCCTTATCTTCAGTTTGATTTTCAGGAATCTCAGTCACAGCATTGCCATTGAATTCACCATCCACATACCAGCCCAAGAATTCGTAACCTGTCCTTGTCGGAATCGGAAGCGTCACAGCATTTTCATGGGTGTATGTCGTAGGATAGCCTTCCGGCAGTTCCGATGGATCGACATTGTTGTATGTGATGTTATGCTCATCAGCAACCCAGTGCGGGTAAAGGGTCAAGTTTTCGTTGGTCGAATACTTTACACCAAGCGCGTAAACCTTTTCGCCACCATCGGTCAAAGACCAGCCATCGAGGGTGTAGTTTGTACGAGCATAATTCTTTATAGATGCAAGGAGATTATACGACTTTCCAAAATATTTTTTATATACAGAATCCTTTGCGCCGCTCACATTGCTACCAGGCTTATATGTAATCTTGTTATACCACCTAGCATACACCGTAATAGGCGCATCCATGTCTTTAATTGTACGAATAGTCGTTTTGAACGTATTTTCCTTGTACCAGTTATCCATAAAGAAACTTTGTTTATCCGGAGCATACGCATTCTTCAATGTCAACGCAGCCGGTCCCGTATACTGCGTTGGATTATGAACTTCCTCTGTACCAGGTTTGAAATAATTTACGGCATCAACGCCAAACATTTCATATGTAATATCATATGTATTACACGTCCAATGCGGATAGAGCATCAAATCTTCGTTGCCTTCATATGATTGTCCCACATTAAACGCCTTCTCGCCCATATCAGTTCTGGACCAGCCATCCTGCGTACACCCCTTTATGGCAAACACGTCGACTGCGTCCTTTAACTGTTTTGGCACATCATACTGTTTTTCATCAGATGCTGTTGTCCCCGCCACTCGACTGCCAGAAAGATAATGAATGGTATAAGTATATGGGGTCCACTTCGCATAAAACTTCTTATCACCCCAAGACCCCTTCGAAATTTGAGTAGCTCTATTGGTGAATTGCGCATCATAGAACCAACCATCAAAAGAAGCTCCCTTATTTGTTGGATTTGCCAACACTATATCATCGCTATTAATGGTGTACGTATCAATATTTGCATCAACATTTTTACCACCATTTAATTCATAGGTAATATGATATTCTTCAATCTCCCACTTGGCGTAAAGAACCAAATCACCATCTAATGCCAAACTAAAATTATACTCATTACCTTTCGTGCAAGCTTCATCAGTAAACCACCCCACAAGTTTATAGCCAGGGTCAGTAATGATAGTATCCGGTACGGCAACAGTATCGCCTTCACTCACAATTCTAACAATTTGGACGTTATTTTTTCCATGAAGAGTCGCATTAAACGTAACTGAGAACGTCTTCGCTTTAGTCCATATCGCAAATAAATTAACAGCCCCAGTAACATCAACACTATCCAAACAAACAGTATCTGTTTTTTGAACAAAATAGTTTTCATCCTTAAACCACTTTGCTTCATAAGCCCACCCTGTAAAATAATACTTTCCAGAATCCGACTCATAAGCTTTGGGAACATCAAAGCCTTCCACAGCAACAACACCATGTTTAGCAACCTGATTAGTATGCGATTCTGTGTTCCAATTAAAGGTAACGGGATAAAAATCATACCATACTGCATAAACAACTTTTGATGCCTCGGAAACACCAAGATTTTCACTGGGTTCGGTCATGTCAGCCGATGTTGCCCATCCACCAAACTTTTTACCTTCGCGTGTTGGTGTTGCAATTTCATCAGCCGTAACTGTTTCTCCTGCCGCAAGAATCTTGGATGTTTTGGCACCAGAGGCAAATGTTCCGCCATTTGCATTGAAGGTTACCTTAAAGCCATCAGAGCCATTCAAAGACAAACCAGAAAGTCCCACAGACCAACTGCCGGTAGCAATGCTACACTCACTTGAATTTTCATTCCATTCGCCACCATTCAAAATGCAAGCCACTTTTTCCGTGTTCAATTTATTTGTACCTGTCACCCCCGAAACTTCTTTATTACCAACAGCAGGAATACTCGTACCCCCATTATAGAAGTAGGTATTAGTCGGATTCGGACCGGAACCGCTCACTACATAACCAGCCACAGCACCAACCGAAGCTTTATTGCCAGAACTGACTAAATCTCCCCCAGCATAAACGCAGGACTCTATCTTAACCTCATTGTTCTTTGTGAGGCCAACGATACCGCCTACATAAGCCGAATCTCCACTTGCATAGATATTGGTATAGCTTATACTGTTCTTTATGGTACTGCTATGAGCATTTCCGACAAGGCCTCCAACACCCTGTCTAGCGCCACTGGTGTAAATGTTTCCAGACGCGCTACAAAAATCTATTGTTCCCTTATTAGCATCTTTCCAACCGACAAGAGGACCTACAGAAATCTGATTTTCCGTACTTGAACCGTTCGTAATATAAAAAGAAACATCCGTCATACTTAGATTTTTTATCGTTCCTGAGCCAAGGGTGCCAACAAGTCCTGCATTCTGCACATACTTAGTCCCCATATCATTTTTACCAGTCCAACTTGGGTATAGAGCGTGATATCTAGCGTAGATGGAATCACTAACAATCGTCATATTCTTGATAGAATGACCATCCCCGTCAAAAATACCATTACAGTGGACATTTCCACCACCAGGACAAATCGGAGTCCAAATCTTGCCAGCCAGATCAATATCATTTTTCAAAATAAAATTAATGCTAACTTGTTTTGCATTTGAAGGATGATCGGTTTGTGTCTGTAAAGCAACCCAAGCTAACTCCTCTGCCGAGGTAATGGAATAATAAACAGTATCGTTGATTGTTTCTGTTCCGGGCTTCGAAACATGATCAGCCCAGAAATTAGATGCAAACCCCTGCCCAACGAGCATCAGGCAGACCGTACAAACTAAAATTTTAAATTTATTTACAAAAGGCATAAAAACCTCCATTTTTGTTCAAATTTAGCAAATATTTGTAAAGATATAACAATTTTAAGAAAAATAACAGCGTTGTCAAGACGACAACGTGATTCCCATCACGGCGATAGGGAATCATAAGTTTCCACCCCTTACAAATCGTGTGATTTAGCTCAAATTCGCCAAAAAATAACGAGCGAGGACAACAAGCTACACTTCGTTGTCTATATCGACAAATTTAGCCGGAATTCCGAGTTCGGACTCGACCTTTTGGGCCAGCGCCCGGACGCCGAAAATCTCGGTACGGTGGTGCCCGGCGGAGACCAGGTTGAACCCGAGTTCCTCGACAGCGATGGGGACCGCCTCCTTGATTTCGCCGGTGACAAACGCGTCACAGCCGAGCGAGATGGCTTCCTCGATGCCGCTTGCGCCGGAACCGCTGCAGATGGCGACCTTCCGGACAGTCTCGCTACCATACAGGAGCGCATGCTGCACCCCGTGCTCGAAAACTCCGCAGGCAAGGTCCACAAAGCCCTCGCGCGACACCGGTTCGCCAAACTCCCCCACGACTCCCACGGTACGTTCGCCCTCGCGCATGAACCCTTCGAGCTTCTCGAGGCCGAGCGCACGGGCTATAAGCACGTTGTTCCCGATTTCCATGTGGCCGTCGAGCGGCAGGTGGTAGCCGTAAAGCGAGATGCCGTGCTGCATCAGGCGGCGCATACGCTCGCCGAACTTGCCCACGAGCACACGGTTCTCGCCCTGCCAGAACCCGTTCGGGTGGTGGACAATAATGCAGTCCGCATGTTCCTCGATTGCCGCATCGATAAGCCTGTCACGGAAAGATACTCCCGTCACGACGCGGGTCACCTTGTCGGACGCCTCCACGCAGAGGCCATCCACACAGTAGTCCTTGAACGCATGCGGTTCAAGAAGGTCGTTCAGCCAGCCGGAAAAATCAGATATGTTCATACCCAGAAAATAGCAAAAAAGATAAAAACGGCCGAACCGAACCTCACCCGCCCGTCCGGAGTTGTCAAACCTTATGCGTTTTTGTAGATTTATGCATAGAAAAATTTTTAACCCTCAGGAGCCATAATGGCACATTACCTTTTTACCTCCGAATCCGTGTCCAAGGGCCACCCCGACAAGGTCGCCGACCAGATTTCCGATTCCATCCTCGACGCCTGCCTCGCGCAGGACCCGAAGAGCCGCGTGGCCTGCGAGACGCTCGTGAACACGGGCCTCGTCGTTATTTCCGGCGAAATCACCACCAAGGCGAACGTCGATTTCCAGGAAGTCGCCCGCAACACCATCAAGAATATCGGCTACGTGAACCCCGACCTGCAGTTCGACTACAAGGGCTGCGCCGTGCTCGTCGCGATGGACAAGCAGTCCCCCGACATTGCGCAGGGCGTGGATGCCAAGGCCGCCGACGGCAAGAAGGACGACAAGCAGGGTGCCGGTGACCAGGGCATGATGTTCGGCTACGCCGTGAACGAGACGCCGGAACTGATGCCGCTCCCGATCAGCCTCGCCCACAAGCTCATGGAAAAGATCCAGGAACTCCGCGAACAGGGCAAGATCAAGTGGCTGCGCCCGGACGCCAAGTCCCAGGTGACCGTCGAATACGACGAAAACGACAAGCCCGTGCGCGTCGACACCGTCGTCATCTCCACCCAGCACGACGAGTTCGTGAACGGCAAGGAACTGACGCACGACCAGATCCAGAAGGAAATCATCGAGAAACTCATCAAGAAGGTCATCCCGGCCAAGCTCCTCGACAAGAAGACCCGTTACCTCGTGAACCCGACCGGCAAGTTCGTTGTCGGCGGCCCGCACGGCGACTGCGGCCTCACCGGCCGCAAGATCATCGTCGACACCTACGGCGGCATGGGCCGTCATGGCGGCGGCGCATTCAGCGGCAAGGACCCCTCCAAGGTCGACCGCAGCGCGGCATACGCAGCCCGCTACGTGGCAAAGAACATCGTGGCAGCCGGCCTCGCCTACCGTTGCGAAGTGCAGCTCGCCTACGCCATCGGCTACAGCAAGCCCGTCTCCGTGCTCGTGAACACGTTCAATACCGGCAAGATCGACGACCGCAAGATCGAAGAAATCGTCGCGAAGAACTTCGACCTCTCCCCGGCCGGCATCGAGAAGATGCTCGACCTGCGTAAGCCCGGCTACGTGGCGACCGCCGCGCTCGGCCACTTCGGCCGCACCGGCAAGCGCTTCACATGGGAAAAGACGGACAAGGCCGCAGCACTCAAGAAGGCCGCTAAAGTCTAAAAACAACGCCCGGTTCATTCCGGGTTTCGCATTTCAAACAAATTAAAAGACGCTACCATTTTTCGGAAGCGTCTTTTTTTTAGAAAGATTCCCGCCTGCGCGGGGATGACTTTATGAGAACTAACAGCCGAGCTTAGCGGAGAGGTAAGCTTCGAGTTCGTCGATCTTGACCAGTTCCTGCTTCATGGAGTCGCGTTCGCGAACCGTCACGTAGCCGAGCTTTGCCGGATCGGATTCACCCTCGCCCACCGTGTCGAAGTCCACAGTCACGCAGAACGGCGTGCCGAGTTCGTCCTGACGGCGGTAGCGCTTACCGATAGACTGGGTTTCGTCGTATTCCACGTTCCAGCGATTGAGGAGCTTCTGGTAGAGTTCTTCGGCCTTGGCCTTTACCTGGCCCTTCTTCACGAGCGGGAGCACGGCGACCTTCACCGGAGCAATCTTCGGGTCAAAGTGGAGAACGGTACGTTCATCATTTTCGAGCTTTTCCACGTCGTAGGCGTCGCAGAGGAGCACGAGGAGCAGGCGTTCCACACCGAGGGACGGTTCCACGACGTACGGGATGTAGCGCTTGTTCTGCACCGGATCGATGTATTCCTGCTTGACCTTGGATTCGTTCTGGTGCTGCGTCAAGTCGTAGTTCGTACGGCTGGCGATACCCCAGAGTTCGCCCCAACCGAACGGGAATTCGTATTCAACGTCGGTGGTGCCGTTGGAGTAGTGAGAAAGTTCTTCCTTGGCATGTTCGCGGAGGCGGAGCTTTTCCTTGTTCACGCCGAGATCGTTCACGAGCCAGTCGAAGCAGTACTTACGCCAGAAGTTGTACCATTCAAGTTCGGTACCCGGTTCGCAGAAGAATTCCAGTTCCATCTGTTCGAATTCGCGGGTACGGAAGATGAAGTTACCCGGAGTGATTTCGTTACGGAAGGACTTACCGATCTGACCGACACCGAACGGAATGCGCGGGCGGACGTTGTCGACAATGTTCTTGAAGTCAACGAAGATACCCTGGGCCGTTTCCGGACGGAGGTAGACCTTGTTGCCTTCGCCTTCGATCACGCCGATTTCGGTCTGGAACATCAGGTTGAATGCGCGGGGCTTGGTCCAATCGGTCTTGCCGCAGGTCGGGCATTCAATCTTGTTGTCCATCATCATCTGGTGGACTTCGTCAAAGTTCTTGCCGGCGCAGCAGCCTTCGCCGAGCTTGTCTTCCAAAAGTTGGTCGGCACGGAAACGTTCGTGGCAAGCGAGGCAGTCGACCAGCGGGTCAGAGAAGTTGCCCACGTGGCCAGAGGCCTTCCAAACGCGGGGGTTCAAGAGAATAGAGCTGTCGAGACCGAGCACATCCTGGCGGCTGGTCACAAACTTTTTCCACCAGAGGTTCTTGATGTTGCGCTTCAGTTCCACGCCATACGGACCGTAGTCCCAAGTGTTGGCGAGGCCGTCGTAAATTTCGGAGCCGGGGAAAATGAAACCACGGCGCTTGCAGAGGGAGATGATGTCCTTGAGGGCATCCTGAACTTTCTTTGCCATTTTATATCCTTTTTTCGGCCAAATTTGCAGCCGGACTAGGAACCTACCTGGATGGTAGGCCCTGACGGGGGTCAAATATAGTTTTTTTGGAGTCTTTTCTGCTACCTTATCAACATTTTACTCTTTTTTACTAGATTTATAGGCCTACTTGTTGATAGATTTATGATGTCCGACCTCCACGGACAAGGAATAGAATATTTATGCAGATTGACTGGGAAAGATGCCTGAACTACTTGCGCGGAATGCTCTCCGATTCCGTCTTCAAGACTTATTTCGCACAGACAAAGCTGGTGAACCAGACTGCCGGACACACAGTGATTTCCGTGCCGCCCGGACTGGACACCAAGGTCTACTCTGCCTACAAAGAACTCATCAAGCTCGGATGGAAGGACGCGACGCACCTGGACACGCCCATGGAGTTCGAGTTCCAGCCGCAAGAAATCGCACCGCAGCCCGCACAAGCCCCTAGCGACAACAGTTTCAAGGACTTTCTCAAGCCGAGCGTGCCCCTTTCGGGTAGCTTCCGTTTCGAAAACTTCGTGCCCGGCGACAAGGCGCAGCTCGCCTTCAACGCGGCCATCGCGGTCGCCAAGAACCCCGACGGCACGCAGTACAACCCGCTGTTCATCTACGGATCCTCGGGCCTCGGCAAGACCCACCTTCTGCAGGCCATCGGCAACTACATCCTCGAAGAAGACCCGAACAAGCGCGTCTGCTACCTCACGAGCGAGGACTTCTCGCAGCAGTACATGAAGTGCCTGCGCGAAGGCCGCGTGACCGAGATGAGCGACTTCTACCGCAACGAGGTCGACATCCTCCTCATCGACGACATCCAGAACTGGACGGGCAAGTACGAGACGCAGAACGAATTCTTCCTCATCTTCAACGCGCTGCACCAGGCGGGCAAGCAGATCGTGCTTACCTCCGACGCTCCGGCAGGCGAAGTGAAGAACCTCTCCGACCGCCTCGTGAGCCGCTTCGCATGGGGCCTCACCGTGGACATCCAGCCGCCCGACGTCGAGACGCGCGAGGCCATCCTCCACAAGAAGGCCGAAGAACGCCACCTCGAAATCAGCGACGACGTGCTGCATTTCCTCGCCGAGAAAATCGCGAGCAACGTGCGCTGCCTCGAAAGCGCCATCATCAAGCTCACGCTGCAGTCGAGCCTCATGAACCACGACATCGACATGAGCATTGCGCAGAAGGTGGCCGCAGAAATCGCCCCCACGCTCCGCCGCCGCGTAAGCCTCGACGCCGTACTCCACGCCGTATCGCAGCATTACGAAGTGCCCGAATCCAAGCTCACCGAGCCCGGCCGCGGCACCAAGGAAATCTCGAAGGCGCGCCAGGTCGCCATGTACCTCATGCGCGAATGTTCCTCCATCAGCCTCCAGAGCATCGGATCGCGCTTCGGCGGCAAGGACCACTCCACCGTCGTCCACGCCATCAAGAGCGTCAAGAAGGAGATGGAAACGGACGCCGCATTCGCACGCCTCATCGAAGGCCTGAAGAACTCCATACACGACTAACGGATTCAATATGAATTTATTCAAAACCACAGGAATCTGCCTTGCGATGAGCGCAATGGCAGCTTTTGCCGACCCCGACACCACCGCAACAGCCGAAAAACAGCAAGCCCAAAATGCCGAGACGCTTACCGTCATCGGCGTCGGCGACATCATGATGGGCCTCAACTTTCCCGAAGACAAGCCCGTTCTCCCCAAGCAGGACGGCGAGCTCGTGTTCTCCGAAGTAAAGGAAATCCTGAGGGACGCCGACCTCACCACGGGAAACCTCGAAGGCGTGCTCATGAACAAGGGCGGCCTCCCCAAGCCCTGCTGCCGCGCAACCAAGAAATCCGCCAACTGCTACTGCTTCCGCTCGCCCGAGAACTACACACGCCACCTGCTCGACGCGGGATTCGACTACATGAGCGTCTCGAACAACCATTCGGGCGACTTCGGCAACGAAGGCAGGATCTGCACGCAGCGAGCCCTCGACGAGGCAAAGCTCGCCTATGCTGGTTTCGAGAAGAGCTGCGAATACAAGTTGCTCGAACTTAACGGCGTTCGCTACGGTTTCGCATCGTTCTCCGTCAGCGGCGGAACGCTCACCGTATTCGACACGGAGAAGGCGAAGAAGACCATCGCCCTCCTGCGCGACTCCTCCGATATCGTCATCGTCACGATGCACGTGGGCGCCGAAGGAGCCAAGTACACGCACATCACGCGCGAGATGGAAGAGTTCCTGGGCGACAAGCGCGGCAACCCCTACCAGTTCGCAAGGCTCGCCATCGACGCGGGCGCAGACATCGTATTCGGTCACGGCCCGCATGTGCCGCGCGCCATCGACCTCTACAAGGGCAAGTTCATCGCCTACAGCCTCGGCAACTTCGCGACCTCCACCAGCGTAAACATCCAGGGCGTCACGGGATACGCCCCCATCGTGAAAATCACCATCGACAAGAAGAGCGGCGAATTCAAGGAAGGGCAGATCTATTCCTTCATCCAGAAGGGCAACAACGGCGACCGCAAGCCGAACCGCGACGACAAGGGCGCCTGCATCAAGCTCATAAAGGAACTCACCGAGAAGGACATTCCCGAAGCCCCCATCCAGATTGCCGACGACGGAAAGATTACGCTCAAGTAATCGCGGCTAGCAATAGCAAAGCGCGACACACCTATACAAAAAGCCCCGGACCGAAGTCCGAGGCAATTTTTTACGATTGTCATCACCGATTTTCACGGTTGTCATCCCCGCGCAGGCAGGCGGACAGCACTTAGCACTTTTATACGATACTAGGTGCTTTAGCACCTTAGTAGAGTTATCCTCTTTGGGGAAGTGCTTAGTGCGCATGGCCACCAAGGTGGGGATCTAAATCGATTACAGGCAGTGAGCGCGGAGGTCGTCGTCGCTCAGAGTGCTGAGGTATGCAGGCGGCACATCGAGCACGGTGAAGCAACCGGTCTTGCCGTCGTTAGCCTTCATGCGGAGAGCGGCACGGGCGTAGGCCACGAGAACGCTCGTCGTGAATTCCGGGTTGGAATCGAGCTTGAGGCTGTATTCGATCACGTGAGTATGTTCCTTGTTCATGCCGGTCTTGCCGGTACGAATCACGAAACCACCGTGAGCCAGCCCGCTGTGGTTCTTGTTGAATTCTTCTTCGCTGATGAAGTTCACTGTGGTGTCGTATTCGTCGAAGTAGTTCGGCATCGTCTTGATGGCGTTCTCGATGTAGGCCTTGTCGGCACCTTCTTCGGCCACCACGTAAACGAGGCGCGTGTGCTTCTGGCGGGTGGTGAGTTCCGGCATGGAACCGCTACGCACGGCTTCGAGAGCAGCTTCTACCGGGCAGGTGTACTGCTTCGCGTTCTTCACGCCCTTGATGCGGCGGACAGCGTCGCTGTGGCCCTGGCTAACACCCTTGCCCCAGAACGTGTAGTCCTTGCCTTCCGGGAGGATAGACTGGGCGTACACGCGGTTCAGGCTGAACATGCCCGGGTCCCAACCGACGGAGATCATCGCGATCTTGCCGGCGGCCTTGGCGGCAGCGTCAACGGCAGCGAAGTGCTGCGGAATCTTGGCGTGCGTGTCGAAGGAGTCGATCACGTTGAACATGGCGGCGTACTTCGGGGTGAGCACCGGCAGGTCCGTAGCAGAGCCACCGCAAATGATGAGCACGTCCACCTTGTCCTTCCAGGCTTCCATTTCAGAAACGTTCAAAACCGGAACGCCAGCCGTCTGGATCTTGACCGTCGAGGGGTCACGACGAGTGAAAACGGCGACGAGTTCCATATCCGGAGCCTGCTTCACAGCGCATTCCACACCGCGACCGAGGTTACCGTAACCGAGAATAGCAATCTTTGCCATAACAATGTCCTTGTTAAAAATTTTTGCGTAGAAAATATAGGAAAGTCGGAAGTTGGAAGTCGGAAGTAGGAAGTGAATTTCATGTAAAATTTATAGGGAGTAAAGGGGGGAAGCCCCCCCCTGGCTGCAGCCTCGCCCTATCGTCACGCCCGTGGAAACCGCGGGTGTCATCCTGAGCGGAGCCCTTCGGGCGAAGTCGAAGGATCTAGGGCAAGTCTTCCGCCACCCTCACTCCTAGGTGGCTCCGCCCCTAAGACCCCACCTCTTTTTCAAAAAAGACCAATATTTGTCATTTTATGCCAATTTAAGATTGTATATTTGAAAAGGACGCAAAATCGGAGATGTTGATGAAGGCAAACGAACAACAGGCTGCAGCAAAGAAATTTGTCAAGGAATGGTCTGGCAAAGGCTACGAGAAGGGCGAATGCCAAAAATTCTGGCTTGACTTGCTGTGCAACGTGTTCGGCGTGCAAGATTTCGCAAGTTTTATCCTTTTCGAGGAACAGGTCAAGGAATATTTCGTTTCAAATGAAACGAAGCAATCTAAATCCATAACCAACTTCATTGACGCATGTATTCCCTCGACTCATGTAATAATCGAACAAAAATCGAGCAACAAGGACTTACGTGAGCTTATCAAACAGTCGAACGGTTCATTTCTGACTCCATTCCAACAAGCAAAGAACTATTCAGCAAACTTGCCCTATTCTAAACGTCCTCGTTGGATTGTTACTTGCAATTTTGATGAGTTCCTAATTTACGATATGGAGCGTCCTGATGGAGAACCACAACAAATTTTTCTGAAGGACTTGCCCAAAGAACTTTACAGACTACAATTTCTGGTCGATTCCAAAAGCGAACACATTCGCCGCGAAGAAGAAATCTCCCTGAAAGCAGGCGAACTCGTAGGAAAACTCTACGATGCTCTATACAAGGAATACATCAATCCAGACGAAAAAAGCCTGCGCAGCCTAAACATTCTCTGTGTCCGCATCGTATTCTGTCTTTACGCCGAAGACGCCGGACTTTTCAATACAAAAACCGCCTTTGAAGACTACATCCAGAGTTTCAAGATAGAGAATGTTCGTCGTGGTCTTATCGACCTGTTCAAGGCCCTCGACACAAAACTCGAAGATCGTGATAAATACGATACGAAGCTAAACCCATTTCCTTATGTAAATGGCGGGCTTTTCGCATACGAAGACATCGAAATTCCAAATTTCTCGCAAGAAATCGTCGACGTCATCGTGAACCATTGCGCACCATTTGACTGGAGTGAAATCAGCCCGACCATTTTCGGCGCAGTTTTTGAAAGCACCTTGAATCCCGAGACCCGTCGTAAGGGCGGAATGCACTACACTAGCATCGAGAACATACACAAGATCATTGACCCACTCTTCTTTGATGAATTGCGGGAAGAATTCGATGGAATTGCGCCATCTACAGCCAAAGCACTCTCTAAGCCCCAGCGTCAAAAGCTGCTTGATTTGCAAGACAAACTCAGTTCCTTGAAATTTCTCGACCCCGCCTGTGGGTCGGGCAACTTCCTTACCGAAACATACACAAGCCTCCGCAAATTGGAAAATCAGATCCTCAAGTTGCTCATGGCCGACAAGATTGTGATGGGCGAAATCGTGAACCCTGTAAAGGTAAGCATCACGCAGTTTTACGGAATCGAAATCAACGACTTTGCCGTAAACGTGGCAAAGACCGCCCTCTGGATTGCAGAATCGCAAATGCTCAAGGAAACGGAATCCATTGTCCAACAAGACATCGATTTTCTCCCCCTAACCTCGAACGCCACCATTATCGAGGGAAATGCCCTACGCATGGACTGGACTAGGTTGGACTCTGGCGCTTCCGAATCCGAAGCACTAGTTGCGGACAAGTTGAACATTATCCAAGTTGACGATATTGATTCCCTAACAGTAAACGACATTCGACGCCCATACAAACAGAAGAAGAACGAAATCACGGTTATCACACGCGAGGTGGAATACAAGGATTCGAAGGATTTCGATTACAGTTCCATTACAAGCATGGCGAAACGATCCGTCTGCAACTACGATTTTATCATGGGAAACCCGCCATTTATAGGCGCAAGGTACATGAGCAAAGCTCAAAAGGACGATCTAGTTTCCGTATTCGGGAAAAAATGGCAAGGCGTGGGCGATCTCGATTTTGTTTGCGCTTGGTACAAAAAAGCTGCACCGCTATTGCAAAATGGGCACACAAAAGCAGCTTTCGTTTCTACAAATTCAATTGTTCAAGGTGGATCCGTTAGCAACTTATGGAAACCACTCTTTGAAAAAGACAACCTACATATTGATTTTGCGTACCGCACTTTCCATTGGGCATCCGAATCAAATTCTATGGCTCATGTTCATTGTGTCATTATCGGATGTTCTGTCGGAGAGTCCGCCTCCCCTAAACAAATTTACAACTTCAATGGGGAAGCAACCATTGCAAAAAACATCAACGGTTATTTGCTGGACGCGCCGAATTCGTTCATCGAAAAGCGCTCCAAACCTATTTGTGACGTGCCCCAAATTTGCCTAGGCGGTCAACCGATTGATGACGGAAATCTGATTTTAACGGCAGAAGAAAAAGACGAAATTGTCAAAAAAGATTCGCAGATAGCAAAATTCATTCGCCATTACATGATGGGAAAGGACTTTATAGATAGGAAGCCCCGTTTCTGTCTTTGGTTGCAAGGAGCAAATCCCGCTGAATTTCGCAAAAGTCGCGAAATAATGAAGCGAATCGAAAAGGTTAGAGAATTCCGTCTCGCCAGTGACCGTTCAAGTACGCTACGTGCCGCAGAAATGCCTTATCTATTTGGAGCTCCTTTTGAATGTGAAAGTGACTATATCGCCATTCCAAAAGTTTCCTCTGAAAAAAGACCATACATTCCTATTGATTATCTTTCTCATGAGATTATTCCGGGCGACAAGCTTTTTGTTATGCAAAGAGCATCACTGTATCATTTTGGCGTGCTAACCTCCAAAATCCACATGGCATGGGTGCGAACCGTTTCTGGAAGATTAAAAAGCGATTACAGCTATTCAAACACAATCGTCTATAACAACTTCCCATGGAGCAATCCAAACGACACTCAAAAAGCTAAAATAGAAGCAACCGCACAAGCGATTCTTGATATTCGCGCAAAATATCCTGACGCAAGCCTAGCGGACCTTTACGACGATCTGACAATGCCCGTCGATCTTCGCAAGGCTCACATAGAAAATGACCATGCCGTCATGGAATCCTACGGGTTCGGCTCTAAAATGACCGAAGACGAAATCGTTGCAGAGCTATTCAAAATGTACGAGAAACTTACGAAGTAAGTTTCGATTCTGAATTACCTAGATTCCCGTGCTACCGAAGCCGCCGCGGTCGGCGCCCTCAAGAGCCCCCTCTTCAAACACCAGTTTGGGCTGCTGCTCCATGATGCGGAACTGCGCGATGCGGCTCCCCTTCTCGATGGTCACGTCGCGGGTGGCATAAACAGGCATTTTCCACCAGTCGTTCGCGCCGCAGTAACTCGAATCGACCACGCCCACCGAATTCGCCTGCAGGATGCCGAAGTTCTTGAACGTGGAACTGCGCGGGGCGATATGCGCCTCGTAGCCTTCGGGCAACTTCATCGCCACGCCCAGGTGAATGAGCTTGAACTCCCCCGCCTTGAGCGTCACGGTCTCTGCCGCGGCAAGGTCTATCCAGTCGGACTTACCGCCGACGTAGGTCAAGCGCTGTATCGAATCGTCGAGATACTGTATCCTGATTGTCTGAGATTCCATCATAGATTTTTTATTCCTTTACGCGCAAATATATTATTTTTCGTACAAACACATAAGGAGAAATAAAATGAAGACTCGCATCCCAGAAGCACTGATCCTTGCCATCGCCATCGTCGCGTTCGGCGCACTCATCTATTGCGGCATCGAAAAGGCAAGCGACCGCGGCCGCGTGGTCCACGCACGAGGACTCGCCGAAATGGAAGTTCCCGCAGACAAGGTTTTCTGGAACCTCAACTACGGTTTTGTCGGAAACGACATGCAGGACCTCTTCAACACCATCGCCGAAAAGAACGTCATCGTGAAGCGCTTCCTCATCGACAACGGGATTCCCGCAAACGACATCACCTTCAACCCGGCTACCATCAGCGACCACGAGGCTAACGCATACAGCGAGAACCGTTCCAAGTTCCGCTATTCCATCAACTCGAACATCACGGTCGCCACAGGCAGCGTCGACGCGGTCAAGGACCTGCGCCAAAACCTCCAGCAGAAAATGGGCCAGCTGATCGAATCGAACATCATCCTCCACAGCAACTACGCTTCCTTCGAATTCACGGGGCTCAACAACATCAAGCCGCAGATGATCGAGAGCGCGACCAAGAACGCTCGCGCCGTCGCCGAGAAGTTCGCCAAGGATTCCGAGAGCAAGCTGGGCAAAATCCGCACCGCGTCGCAGGGTCTCTTCTCCATCGACGACCGCGACGAGAACACGCCCTACATCAAGAAGGTGCGCGTCGTGACGACTATCGACTTCTCGCTCGAGGACTAACAAAAAACGTTTTACATTTTCAGCAAGAAATTCAAATTCTGTAAAATATATTTCTAAAAATTTCAAGTGGCCGTTCGATGAGAACGGTCCTTTTTTTGTACAAAAAAGCCGTAATTTTGAAAAATTCGCCACTTGCACCTGTTTTGGCACGCTCTTTGCATAAGATTAGCGAATTCCAAAATTCCTTGGAATCAAACAAGGACGAAAACCATGAAACTCGTTACGGCCTACATTCAACCCGAACGATTGAACCTCGTGAAGCAAGCGCTCTACGAGAACCAAATTTACAAGATGTCTGTCACCAACGTGCTCGGCTGCGGCCAGCAGAAGGGCTACAACCAGCGCTTCCGCGGTGTCGTTACCGAGGTGAATTTGCTCAAGAAGATTTGCCTGAAGATTGCGGTGAACGACGAATTCGTACAGCCCTGCATCGACGCCATCATCAAGGGCGCCCGCTCCGGCGAAATCGGTGACGGCAAGATCTTCGTCACCTCGCTCGAACAGTGCATCCGCATCCGCACCGGAGAAACAGGCCCCGAGGCAATCGGATAACGACAAACATTTTAAAAAGGATAAACAATGAACGGAGCAACACAAGTCGCAGCTGTCAGCGACGCCATCTTTATGACAGAAAACATCTGGATCATGATTAGCGCCATGCTGGTGTTCATCATGGGTCTGGGCTTTGCCTGCGTCGAAGCGGGCCTCGTACGTGCCAAGTGCTCGGCGAACGTCGCATTCAAAAACATCGCGGTCCCCGCCATCGGTATCACGATGTACGCCCTGCTGGGCTTTGGCCTCATGTATCCGGGCACCTTCAACGGCCTCCTCGGATTCGCGGGCTTCGGCATCGGCGACTGGGCCAATCCCGACAGCTTCACCGCCGCCTACAACGGCCACTTTACCTTGTTCTCTGACTGGCTGTTCCAGGCCATGTTCGCCGCAACCGCAGCGACCATCGTCTCGGGCGCCGTCGCCGAACGCGTAAAGCTGCATTCCTTCCTCATCTTCACCGTCATCTACGTTGCCTTTGTCTACCCCATCGTGGGTAGCTGGACATGGGGCGGCGGCTGGCTCTCGACCTTCGGTGCACACGGCTTCCATGACCTCGCCGGTTCTACGCTCGTGCACTCCGTGGGTGGCTGGGCAGCTCTCGCTGGCGTGATGATCCTCGGACCCCGTATCGGCAAGTACGTAAACGGCAAGGTGCACGCCATCCCGGCTCACAACATTCCGCTCGCTACCATCGGCGTGTTCATGCTGTGGTTCGGCTGGTGGGGATTCAACGCCGGTTCTGCACTCAATGGCGACCCGAAGGCTACTAGCTGGATTCTCGTGACCACGAACCTCGCTGCCGTTGCCGGTATCATCACCGCGACACTCACGAGCTGGATCGTCTCGAAGAAGCCGGACGCCACCATGGCCCTCAACGGATGCCTTGCCGGCCTCGTGGCCATCACCGCCGGTGCCGACGTCGTCACCCCGCTCTCCTCCTGGATCATCGGTGCCATCGCTGGCGTGCTGGTCGTAGGCGCAGTCTTCATGTTCGACCGCCTGCACCTCGACGACCCGGTCGGTGCGCTCTCCGTCCACCTGGTGAACGGCGTGTGGGGCACTCTCGCAGTCGGTATCTTCGACATGACGGGAGACTACTCGCTCGGTACACAGGCTGTCGGCGTGCTCGCCTACGCTGTGCCCTGCTTCGCGGCTGCTAGCCTCATCTTCTTCGCCATCAAGAAGACCATCGGCCTGCGCGTCACGGAACGTCAAGAACTCCGCGGCCTCGACCAAAGCGAACACGGTCAAGAAGCTTACAGCGGATTCCAAATCTTCAGCAACATGTAAACTCCCACCAAAAACCAAGAACGGCCCCGGCAATCGCCGGGGCCGTTTTGTATTTGAATTCGAAATCAGTATTCGAACACGACCGATCGAATTCCGATTTTATCCGACAAGTTCGCGGGCCTTCGCCTCAATTTCGGCGATGGCTTTTTTGCGACCTTCAGCGGTATCTGCGTTTGCAAGCACGATGTTCACGAACACGGAGCCCGCGACCACGGCATACACGTGCTTGCTGAGCACCTTGGACTGCTCGCCGTTACGGATACCGAAGCCGCCGAGTACCTTGGCGCCACCCTTACCGACCGTGTCGATAAAGTCGAGTGTTGCCTGGTCAATCGTCGTTTCGCTGCCGGTCGTACCTGCGCGGAGTGCGGCGTAGATGTACTTGAAGCCCTTGGAAGCCATCGTCTCGAGGCGTTCCTTCGTCATGCTCGGAGCGGCCACCGGGATATTCTCGAGGCCGTGTTTTTTGCAGGCTTCAGTGAGGCCTTCGTCGCAATCGAACGGCAGGTCGGGAATGATGCAGGCGGACACGCCCGCGTCCTTGCACATCTTCACGAAGTTCTCAACGCCCGGAGTAAAGGCGAGCGAGCCGTAGGTCATGATGTAGATGGGCGTCTCGGGGTGACGTTCGTGAATCTTCTTCACGATGGCAAGCCCCTGCTTGGTGGAATAGCCCTTGTCGAGAGCGATGGTCGATGCCGTCTGGATGGCCGGACCGTCTGCGCTCGGGTCGCTGAAGGCAAGCTGGATTTCAAGGATATTTGCGCCACCCTTCACAAGTGCGTCGGCGATAGCGATAGAAGTTTCAGCGTCAGGAAAACCCGCAATAAGATGAGACATTAAATTCATGGTGATTACTTCCTTGTCATAATTTCGGCGTCGTGGATGTCTTCGTTGTTTTCGAGGCGAACAAGTTCGGCCTTCAGGAATTCCTT
>JAEEGH010005757.1_pt1 | contig 30906 bp, 25 predicted proteins | sample 9134181 | NCBI WGS metagenome assembly JAEEGH01 (sample SAMN16246544, study PRJNA631951) | gut metagenome | biome: gut microbiome; feature: rumen; material: DP-attached | host: Bos | place: Iran: Karaj | collected 2018-10
AAACGATTAGATTAACCCGTTGAACTTAGTCATCGAGCTGGCCTTGATGGAGTCCACGATGTCGATGTAAGGCTTCATAGCCTTATAATCGGAGTGGCCGGTCCATTTCATTACTACATTGGGCGGGATACCAAGCGAAAGGGCATTGACAACAAAGGAGCGTCGGCCGGTATGTGTTCCCACCAGTTCCCATTTAGGGTGGATTTCGTCAATACGGACATTGCCCTTGTAGGATGTGATGCGGATAGGATCATTGATTTCGGCCAATTTGCACAGTTCCTTGAGATCCCGATTCATCGCTTGATTGGTGTAGTTAGGCAAGGCCTTATTATCCTTGAAAGGGATGTCCTTGTACTTATCGAGAATAGCCTTGGTAATGTCGTTCAACTCAATGGAAATGCTATCCGCCGTTTTGACGGTTGTAATCTCGATATGGTCCCCCTTGACATCACTTCGACGAAGGTTGTTGACATCAGAGTGTCTGAGACCTGAGAAGCAGCAAAAGAGGAAGATGTCCCGGATAGGGTCCAGATACGCCAGTTCTCCAGGAAGTTCTAGTTTGCGGATACGTGCCATTTCCTCCTTGGTAAGGTATATGACCTTCTTCTGGGTCATCTTCAAGGTCGGTTTGAAGGTCTTGTACGTAAGATTAGTATTGTATCCCCGTTCAGTCGCCCAGTTCAAATACCAACGAAGGTATCTAAGCTTTTTCTCGATGGTGGCATTCTTCAAACCGGTGATGTCATCGTGATCGTACTTTTCCCTGTCGCCTTTCTTCTTTCGAGGGGTGCGCAGCGTTTTATTGTCTCGCAAATAGGCGACGAACTCAGTCAGGGTTGATTCCGTCAGATCCGAGAACTTGACGTTTTTCTTGAATGCCTGCAAGTCACGTTTTAACGACGCCCATTTCTCAAAAGTACCTTCCGTCCAAGCGTTTTTCTCACCACCTTCCTTTACGAATAGATCAAAAGTACTGAAGAAATCCGGAGCCTTTGGTTTACGTTCCTTCTTTGTCTCCGGTTCCGGCCTCTTGGGGACTGTGCCCCGCAGCCTCTCTTGATACTTGTCCGCCACTTGTTTTTTTGTCGGATTGATGTCGTTCGCCTCGAAATACTTGAAGGCGGTTACCATCTGCTCCCGACAATTACGAAGCGTATTGTTGATCGAAATGGCGGTCTCACCCTTCGGGCCTTTATAATCGCCCTTGACGCACTGATTATCCGTATCCCAGGCGTTTATATCATGCAGCTGACATCCAGTCGAAGTAATCAAACGCTGGGCATTGAAAGTGGCATGCTGCTGGATTTGGAACAAGTTGTTGTCCTTTCCATAAGGGCGGAGCTTGAAAGCGATCTGGTATTTGAGCGTCATTTTGTCACACGTTTTAGTTGTTTCGTGTTACAAAAATGTGACATTTTTCCGAGAATTCCAATACCTGCATCTGCAATATATCAACGTAGAATAATGTTTTCTACAGCTCTCTGCGGCATGTTGTTGTAGATTTTCGAGCCTCGTCCGCACCGCAGAAACGGAGTTTAGCCATTTGGCTGGACTCCGTTTCTTGTTTTGTGGCCGTCTAGAACGAGCGACCCGCCTTGGCGGCGGGTAACATGAATAGTCTTTATTTAAGTGTTTGTATTATATCGTTAACTTCATTCTCACTTAAATCAAACCATTCTCCTCTGAGCCTCTTTTCTCCAAAAGCAGTATGAAGGGCAGACTCTATTGCAGAGGCAATTACTCTGGAGGGGAAAGCCCTCGCAGATAAAAGTTCTATCGTCGGCTTTTCACTTTGAAGAGTATGCTCTCGGTATTCTGGATTATTTGAAATACCGATTTTATAGAATCCATTTGCTACATCCTTCATCAAATACACATAGCAAGACTCTTCCATATCTGAAAAAGAATTGCCTTTATTATTCTCTTCCTTCTCAGGCCAAGAAAAGCCATATGCCTCTAGAGCCTTCTCAAATTCGCAAGCATATTTCTTATAAAGTTCTTGTGCTATCTTATCAGGTAGCCTATTTCTTTCGTTATAGAAAAGTACTGAGCCTATTTCTCTGGGAGAATCAACCCTGGCCTTAATAAGGGCTTTATTCTGCATTATTGCTAGATCATCTCTCGACAACTTAAATGTGGTTTCCACCCAACCACCGGAGGATGTCTTCAAATCTTGTACAGTAAAAGACAAAACCACCTTTTCATCAAACAATAGATGAACTGAATCTTTTCTCCTGAGTTTGCAATATTCTTTACCGCATCTAAAGGTCATTGTTGGCCATCCTGAAGAGACACTTAACCCAAGCAGAGCCTTAAAGCCTCCTAGTGGGAAGAAACTCTTATATATATCTCTTCTATTCTTTCCATTAACATAATCCCATAGAATCTTTTTATCGCCTGTTATTTCATCTGTTTCTATTCTAAAGGATGAATCAAGAGATGCTAAATAATCATCTTCTGTATACACTCTATAAAAGAGATCTCCCTCTTTAATATTTCTAGATGTTCTGATACCCTTACCATAAATGAAAAGATGGGAACGATCGACCACACAATCATAAAGAGCTGTAACGCGACAACTGAATAATTGTTCTTTATCCGAAAGTTCAACAATTGTATCTCCCTTTTTCACATAGAAGGGATTGTCCACATAGGCAAAAGAAAACTGTAAAGACTTCGAATTCAAGTTTATATTCTTTCGCCCTAACGGGAGATTGTTCATAGTAAAAAAAACTTCAGCCATATGAAAATCCCTTGATCTTGCTGAATGCAAATTTAGCATAATGACAGAAGATAAACTAATTCCTCTGCCATTTCCGTAAACAGTTTCATCTTTGTACTACTCTTTGTTGAGAGTTAGTTTGTCTTCTTGACTCCGTTTCTTGTCTTGTGGCTCCGACCATACGAAAGCCCCCCGAAGGGGCAGCCGCCAAGGAAAAGTGCAAAACCACTCGCTCCGCACTTATTATGGCCGAAAGGGCGGAAATAAGTGCACATTGACTCGATTCACACTTTTATTGTCCCCTGCTGGTCGAATCATAAGGTAACGTAACCACACACATTGGTTTCATGGGCAAATACGCCCCTATTTGCTCATGAAATGGACAGATTGCTGATCTCGTAAGCGAAACAGGCCCTTTTTGCTCACCGTCAACAAAAAAGCGTTACGCTATTCGTTCCCGTATATAATTAAAAGAAATTAAACGCACAATTAAATAAAATTAGTTGCGTAGTTAAAAAATTTAGTTATCTTTGCGGAAAAGAGGACATGGATATGAAACGACTGACCAAGAAAGAAGAGATCATCATGGAGCACTTCTGGGAGAAGGGGCCGCTGTTTGTCAGGGAGTTACGGGAATTGTACCCGGAGCCCAGGCCGCATTTCTCCACTCTTTCCACCCAGGTGCGGACGCTCCAGGAGGAGGGATTCATCGACCATAAGGCCTATGGTCCCACCTACCAGTACTTCGCCAAGGTGACGAAGGAGGAGTACAAGCAGCGGTCGCTCATCGGTCTGATCGACAAATATTTCGACAATTCCTACCTGAGCGCGGTGTCGGCCCTGGTGAAGGAGGAGAAGATCACGGTGGAGCAGTTGAAGGAACTCATCGACCTGGTCGAAAAAGGAGAACGGAAATGACGGACTTCCTGCTCTATGATGCCAAGGTGGCGGTTGCGCTGCTGGTGTTCTACCTGTTCTACCGGTTCCTGCTGAAGAAAGAAACCTTCCACAGGTTCAACCGCGTGGTCCTGGTGGGGACGGCCGTGCTGTCGTTCCTGCTGCCCCTGTGCATCATCACCATCCACAAGCCGGTCGAGATGGAGACCGTCGCTCCGAAGCCTGCGGAAGTGGTGGCGGACTTGTCCACCCTGGAACCGGCACCGTTCGTCGAACCGGATCTTTCCTGGTGGCCCGTTGCACTTACCATCCTTTTCTGGGCGGGGGTGGCTTTCGTCCTGGCCCGGGTGCTGGTTTCCATCCTGTCCATCATCCGCATCATCCGCCAGGGTGAACGGGTGGCGGAAGAGGATGGCTGCCAGATCGTCCTCACCGACAGGGACATCGACCCTTTCAGTTGGATGAAATCCATCGTCTTGTCCCGGAAAGACTGGGAGGCTTCGCACGCATCCATCCTGATCCACGAGAAAGCACACATCGCCTGCGGGCACTCCATCGAAGTACTCCTGGTCGATGTCCTGTCGGCCCTCCAATGGTTCAATCCGGCCATCTGGATGCTCCGGGCCGACCTCAAGGAACTCCACGAGTTCGAGGCCGACGACGCCGTCCTCCGTGCCGGCGCCAACCTCAGGGAATACCAGTACCTGCTTATAAGAAAAGCTGTCAGCAAGAGCGGCTACTCAGTTGCCAACAGCTTTAATCACAGTATCCTTAAAAACCGAATTACTATGATGTCAAAATCCAGATCGCCCCTTTCGAGGGGCCTGCGGGTGCTCTGGCTGCTCCCGCTCGTGTGCCTGGCCCTCGGGCTGCAGGCAAGGACTGTCTATGTCCCCGTGGACAAAGATAGTGAAAAAAACGTTTCCGATGAAAGGCCCCAAGGCTATCTTACGGAAATCGTGGTGATAGGCTATGCCGACCGGGAGGCCACCCGTCATTCCAGATCCATGGAGACAACACCATTACCCTCCATCAAGAACCCGGACATGGACACGGAGGCGGTTTGCAGCGAGAATTTCAGTTGGTGGCTGAACACCCGCCTCATCTATCCGGACGAGGCCAAGACAGATGATGGTACCATCCTGGCAAAGTTTACGGTCGGAACAGACGGAAAAGTCAAGGATATCGGCATTCTTTGGAGCGTTTCCGAGCAATTGGACGGAATCGTCGCCCAGCAGATTGCGCAGTCTCCCGACTGGACCCCGGCCATGAAGGACGGGAAACCCGTTGAAATGACTTTCATCCAGCCTGTCGTCTTCATGGTCCGGGTTTCTTCCCAAACGACTTCTTCCGTCGTTCTGGATGTCCGCGCTGACGGAAGCATCGAAAGCGGCGGCCAGGTTTTCACCATCGCCGAATTGAAAGACCACATCCCACCCGTAAAACCTGGCCAGTCCCTGGCTACCGTAAACCTCCGGGCGGCGGATGATATCCCCATGGGCGTCATCAACGACGTGAAAAACGGACTGCGGGCCATCGGGTCCCTGAAAATCCAGTATTCCGGCCCGGCCCGGAAAGAAGAGGCAACCCGCTACATGCCGCCCCTTCCCGGCAATGGAAAGGTGAAAGTCGCCAAATCCCTGGACGAAATGTTCCAGGGAGTGGACCGGGAGACCATCCTGATGATCCGTATCAATTCCGCCGGCAAAATCTGGCTTGGCAACCGGCGCGTCGACGACGATGCGGAGATTGTCAGACTCGGAAAGGCTTTCCTGAAGGAACACGGCAAAGAGACCCACTTCGGACTCAGACACGACCGCGGAACCAGTTATGGTGCCTACCGGCACATCCAGACCCTGCTGATGCAGGTTTATGAGGAAGTACGGGACGAAAAGGCACGGGACATCTTTGGGAAAAGCCTGAAGGAACTGTCTCCGGACGAAAGGTCGCAGATCAACGCCATGGTTCCCATCGCCATCTCGGAAGCGGACATGTTGGGCTGATGTACCGACCGCCGAACGCGTCAATGCCTTGCCGTCACCGCTGTCAGCGTGGCGGCAAGTGTTTTTTTACTATATTTGCGTGATGAAGAAACCGAACAAACAACTTTTCTGGTGGCTCGGGGCACTGGTCGCGGGTACGGTGCTGGGCCTGCTGAAGGTGGAGTGGATCGATACCATATGCAACTTCGTGGCTACCGTCTATACCCGCCTGTTCCAGTTCCTAGCAGTTCCCACGGTGGCATTGGCCATCACCACCACCCTTATCTCTTTCGGAAGGCAGCGGAGCACCCGGAAGGTTTTCGGCCATACGATCACCTACACGCTCCTGACGACGCTGGCCGCGGCCCTGGTCGGCCTGGGCATGTACCTGCTCATCGCCCCGCAGAACATCCCGGCCGATGTGATCGGGACGGCAACCGCCGCGCAGGAAGGGGCCATGACCTTCCGTGACCACATTATCTCGGTGATTCCGAACAACTTGCTGCAGCCTTTCCTTTCCGGGAACGTGCTGTCCATCCTCCTGATCGCGGTCGCGGTGGGCCTGGCGCTCGCCTATATGAAGGAGAGTGACCGGAAAACGGTCCTTGTCCATGGGATCGAAGGCCTCCAGGAGTTGTTCTTCATCCTCATCAAGGCCCTCATCTGGACACTTCCCCTGGGCATCATGGCCTTCGCCGCCCAACTCTCGGCCCAACTGAGCGGCGGCATCATCCTGGGCTCCCTCGGGAAATATACGGCCGTGATCCTGCTCGGGAACGTGATCCAGTTCTTCCTTGTCCTGCCCGTTTTCCTGCTGATACGGGGCATCAATCCGCTCAAGGTATTCAAGGCGATGAGCCCGGCCGTCGTGATGGCGCTGTTCACCAAGAGTTCCGCCGCTACCCTTCCCGTCACCCTCTCATCGGCCGAAAACCGGCTGGGAGCGGATCCGAAGGTGGCGCGCTTCGTCCTCCCCATCTGCACGACCATCAACATGAACGGGTGTGCGGCCTTCATCCTGGTCAGTTCGCTCTTCGTGATGCAGAACGGCGGAATCACCCTGGGAATCGGCACGATGCTCCTGTGGGTGCTCATTTCCGTCATTGCCGCCGTGGGCAATGCGGGTGTGCCGATGGGCTGCTTCTTCCTGACGGTGTCCCTGATGACGGGCATCGGCGCGCCGGTCCAGGTCATGGGCCTCATCCTCCCCATCTACACCATCATCGACATGGTGGAAACGGCCGAGAACGTGTGGTCCGACTCCTGCGTCTGCGCGATGACCGACAAGGATCTGCGCAATCCGGGAGACTGACCTGCGTCAGATCAGGTTCAGGAACAGCGTGATGATCCCCGTGTTGATGAGGTCCACGAACATGGCGCCGATGACGGGGACGATGATGAAGGGGTTCACCGTGTAACGATACTTGTAGCAGACGGCGGACATGTTCGCCATCGCATTCGGGGTAGCACCGAGGCCGAAGCCGCAGAGGCCGCTGACGAGGACGGCGCCGTCATAGGTCTTCCCCAGGAGCGGGAAGGCGACGAAAGCGCCGTAAAGGGCCATGAAAGCCACCTGGGCGAGCAGGATCAGGCACAGCGGGAGTGCGAGGGAGGCCAGTTCCCAGAGCCGGAGACTGGCCATCGCCATGCCCAGGAACAGTTGCAGGCAGATATCGCCGATGGAGACGATGCGGCCGAGACACATCCTGGACGCGATCCGCGGCGACAGTCCCAGCAGGTTCCGCATCAGGCAGGCGGCGATGAGTGATCCGAAATAGGTCGGGAAAGTAATTCCCGTCGATGCCAGCAGTTTGCTCACTCCCGTTCCCAAAGCCATCGCGATGAACAGTTCGCAGGCCGCGACGAGCATTTCGCGGAAAGCGGACTCCTCGGAGAGGGAGGTCGTCTCCCGCGCAGCAGGAGCGGCTTCCGTGGCTTCGATGCCCGTCATCACGCTGGTCTGGGCCGAAGGATCGGCGAGGTGATGCCGGCGGATGAGCGCTTCGCCCAGCGGGCCGCCCAGCAGGGAGCCGGCCACCAGGCCGAAGGTCGCGGCGGCCATCGTGATGGAGGAGGCACCGGCAAGGCCCAGTTCCTCCAGGAGCGGCGAGAAGCCGCCGGAAGTCCCGTGGCCGCCGCTCATCGGAATGGACCCGGCCGCCATGCCGAACAGCGGCGACAGCCCCAGCCCGCGGGCGATGCCCACGGAAATCAGGTTCTGCGCCGCAATAAGCGCGGCCACGAGGCCGATCATCACGAGCAGCGGCTTCCCGCCCTGCTTGAGCGCTTTCATGTCCGACTGGAAGCCCACGGACGTGAAGAACAGCATCATGCACAGGTCCTTGATGGTTCCGTCGAACGTGCATTCCACCCCCAGGGCATACAGGAGGAGCGTCAGAAGGGAAATGAGAAGGCCGCCGGAGACCGGCGCAGGGATACAGAACCGCTTCAGGAAAGGGATGTGCCGTGTGAACAGCATCCCCAGAAGCAGGGCGCCGACGCCCACGCCCGCGCTTTGAAACAGGTCCAGTTGCAGTGCCATATCATACGAATATACGGTTTTTTACCCGAAGCGGGAAAGAATCCGCCGAAAAAACGCCTAAAAATCGTATATTTGTAGGAAAGACCAAGTCACAGCCGCATGAAAACACTTCTCCTTTCCGCCCTCGCCACCGTTCTCTGCCTCACGGCCGGCGCCCAGGACAACATCCGGGGCTACTACAAGGACATTTTCATGGACAGCGGTATCATGCTCAACTCCCGGACGGACCTTCCCGTGACCGACTTGCTGGGACTGACGATGGAAGCCTTCGTCTCCACTAAGCATGCGTCCTCCCCTCCCCAGCATTTCACCCGGACGGACACCCTTCGGCAACGGGAACTGACCGTGGGTTCACCGATGGACGAAAACGGCATCCTCCTCTACCCCGACGGAGCACCGCGTTTCCGGATGGTGTACATGAATGGCGGCAAGGCCGCCAATCACAGCCGCTCGCTGGGAGAAGACGGTAGGAAAAGCCTGCGGGCTTTCGTCGCCGCGGGCGGCAGTTATGTCGGGTCCTGCGCCGGCGCGTTCATCGCCAGCAAGGGCTCCCGGGCCCCGGACGGAAAACTCAGTTACACCGATATCTATATGGGCCTGTGGCCCGGCAACGTGACGGGCACCAAGTTGGAAAAATCCTATACGGCCGTGGACATCGTCCCAGGCAGCCCGCTGACGGAGTATTTCGACTTCGACAACCGGATGCACATCGACAGCGTGCGCCACAACGGCGGTTGTTTCGCTTACATGGAATCGGCCCCCGCGGGAACGGAAATCCTCGCTACCTTCAGTACGAAAGGCCGCCAACTGGAGCGGGACATCGACGGTCTCCCGGCCATCTGGGCCTGGAAGGGGTCCCCCGCCATGGGCCGCGTACTCCTGTGCGGCTCGCACCCGGAAGGGGCCTATGACGCGGAGAACCTGGCGCTCATGGCCGCGATGGTCCGCTACGCCCTCGCCGGCAACGGAGAGCCGGCCCTGAAGGCCGTCCTCCAGCCCGGCGAGCCCCGCCCGATGGATGACCGTTCCCGACCCGAGTTCTCCCCCGTCGGCGACCGCCAGTACCATCATTTCGCCATCGACGTGCCCAAAGGCGTCAGGACGATGACCATCTGCCTGAAAGGCTTCGTGAACAAGGACGATTTCGACCTCCACCTCTTCGCCTCCCGGAACGGCTTCGCTTACCGCGAGGATGCCACCTGGGGCCATGTGGGGGCAAACGTGGACAAGTCCCTGGAAATCAAGGACCCGAAGCCCGGCAAATACTATATCTCGGTCTTCTGCGCCACCACGGTCACTTCCACCATGGGCAAGTACGGCGTGGAGTATTCCGGCCGCACGGACGTCCTGAACGGCGTCCCCTACACGATCCAAGTAAACTTCGAATAACCATGAGAATCCGAATCGCAATGACGGCTGCCTGTGCCCTGCTGCTCACGGCCTGCGGCCCCAAATGGCAAGAATCCGAAGCCGACGGCTTCAAACTCGTCACCCAGAAAGGCGGGGCCACGCTGGGGTATTCCAGCGCTCCCCTCCTGACCGTGGACCGGTACGCTTTCAAGGACCTGAACCGCAACGGGGCGCTGGACCCGTACGAGGACTGGCGGCTTCCCGCCGACACCCGCGCGAAGGACCTCGCCGCGCAACTCTCCATCGAAGAAATTGCGGGTCTGATGCTGTACAGCGGCCACCAGGCCGTGCGCGGACCGGAAATCACCGACCCGCAGAAGAAGTTCCTGGAGGAAGACAACCTGCGGGCGGTCCTCGTGACCAGCGTGGAGAGCCCCGAAACGGCGGCGCGCTGGAACAACAACGTGCAGGCCTTCGTGGAGGCGCTCGGCCACGGCATCCCGGCCAACAACTCCTCCGACCCGCGCAACGAGACCGCGGCAACGGCCGAGTTCAACCTGGGTTCCGGCGGAAAGATCTCCCTCTGGCCCACGACCCTGGGCCTCGCCGCCACCTTCGACCCGGCCGTCGTCGAACAGTTCGGCCGGATCGCTTCCGAGGAATACCGCGCCCTGGGCATCGCCACCGCGCTCAGCCCGCAGATCGACCTGGCGACGGAACCGCGATGGAGCCGCTTCAACGGTACGTTCGGCGAGGATCCCGCCCTGGATACGGACATGGCCCGCGCCTATGTCGATGGGTTCCAGACCACGCCGGGGACGCCTGACGGCTGGGGCTCCCAGAGTGTCAATGCGATGGTCAAGCATTGGCCCTCCGGCGGTCCGGAGGAAGGCGGACGGGATGCACACTTCAACTACGGCAAGTTCGCCGTCTATCCCGGCGGAAATTTCGAAGACCACCTGAAGGCTTTCACCGAAGGTGCGTTCCAACTGAGCGGCGGCACGAAACGCGCTTCCGCCGTGATGCCCTACTACACGATTTCCTACGGGATCGACCCGTCCGGGGACAATGTGGGCAACAACTTCAGCAAGTACATCATCACGGACCTGCTCCGGGAGAAATACGGCTATGACGGGGTCGTCTGCACCGACTGGGGCGTCACCAACGACAACCGGGCCATCGAATCCTTCGACGGCAAGTGCTGGGGTGTCGAGGGCCTTACCGTCGCGGAACGCCACTTCGAGGTGATCAAGGCCGGGGTGGACCAGTTCGGCGGCAACAACGACAAGGGCCCCGTCCTGAAGGCCTATCAGATGTGGGTGCGCGAGTCCGGCGAGGAATCGGCCCGGAAGCGTTTCGAGGAATCGGCCGTCCGCCTGCTCCTCAACTCCTTCCGCACCGGCCTGTTCGAGAATCCGTATGTGGATCCCGCCACCACCGCTTCCATCGTGGGCAATCCCGATTTCATGCAGGCAGGCTACGAGGCGCAGTTAAAGTCGGTCGTGCTGGTGAAGAACCATGGCAACGCGCTGCCCGAGATTCCCGGTCAAACGAAGAAGAAGGTATTCGTCCCGGAGCGCTACTTCCCCCAGACTCCGGGCATGTTCGGGATGTCCATGGGAGCGCCCGGACACTGGGACTATCCCGTGGACAAGGCCCTCGTGGAAAAATACTATGGCTGGGCCGATTCTCCGGAAGAGGCCGATTTCGCCCTCGTCGTCATCGAGGAGCCCCGTACGGGCAGCGGCTATGACGTGAACGACCGCAAGAAAGGCGGCAACGGATATGTCCCCATCAGCCTGCAGTACCGCCCCTACAAGGCGGAATATGCCCGCAAGGAGTCCATCGCCGGCGGCGACCCGAAGGAAGCCTTCCTGAACCGTTCCTACAAGGGCAAGACCGTCACCACCTACAACGAGAAGGACCTGGACCTGGTCATCCTGACGAAGAAACAGATGGGTGACAAGCCCGTCGTGGTCGTCGTGAGGTCTTCCCGCCCCACCGTCCTGTCCGAACTCGAGCCCTATGCCGATGCAGTCCTCGTGACCTTCGGTGTCCAGAACCAGGCCTTCCTGGAAATCATCTCCGGAGCCACCGAACCTTCCGGGCTCCTGCCCATGCAGTTCCCGGCCGACATGCGCACCGTGGAGGAGCAGCAGGAGGACGTCCCGCACGACATGCGTGCCCTCGTGGATGCCGACGGACACACCTGGGATTTCGCCTATGGGCTCAACTGGTCCGGCGTCATCGACGACGCCCGGACCGCGAAATACCGGAAGTAGGGATTACACCACCCAATCGGGAAGTTCCTTTTCGGGAACGCAACGCAAGGAGGAGCGCTGGATCACTTCCCGCGCTTCTTCCGTCTTATCGGTCCGGATGAAGAGCAGCCCCTTCCCGTGGATGAAGAAGGAATACATGTACACGATGCCGATCTCGGCCTCGCTCAAGCCGCGGACGATTTCCGCAATCTGGCCGGGACGTTCGTCCAGTTCGATGGCAAACACATCGGACAACGCCACGGCAACGCCGTTGCGCTCGAGTTCGAGATAGGCACGCTGCGGCTCCGAGCAGATGATCCTGACCAGGCCATACTGGGCCGTGTCGGCGATGGAGGAGGCGATGATGTGGAGGCCGGCCTGCTTGAAGAGGTCCAGGACCTTCGTCAGGGTCCCGGCGCGGTTCTCCAGGAAAATGGACAGTTGATTGAGGGTCATGGTTCGGTGTATTATTTCAGTTTGCGGTTGTCGATGACACGGACGCTCTTGCCCTGGCTGCGCTCGATGGCGTTCGGGGCCTTGAGTTGGACCTTCGCGCTGATGGACAGGACGCTGCGGAGTTTGTCGGCCAGGCGCTTGCGGAGTTCGTCGATGGCGGCCGGGGTGTCGAAGGTGGCGGTGAAGTATTCCTGCCGGAGTTCGACCTGCACCTCCAGGGTATCCAGGTTGTTGATGCGGTCCACGACCAGGAGGTAGCGCGGAGCGAACTCCTTCATGCTCAGGACGACGCTCTCCACCTGCGAAGGGAACACGTTGATGCCGCGGATGATGAGCATGTCGTCGCTGCGACCGGAGATCGGCGTCATCCGGACACTGGTGCGGCCGCATCCGCACTCGCCCGGCATCAGGGCGCACAGGTCGCGGGTACGGTAGCGGAGCAGCGGCATTCCCTCCTTCGTGAGGGTGGTGAACACCAGTTCGCCGGTCTGGCCCTTCGGGAGGGGCTCCAGGGTGACCGGATTGATGATTTCGGGATAGAAATGGTCCTCGTTGATGTGGGAGCCGTGCTGCATCCGGCACTCGTAACTCACGCTCGGGCCCATGATCTCGCTCAGGCCGTACAGGTTGAAGCCCTTGAGGCCCAGGCGCTCCTCGATTTCCGCACGCATGTTCTCGGTCCAGGGTTCGGCGCCGAATGCACCCACCCGGAGTTTGATCATATCCTTGGTGATGCCGATCTGTTCCATCGTCTCGGCGAGGTACAGGGCATAGGACGGCGTGCAGGCGATGCCGGTGACGCCCAGGTCGCGGATGAGTTTCGCGTGCTTCTCCGTATTGCCGGTGGAAGCAGGGACCACGGACGCGCCGACCATCTCCACCCCGTTATGGGCGCCGAGGCCGCCGGTGAAGAGACCGTAGCCATAGGAGACCGAGAAGATGTCGTCCCGGCCCACGCCATAGGCGGTCAGGCTGCGGGCCATACATTCGCTCCACACGCCGATGTCCTTGCGGGTGTACCCCACGATGGTGGGATTGCCCGTCGTGCCGGAGGAAGCGTGGATGCGGATGATCTCGCTCTGGGGGGCTGCCTGCAGGCCGAAAGGATAGTTGTCCCGGAGGTCCTTCTTGGTCGTGTAAGGGAGTTTCACGATGTCCTCGATGGTGCGGATGTCATCCGGGGTCAGGTCCATCTCCTGCAGTTTGTGGCGGTAGAAGGGGACGTTGTGGTACACGTACTGCACGATCTTGTGCAGCCGCTTACCCTGGAGCGCGGACATTTCGTCGCGGCTCATGCATTCTTTGTTGGGATTCCAGATCATATCGTTAAGTTCGTCGTTTCCGTCAATGGTCCTCGCGGAAGGCCCTCATCCGTTCCTCCAGGACAGGGTACAATTCATCACGCATCCGGCTCGTGCAGCCCCGGACGCCCTGCTGCAGGCTTCCGGTAGTGGACAGGGAGATGCAACTCACGCCATAGTAAAGGAGTTCACGGAGCAGTTCCCCGCCCGTAAGGTCTCCGTATCCGAGGGTGAAGAAGAAACCATCCCCCACCGGCCGCGTCACGTCGCGGTCATAGACTACATGGAAGCCATTCCGGCAGAAGATGTCCTTCATCCTGGCCGCACGGCGCTCATATTCGCGGATATCCTCCACGAAATCGATCACGCCGTCGCAGGAGAGTTGCAGCATGTGCGCATAGGCATACTGCGTCGAGGCGGTGCAACCGCTCGTGATCATATACAGGATGGAGGCGGTGAGCGTCGGGCCGAAGATGCCGGCGTCGTGGTAGCGTTCCGTCAGGGCGGGATAATGCCGCGAGAACAGGTGGTCACCGACGCAGATGAGCGCCATCCGCTGTCCCGCGTAACTGAAGATCTTGGACGAGGAAAGCAGCAGGATATAATTGTCCGTATAGCGCGCCACCGTGGGGACATAGGGCGGCTCGAAGGGCTTTCCAAGATTCCGGCGGAAGTCCATGCAGAAGTACGCCAAGTCCTCCAGGACGATGGCGTCGTACTTCGTGGCAAGTTCGCCGATTACCTGCAACTCACTCTCTTCCAGGCAGATCCAGGCCGGATTGTTGGGATTGGAATAGACGATGGCGGCGATGTCGCCGGCTGCGAGTTCCTCCTCCAGTTTCGCCCGGAGTCCCTCCCCACGACAGGGGTAGATGTCGAACTCCTTCCAATGGATGCCGAGCACCCGCAACTGGGATTTCTGGATCGGGAAGCCCGGGTCGATGAACAGGACCTTGTCCTTCCCCGGGATGCGCTGGGTGCAGGCGATCAACCCGCCGAAAGAGCCGGTCACGGATCCTGCCGTGGGAATGCAGCCAAGCGGATCGATGTCAATATCGATGAAAGCCTTGACAAAACGGGAAGCCGCCTGTTTCAGTTCCGGTACGCCGTCCGCCGGCGGATACTGGGAACCGACGCCGCGGTCCAGGGCCGCTTTTTCGGCCTCCACGCCGAAACGGTTGGCCGGCAGGCCCGGGGACCCCTGGTCCATACGGATGAAGGGAATGCCCGTCTTCCGCTCCAGATACTGGGCCACGAGCAGGATTTCGCCGATGGTGGCCTGCGAAAGGTCGGCAACGCGGGAAACGACCCGCGCCTCTTCGACAAGTGCTTCACTAAAGACCCTCATAACCTGTGTCGAATGATTTCAGATTGTCCTCCACGACCTTGTCGCCCGGCAACAATCGTTTACCTGTCATTCACAGAATACATTAATAACTAACCCATGCAAATATAACGATTTCTCATTTTTTTACAAACCCCTGCGCCATAACCCGATCAGGAAGTCCAGTCTCCGGAACCGGTCTTCGCCCGCGCGCTACGCGGGCGTAATTTTCTTTTCTCATTAATTAACCTTACCTTTGGAGGATTTAAGGTTACTCTACGGATATGCATAGGATTTTCCTGCCGCTGTATCGGTATTTCCATAAGCATCGGACGGCACTGTATCTGCTGCTCGCTGGCAGTTTCCTGCTGTTTCTGGCCTTCGGACTGAGGCTGCGGTTCGAAGAGGACATCGTCAAGTTGCTCCCCCGCTCCAGCACGGACAGCGAACTGGCTTTCAGCGATATCGGGCTGAAGGACAAGGTGTTCATCCAGATCACCTCCGCCGACCCGGCGAACCCGCTGGATCCCGTCACCCTGGGCGGGTACATGGACGAATACTGCGAGGCCCTGCTCCAGCGGGACTCCGCGACGCACTATATCACCGGCATCCTCCACAACCTGGACATGGGCACCATGCTGGGGGCCATGGACTACGGGTTCGAGCACCTGCCCTGCTTCATCGACACATCCCTGTATGCCGCGTTCGAGGCGGCACTGGAGCCCGAGGCCGTGGAAGCGGCCATGCAGCGGAATCTCGAACTGCTGGAAGCGGACGAGACGGGAGAGACCTCCCAACTTGTAACGATGGACCCGCTGGGCCTGCGGGATATCCTGCTGAATGAACTCATGCCCGGGGACGGCGGTTCCGTGGGCGGTTACACCATCGAGGACGGGCACTTCTTCTGCCCGGACAAGACGGTCGCACTGGCCTTCCTCTCGCCGGGATTCAATTCGATGGATTCCCATGCCGGCACGCAGTTCTACCGGCTCATGCACCGGGAACGCAAGGTCTTCGAGGCCGCCCACCCGGAAGCCCGCGTCCTGGCCCATGGCACACCCCTGAGCAGCGTCTCCAACGCCAGCACCATCAAGGGCGACCTCCTCATGACCGTGGGCCTGTCGCTCCTCGTCATCCTCGTCATCCTCCTGCTCAGTTTCCACAGTTGGACCTTCATCTGGCAGCAGATTGTCCCCATCCTGTACGGGGCCGTGTTCGCCCTCGCCTGCATGTACTGGATCAAAGGCTTCATGTCCCTGATGGCCCTGGGCCTCGGGGCGATCGTGCTGGGCGTCGCCATCAGTTACTGCCTGCACGTGCTCATCCATCACTATTTCGTGGGAGACGTGGAGCAGATGCTCCGCGAGGAGTCCACGCCCGTCACCCTGGGCTGCATCACGACCGTGGGCGCCTTCCTGGGCCTGCTGTTCACGGAAAGCGACCTGCTCCGGGACTTCGGCCTCTTCGCCACGTTCGCCCTCATCGGCAACACCTTCTTCGCGCTGTTCTTCCTCCCGCACTTCATGACGCCGGAGCAGGTCAGGTTCAAGCGGTACAAGGGGTTCCATGCCATCGACCGGATCAATGACATCCCCTGGGACCGGAACCGGTGGATCCTCGCCGGACTGGGCGTGGTCGTCCTTGCCGGCGTGCTGCTGAGCCACCGGGTCAAGTTCGACAGCGACCTCCGGAACCTCGACTACGACAATTCCCTCCTGACCGCGAGCCAGGAACTGTACAGTGCGAAGAACGCCAGCGGCCACATGGACCTGTACTTCGCCGCCTACGACGAAGACCTGGACCAGGCGCTGGAATACAATACGCTCCTGCAGCAACGGCTGGATTCCCTGGCGGAAGCCGGATATGTGAAGGGTTACTCCCCGCTCTCGTTCCTGCTGTTCCGCTCCGAGCGGGACCAGCAAGTACGGATTGACGCCTGGAAGCGTTTCTGGACGCCGGAGCGCAAGACGCAGGCCTGGCGCGAAATCGCCGCGGCAGCCCGTCACAGCGGCCTGGAAGCCGCCCTGTTCAATCCCTTCGAGGCCCTGGTCGATGCCGACTACGAGCCCGGGAACCTGTTCGAGGCGGAAGTATTCCCGGAAGAACTGGTGTCCAACTACCTCGAGCGCCAGGAAAGCGGCCGGTATCTGGTATTCACATCCGTCGCCTTCCGGCCGGAGGACACCGACATCGTATCGGACGCCCTGGTGGCCGGGCCCAACACCCTGGTCCTGGAACCGTTCTACTACTGCCGCGACATGGTGGAGATCGTCCATGACGACTTCAACACCACGCAGTGGATTTCCTCCTTGCTGGTACTTCTGGTACTCCTGATCGCCTTCCGGAACATCGTCACGGCTTTCGTGGCCTTCCTGCCGATGTTCCTGAGTTGGTACGTCCTCCAAGGCCTGATGGCCCTCCTGGGCCTGGAATTCAACCTCATCAACATCGTCATCTCCACCTTCATCTTCGGTATCGGCGTGGACTACAGCATCTTTGTGATGGAGGGATTGCTCAAGGAGGCACGCACTGGTGAAAAGGAGATGCTGGCTTCGCACAAGGTGGCGATCGTGTTCTCCGCCCTCGTGCTAGCCATCGTGGTGCTGTCGCTGATTTTCGCCCGGCATCCGGCCATCCATTCGATCGGTATCATCACCCTCATCGGCATGGCCGTCACCATCCTCCTCACCTATTCCCTCGAGCCTTTCCTCTTCCGGCGGTTCCTCAAATGGGGCTGGTACCGGAGAAGCATCAAGGCGCTGGAACAGGAAGGGATGCCGTCCTAATACTTGAACGTGTATTCGGTTTCGATGCCGGCGAACTCGTCCAGGACCATCCGGACGGGAAGTCCTTTCCTGTTGTAGTCCAGGGTGATGCGGGCATAGCCGGTAGGCTGGGGTTTCCGGGCCATCATCGACACGGTCTTGACGTCGCCCTTCTGCTCGACGACGAGGGCGGCGTCATTCTCCTCGGCCGCCTTCTCGTAATCGCCGGTAATGCAGTTCAGCAGGGTGTTGCGCATCTTGCGCATCCGCGGGTTCTTGGCGGTATCGAACGTGATGGCCTTCCCCTTGACACAACTCTCCAGTTTGTTCCCGTCAATGATGAGATACTCCCCTTCCGGGACCGCATAGGTCATCCTGAGTTGGTCGGGGGCGGAAAAGGTGACGGTTCCCTCACCGGGGATTACCTTATGGGTAGCCTTGATGGTCTTCTTCTGGACAAAAGTGGCGCTCAACTCCTGGGCGGAGGCCGTAAGGCCGAACGCCAGGAAGGCGAAAAGGATCAGCAGTTTTTTCATCGTTATTTCTCAATAGCCGCGTTAGGGTTGCAAAAAGCGTACCCGTCAGTCCAGCCGGACGACGGTGTACTTCGTGGTTCCCAGTCCCATCTCTTCCCCGCGGAACACGATGCGGGTGCCGTGACGATCGTTGATGCGGTCCAGGAGCGCCTGGGTGTCGTTGTCCTTGTCCTGCGGCAGGGTGAACACCTGGTCCAGGCAGAACTTGTCCAGGGCGACCGGATCCAGGGAGGCGGCGATGCCGATGTCCTTGATGGTAGGCTTGTGCGGGTTACCGTCGCAGTCGCAGTCGATGGAGATGTTGTTCATCACGTCGATGTACAGGATGCCTTCCCGGCCCTTGTAGAAATCGTGAACGGCCTGCGCGGCGGCAGACATCGACTCGATGAAGGGAGTGTTCTTCTCCGGGGAGAGGAACCAGCCGGACGGGGCGTGGAGATCGCCCTCGAGGGTCGCCTGCTGGTGTTCGCCGGCGGAATGGATGTACACCTTCCCGTTGGGGGAAGCCACACCGATGGATGCATTCTTGAGCACGCCGCCGAAACCGCCCATCGCATGGCCCTTGAAATGGGCCAGGTTGATCATGAAGTCGTAGTTCTCCACGTGCGAACCCACGATGTCGTACTTGATCCACTTGTCGTCCTTGACGGGAATCCTGATCTCCCCTTCCTCGTCCATGATATCGACGGGGGCGATCTTCTCGTAACCCCGCTGGGCGATCTCCTTGCGGTGGCTCTCCGTGGTGGCGCGGCTTCCGCCATAGGCGGTATTGCACTCCACCAGCGTACCGTTCACCTTCTTCACGAGAAGGCCGATCAGTTCGGGGGTCAGTTGGTTGGAATTGGAGGACTCGCCGGTGGAAATCTTCACGGCGACGCGGCCCTTCGGCACCACGCCGAGGGCGTCGTACACCTTCACGAGTCCTTCGGGAGAAATGTCCCGGGTGAAATAGACGACGGACGCGCCTCCTTCGGCGGAGGACTGCTCGGAGACGAAGTTTTCAATGTCCTGGGCAGTCATTCTGGGGGAACATCCGCTGGCACAGGAGGTAAGGATAGGCAGCACGAGGGCGGCGACAAGCAGGATTCTCTTCATAAAACCAGGAAAAAAGCGTTCAATTCATCGTGCAAATGTACGCATTTTTGCGAATTCTGATATTCTTTTTTAACTTCGCTACGGAATTGTCCCGCCGATGAAAAAGATCAAGAATACGCTTTGGATAGCAGGATGCTTCATCCTGGTGGCCGTGAACGTCGCCTTCTTCCTGCTGTTCCCCCGGCTGGTGTCCGGGCTGGCCATCGTCCTTTCCAACGCCGTCACCCTCATCCTCACCGTCCTGGCCTTCAAGCCCATCAACGACTGGCTGCAGGCGGACCTCCTCGAGCGTCAGCAGCAACTCATCGCCAAACTCGAGAAGGACCGGGAACTGGAGCGGAAGGTGGAATCCCTGGAGCAGGAGAACCGCCTTCTCACGGACAAGTTGGACACCCGCTCCCAGACCGGTGCCCTTCCCGTACGGCTGGACTACACTTTCAAGGTGGAGCAGATGGAGTATGCGAAGCAGGGCTATGTCGTGAAGGAGGAAGAAGTCGATGCCCTGGACCGCGAAAAGTTCGCCATCCCCGACCGCAAGTTCTTCGAGACCATCCTGGAAGACTCCCTCCTCAAGGAAGCATCCATCCGCAAGATCCTCTATATCCACAAGTTCTACTACAAGGTTTCGCTGGGCATCGACTTCCGGAAGATGATGTACTCCGTCGATGACGGGAGAGTCCTCTTCTACGGCGTCCGGTTCGAGAAACTGCACGACATCTCCAGCGAGATGGTGCCGGAAGGCGGGGACATCGACCGCTGCGAAATCCTCAAGGTGTCCGGCGACAAGACCGAGATCCGCCAGGACAAGGAATACGAAGGCCTCAAGGCGCAGTACCGCCAGGCCCAGGCCGCCGAAGTGAAGACGGGCATGGAGGAAGAGGTGGACGCCCTCTGCAGCCAGTACACCGCCGCCCTCCACGAGAGCATCCGCAGCCGTTTCGGCGACCGGGTGGACTTTGTCGATTCCATCGAGGACTACCGCGACAAGAACTGGTACGCCCTCAAGGCCAGCACCGACCCGGCCGTCCAGGAAATCGCCGCGAACATGCTGATGCTCACCACGGTGATGAACAAGACCCAGGCGATCGGCGAAGAGGCCGGCGCCCGGCTCCTGGAAGAGGCATAGATTCCGGTTGAACAAGCAGGGAAACAATTGAACGGACGGGACAGGGATTCCCGTCCGAATGCCGTATCTTTGTCCCGTCCAGTTATCCTCAGATATGAAAAAACTGCTTCTTCTCTCCTGCCTGGCGGTCTTCGCCGCCTGCAGCACGCCGAATCCGGTCCTGACGGTTTCCGGCGGAAAAGTCCAGGGAGTCCTTACCGATTCATCCCAGGTTCTTGTCTATAAGGGAATTCCCTATGCTGCGCCGCCCGTGGGCAACCTGCGCTGGCAGGCACCGCTGCCGGTTCCCGCCTGGGACGGCGTGAAGGTGTGCGACACCTTCGGTCCCATCGCCTGGCAGCCGGGGAATGCTCCCGGCACCTTCTACGGCGACGAGTTTTACTGGGAAGGCACGCCCGGACAAAGCGAGGACTGCCTGTACCTGAACGTCTGGGCCCCGGCCGGCACCGTGGGCAAGACCGATGCGAAACTCCCCGTGGCGATGTGGATCCACGGCGGCGCCTACATGAACGGATACGGCTATGAAGTGACGATGGACGGGGACGCCTGGGCCCGGCGCGGCGTAATCCTCGTGACCATCAACTACCGGCTCGGGACCTTCGGTTTCCTGTCCCATCCGGACCTCACGGCCGAGCAGGGCCAGTCCGGCAACTACGGCACCATGGACCAGATCGCGGCCCTGCAGTGGGTCCACGACAACATCGCCCAGTTCGGCGGCGACCCGGGGAACATCACCATCTTCGGCCAGAGCGCCGGAGCGATGAGCGTGAAGACGCTCCTCATCTCGCCGATGGCCAGGGACCTGATGGCGAAGGCCATCATCCAGAGCGGCGGCGGAATCGGCCTCCGGGGACTCTCCCCCGCCAACGATGTCCCGCAGTCCTTCTATGACGAGCAGGGTAAGGCGCTGACGGATGCCGGCGGGCTCACCTCCCTGGAAGCGATGCGCGCGGCATCGGCCCAGACCATCTTCGACCTTTCCCAGAAGCGGTTCGTCATGCTTTCCCCGCACAACGACGGGAAGGTGCTCGTCGAGGATTTCGACCACGCCCTGTACGATGGTACCATCGCCCAGGTGCCGGTGATGATCGGTTACAACAAGGATGACATGGGCATGCTCGCCGGTGCTTCCGTGGACCGTTTCTGCGCGGTCCGCGACTCCCTCGGCTGTCCGGTGTACGAGTACGAATTCCTCCGCGAACTTCCTACCGACGATGCCCATCCGGCTTCTGCGTCCGGCGCCTTCCATTCCGCCGAACTCTGGTACATGTTCGGCACCCTGAAGAACAGTTGGCGGCCTTTCACCGCGGCCGATTACAGGTTGTCGGAGGAGATGGTGGATGCCTGGACCGCTTTCTGCCGCACCGGCAACCCCGGCTGGGACGCCTACAAGCATGACAAACCCTACAAGAAACTGTTTGACATCCAATAACATGAAACGCTTCCTGATTCTCGTCGCAGCCGTATGCTGCACCCTGCCGATGGCCGCCCAGTGGGGCCGCCGGCCCACGCCCAACGATACCCTCCAATCGACCCGCGTCCTTCCGGACGGGAAGGTGCTTTTCCAGATCTATGCCCCGGAAGCCCAGACGGTATCCGTCTCCGGCGACCTGCCCTGGAACGCCCCGGTCAAGTTCGAAAAGGCCGGAAACGGCGTCTGGAAGGGCGTCTGCGAAGGTCTGGGTGACGGCGTGTTCCGCTACAACTTCACCGTGGACGGCGTACGGGTGCAGGACCCGAAGGCTCCCCTCTCCGCCGAGCAGTCTTCCCTCCTGACCGTAGGCGCAGGTTACGTCAAGGACGTCCCGCACGGAGCGGTCGCCCAGCGGTTCTACTTCTCCAAGCCCTTGGGCGAGATGCGCCGCATGCACGTCTGGACCCCGGCCGGCTATGAGAAGTCCAACGCGAAACTGCCTGTGCTGTATCTCATCCACGGCGGCGGCGACAACGACGCCTCCTGGCCCGGTGTAGGCGCTGCAGGCTGGATCCTGGACAATCTCCTCGCCGAGGGCAAGATCGTCCCGATGGTCGTCGTCATGCCCAACGGGACCATCAACAACGTGCCCAATGAGGTCCCCCCGTTCGCGGAAGATATGGTCACGTCCATCATCCCGTTCATCGAGGCCAACTACAACGTGAAGACGGACGCGGACAACCGTGCCATGGCCGGCCTGTCCATGGGCGGCATGGAGACCATTGAAACCGCCTTCAACCATCCCGAACTGTTCCGCTATGTGTGGGTGCTCAGCGCCTCCTTCGCTCCCGGCCAGGATCCTGCCGCAGAATCCGCCCGTCTGAAGGTCAAGGAGAACGTGGCAAAGATGAACAGGCAGTTCAAGCGCATGGTCTTCACCCAGGGCGGTCCCACGGACATCGCCTACCAGAACTGCAAGAACACCCGTGCGCAGTTGGACAAGGACGGACTCAAGTACGAGTATATGGAGAACGCCCAGGCCGGCCATTCCTGGGCCACCTGGCGCGCCGACCTCCAGACCCTCGCCCCGACCCTGTTCCGGTAAACTTGACAATCCCGCTTTTTTTTCGTATGTTTGAATGACCTATTCAAACATGAAGAAAAAGCACATCATCTGGGGAGCCGTCCTGGGCGGCCTGGCGCTGGGCATCGTGCTGATGCTGGCCCTCGTCACCGTGGACACCTATTCGTCCACGAACGACTCCTGCATGCGCTGCCACTACCACGAAGAGGCCGACCGTCTCTGGAAACAATCCTCCCACTACTTGAACGAAAGCGGCGTGGTCACCGACTGCGCCGCCTGTCATTTGCCTCCGAAGCAGGAGGGCGTCGCCCGCTACTACCGGGTCAAACTCCGGATGGGTGCCAAGGACATCTGGTCGAAGATGGTGAAAGACAAGGAGGATATCGACTGGGCGTCCAAACGGCAGGTGGACTATGCCCCGCGCATCGTCTATAACGCTTCCTGCGTGAAATGTCACGAGAACCTGTATCCGGAAGGCATCAATGACGACGGCATCGCCGCCCATCTCTACTACGACGAGAATCACGAAAAACTCAAACTCAACTGCGTGACCTGCCACCTCAACGCAGGCCATTACATCGAAGGCTATACCCATCAGAAACTCCAGGGAACCGTGGACACCGGTCCCGGTGAAATCTACCAGGCACCTGCTTCCCCCGAGCGGTTCGAGTCCTTCACGGAAACCGTTCCCGGCACCAATGCAGCCATCCGGATGATCGCCGTCCCGGGCGGAGAATTCCTCCTCGGCAGTCCGGAGGACGAGCCCCGCCGCCATCCCGACGAAGGCCCGCAGAAGCGGGTCCGCATCTCCCGTTTCTTCATGGCGGAAACCGAAATCACCTGGCGGCAGTTCTGGAGTTTCTACAACGAGACCATGTCCGAAGGCCGGACACCGCCTTCCGTCATCTACGAGGCCAACAGCCGGCCCGACGTGGACGCCGTCAGCGGTCCCACCCCTCCTTTCGGATTCCCCGACCAGGGTTGGGGCATGGGAGAAAGACCCGCCATCACCATGACGCACTATGCCGCGGAGACCTTCTGCCAATGGCTGTCGCTCAAGACCGGAAAGACGTATCGCCTTCCTACCGAAGCGGAATGGGAATATGCGGCCCGCGGCGGTACCGACACGCCTTATTTCTTCGAAGGCAATCCCAGGCACTATGACCCCAAGGGTCTCCGCCGTTTCCTGGGGGCGGACACGACGATGATCGCCCGCTACGTGATCTACAGCGGCAACTCCCCCGCCCGGACGCAGGAGCCTTCCCTGGTCAAGCCCAATCCCTTCGGCCTCAAGAACATGCTCGGAAATGTGATGGAGTACTGTTCCGACCGTTATGCCGAAGACGCCTACGCGCTGATCCCCGACGGCGCCCTGGACCCGAAAGGACCGTCGGCAGGCGACGAATTCGTCATCCGCGGCGGGTCCTATGCCGATGCGGCCGGCGATGTCCGCTGTGCCGCCCGCAGCCACACCCGTCACGACGACTGGCTGCGCACGGACCCGCAGAATCCCAAGAGCATCTGGTGGTACTCCGATGTCAAGGCCGTCGGCTTCCGCATCGTGTGCGAAGTGCCGGAGAACGTGGAATAATCATGTAATTTCATAAACACAAAACCGATCGACTATGAGCCAGAAAATGAACAGAAGGTCCTTCCTGGCCACCGGCGCCGCCGTAGGCGCGGCCGGCCTGGTGGGCGGACCGCTTCTCAGTGCCTGTTCCGGCGGCAAGAAGAACGACAAACCCGCTCCCCTGCGGGAAGCCGGAACCTATTACATTCCCGAACTGCCGGACAAGGCCGTCGAGGGCCGTCCCCTCAAGGCCGGCCTCATCGGCTGCGGCGGCCGCGGAAACGGCGCCGTGGGCGACCTCCTCTCCGCGGCGGACGGAATCACCATCACCGCCCTGGGCGACGTCTTTCCGGACCGGGTCCAGGCTACACGGGAAGCCATCGCCAAGGATCATGGACAGGAAGTGCCGGAGGACCATTGCTTTACGGGCTTCGATGCCTACCAGAAGGTCATCGACTCCGGCGTGGACATGGTCATCGTGGCCACACCGCCGGTGTTCCGTCCCACGCATTTCCAGTACGCTACCTCCAAGGGGGTCCATTCCTTCCTGGAAAAACCCGTCTGCGTGGACTCCAAGGGCTATCGGACCATGATGGCTGCGGCCAAGCAGGCCGAAGCCAAGGGGCTGAGCGTGGTCACGGGAACCCAGCGCCACCACGAGCGTCCCTACGTGGCCGCCTTCCAGAAGATCCAGGAAGGTCTCATCGGCCGGATCACCGGCGGCAACGTGTACTGGAACCAGGGCATGCTCTGGTACCGGGAGCGCCAGAAAGGCTGGAGTGACATGGAGTGGATGATCCGCGACTGGGTGAACTGGAAATGGCTCTCCGGCGACCACATCGTAGAGCAGCATGTCCACAACATCGACGTCTTCACCTGGATGACCGGCTGGCATCCGGTGAGCGCCACCGGCGTAGGCAGCCGCCAGCGCCGCATCACCGGCGACCAGTACGACAACTTCAGCATCGACTTCGAATTCGAGAACGGCGTCCACCTGCACAGCATGTGCCGCCAGATCGACGGTTGCTCCTCCCGGGTGGGCGAGTTCATCCAGGGCACCAAAGGCTGCTGGAAGCAGGAGGAGAACACCATCTACGACCTGGACGGCAATGTCCTCTGGAAGTATGACGAGGAAGCGGCCGCCCAGGAATTCACCCAGCACAACCCCTATGTGCTCGAACATGTGGACTGGGTGAACCACATCCGGAAGGGAACGATGCACGTGGAAGCCGCCGAAACCGCCCAGTCCTCGCTCGCGGGTGTCATGGGACGGGAAGCCGCCTACACGGGAAAGACCGTCACCTGGGACGAGATGAGCGCCGCCGACATGGACTATCTGCCGGAGAACCCCGAACTGGGGAAAATGGACATGACCAAGCATACCGTCCAGGTCCCCGGAACGGGTAAATAGGCTTTGCGTATGGACAGGAAAACCTTTCTGAAAACCACGCTCGCCGGGGCTGCCGCCGCCGTGGTCGCCCCGGGGGCGCTCGTCAGTTGCAGCACCTCCGCGAAAAAGCCTTCCGTTCCCCTCCGCCTCTCCTTCCAGGAGGGACTCACCCCCGGGGAAACCCTCCCGGACAAACTGGACTTCATGGAAAGCCTCGGCATCACCGGTTTCGAGCCGGGCGGTGGCGGACTGGCCGGACGCGTCGGGGAAATCCGCGAAGCGCTCCGGGGCCGGAATATCCGGGTATCGGCCATCTGCGCCGGATTCGAGGGGTTCATGCTGGCCGAGGACCCGGACGTGAAAGCCCGGTTCGACACGACCATGCGGGAAATCGTCCGCGCCGCCGGCGAACTGGAATCCACCGGCGTCATCATGGTGCCGGTGTTCAACTGGCAGACGCCCGCCTTGCCGCACACGCTTCAGACGCGCGATTATCTCTGCGCCCAACTCCATGACCTGGGCGAGTTCGCCCTCAGTTGCGGTACCACCGTGATCCTGGAGCCGCTGAACCGGAAGGAAGCCTTCTACCTGCGCCTCGTCAGCGACGCCGCCGCCATCTGCCGGGATGCCGCCAGCGCGGGCGTCAAATGCATGGGCGACTTCTGGCACATGCAGGAAGAGACCTCCGACTACGCCGCCTTCATGTCCGCAGGCCCTTACTTGCAGCACGTACACATCGCCAGCCGTGGAAACCGCGTCATGCCCGGTGAAGACGGTAACGTGGACAACTACACGGACGGCTTCCGTGCCCTCAAGGAACTCGGCTACCCGAACTACGTGAGTTTCGAATGCGGCTGCCGCTCCGAAGACCGCGCCGCCACGCTGAAAGCCGCCGTCGAACTGCTCCGCCACCAGTGGGACGAAGCATAAGATTCGAGGAGGAGTATAGGGTGTCCGGGGGACTCCGCTTCGCTCCGGCCCCTCCCATTGTCTCCTGCGTCCCCGCAAGCGGGAACTTGTATCCAACGGGCCCCACCCCCTGCCCGTGTCCGGGGGTGGACACGCCTCCGGGAGGGTACTCCCTTCCTCCTACGCCATCTTCTTCAGGAGACACTGGATCAGCTTCCCGTTCTCGTCGCGGAGGTGCATGCCGTTGCCGCGGCAGTATTTCCAGTGACGACAGGAAGCGCATTCATCTTTGTACATCCAGGAGCGGTCGCGGTAGGGCTGGAAGCGGGTGTTCCAGACTTCCATGAAATCGTCCTGATAGATGTTGCCCTGGTGATAATCGGCCCGGATGCTGGCGCAGGCGGAGATGGAGCCGTCTGCGAGGACGGAGCCTACGGAGACGCCGGCCTGGCACATGTAGAAATGGCCGCGGACATCGCCTTCGTAATTTCCCAGGAAGCCTTCGCAGGCAAATTCGGCCTTGATGCGGCCTTCCTTCCGGGTGGCCTTGATGAATTCCATCAGGCCGCGGAGTTCCTCGCCCGTGAGCAGCAGTTCAGGGTCCTGTGCGGCGCGTCCGACCGGGAAGACGGTGAAAAGCCGCCAGCTTTTGAGGCCCAGGCCGATGAGGTATTCCTTCAACTCGTTCAGATGCGGATAGTTGCGCCGATTGACGCAGGTGACGACGTCGAATTCGATTTCACCGGAGTCGATGACCATCTTGACGGCGGCCGATGCGCGCTTGAAAGAGCCCTTGACGCCCCGCATCCAGTCGTGGTCCTCCTCCAGGCCGTCCAGGCTGATGGTCATCGCACGGAGGCCGCTCTGCAACAGGCGCTGATAGCGTTCCGGTGTCAGGCCCCAGCCGTTCGTGACCATCCCCCAGGGGAACTCCTTCTCGTACATCATCCGGCCGCAGGCCTCCAAGTCGGGACGCATCAGCGGCTCGCCGCCGGTGACGTTGATCATCACCTTGTGCGAATCCGTCGCGGCGCGCACGCTGTCCAGGACCTTGGCGAAATCCGCCATCGGCATGTCGGGCACCAGGGCCGTCTGTTTGCAGTCACTGCCGCAGTGGCGACAATGGTGGTTGCAGCGCAGGGTGCACTCCCAAAAAAGCTGCCGGAGCGGATGCTGTTTAATAACATCGTCATGCAGCTTTTTCGTGATATCCAGCGCGATACGACGCCTGAGCGCAAGTCTTTCTTCCATTATTTCTCCTCGTCGAGAACAGCGTCCGCCGTCGCGGTGAAACTCCCCTGGAACCAGGCTCCCTTCCCTTTGTCCGTCTGTTTGACCTGAATGTCGGACCGCTTCAATTCCTTCGTCCGATAGGAGCCGTTCTCGGCGCCGTCCACGTCCTCGAAACGCACCGTCACATACTTCAATTCATCCGGCCAGCTGTGCTTGAGCCGGTCTTTCTCAAAGCGGCCGGATGCATCCGTATAGAGCGTATCGTACTCCCAAGGATTATTGTCGGGGGCGATGACGACACGAATCCCCTTGACGGGTTTTCCGGACTGGTTTTTCACCGTGCCGAGCATTTTGAAAACCGCGGTCGGCTGGCCGTACATAGACAACATGCTGCCGCCATTATCCATGATTTCTTCCTTGTTACAGCCGCCGAAGCCCAGCAGTGCCAGAACGCCACCCAAGAGGTACTTCCATCCTTTTTTCAGTGCAGTTTTCATTGCTTTTCCGTTTTAAGTTCTTTCTCCGGCGCCTGCATTTTCTCGAAACGGACCGGAGGGACGCCGTACATCAGCTTGATGGGCGCGTCACCCGGATTGGTGATGCGGATTGAGTCGGGCGGCGACAACTTCAACGTGTCCGCCGTGTCAACGGCACGGCGCGGCCGCAGCCTCGGACTGCAGGACGTGAAACCCAGCAGGCCCAGAAGCCCGATTGCGAACATCCATCTGATACGGTCTTTTTTCATATCCACTCCTTTGAATCCACTCACTGCAAAAATCTTGCACAAGAAAAGCCATTATTTCCGCAATTCCCCGATCATCGCCTCCGCGACGGCTTCGGAGGCGCCCGTTCCGCCGAGTTTTTCGCGCACTTCGGCATAATCGGCCAGCATCCGGGCGCGGCAATCGCCGTCTTCCACAAGGCGTCGAACCTCCGAGACCAGGCGGTCGGTCGTGAAACCTTCCTGCAGCAGCTCCCGGAAAGCCCCCCGGTCCAAAATCAGGTTCGCGAGGCTTACATATTTGATTTTAAGGATGATGCGGGCGATGAGGGCGGTCAGGGCGGAAGTCCGGTAGCCAACGACCTGGGGCGTGCCGATGAGGGCCGCTTCCAACGAGGCGGTACCGGAATTGATGACGGCGGCGCGAGCGTTGCGAAGCACACCGTATGTGTCGCCGGAAACAACATGCACGAAAGCGTCGTTTCCGGCCAGATCGTAATCCTCATCCGTACGGCCCGGGGCGGCGGCAATCAGGAACTGATACGCGGCGTACTCGGGCAGGGCATGCAGCCGGGCGGCCGCTTCCATGAAGGTGGGCATCATCGTCCGGATCTCTCCGTTGCGGGAGCCGGCGAGCAGGGCGATGACCGGTTTGTCCTCCAGCCCGTGCCGCTGTAAGAATGCTTCCCGCGACTCATGCAGCGCCTCCGACCGGTCCACCGCATCCACCAGCGGATTGCCGCGGTAGATGAAGTCCACGCCCTTCCGCTTGAAATAATCGATCTCGAAAGGAAAGACGATGAAGAGCTTGTCCACGTACGCCTTCAGCTTCCTGATACGCCTCTCCCGCGAAGCCCACACCTTCGGAGCGATGTACCAGAAAACTTTGAAACCGGCCTTGCAGGCGAATTCGGCGATGCGGAAGTTGAAGCCGGGATAGTCGATGAGAACGACCACATCGGGCTTCCAGGCGGCGATATCCTCCTCGCAGGAGCGCACGCGGCCCAGCAGCTGCCGGGCATGGACCAGCACCTCCCAGATGCCGATGATGGCGCCTTCCCGGTAATCGCACACGAAACCGTCGCCGGCCTGGTGCTCCCGATAGGCGGCATCCATCAGCCCACCGCCCCAGAAACGGATGTCCGCTTCCGGGTCGCGGGCATATAGGCCGCGCATCAGGTTGGAACCGTGCAGGTCGCCGGAGGCTTCGCCGGCCACAAGGTAATACTTCATGTCGTTTATCCGCTAAAGGGACGACCCTTGGAGGGAGTGAAGGCGCCTGAGCTCCACGAAATCCGTCCGGTCGATGGTGTTGGGCACGATGGTGATCCAGTTGGACTCGTTGAGCACGTGGTCCGCGTCCATCGCCCCGTCTTCGTCATCCACGAATTCGCCGATCATCATATAGGCGGTCTCCCCTTCCTCCAGCGGCGGAAGGTTCTCCGGCAGATGGAAACCGGTGGACTCATAGGCCTGCAGGTGATCTTCATCCCACTCCTGGAACTCGCGGATCCAGTGTCCCCTGCCCTGGCGGGCGAAGCAGACGCCTTTGACACGGTCCGCCGGAACGTCCGGGAAATTGATATTGTACAGGAGGCCGTATTTCCCCTCGGGCCAGTTGTCCAGCAGGAAATGGAGAATCCGCGGGAGATACGTCTCCACGAGAGTGAAATTCGCGTCCGGACGATAATTGCACAGGGAGACGCCGATGGCCTTGCAACCATTCAACGCGCCTTCCTCCGTGGCGCCGAGGGTGGCGGAGTAATTCGCGGCTGTCGATGCGTTCGAGCCGTGGTTGATGCCGCAAATCACGAGGTCCGGGTTGCGGCGTTCATAGAAATATTCCAGGCCGAACTTCACGCAGGAAGCCGGCGTCGCGTCCAGGTAGTGCCAGTTGCCAGGGCCTTCTTCCGGCAGCGCCTTGTGCGCCAACCGCTTCATGCCCAGAGAGACAGCCATCGACATCGCGCTCTGGTGGAACTTGGGGGCGACCACGGTCACCTCGCCGAATTCCGCCATGATACGGGCCAGGGCGTGGATGCCGCCCGCCTTGTAGCCGTCGTCGTTGCTGATCAGAATCCGCATAAAACTTTTCTTAAAAAACTTATTAATTTCTCTCTGCAAAGATACGGAATTCTCGCATTTATTTCGTAAATTTGCAGCGCCTTCGGACGAAAACCCGAAGGGATTGATTGGAAAACATTTAACTTTTATCCAAGTTCAACATG
>JAEEGH010005758.1_pt1 | contig 30903 bp, 25 predicted proteins | sample 9134181 | NCBI WGS metagenome assembly JAEEGH01 (sample SAMN16246544, study PRJNA631951) | gut metagenome | biome: gut microbiome; feature: rumen; material: DP-attached | host: Bos | place: Iran: Karaj | collected 2018-10
CAGATTTGAGGCGAGAGGACGTCATCGACCAATACCACGGACTTTGGGTAGTGGAAAAAGCATTCAGGGTCAGCAAAGGGAATCTGGAGATGCGCCCCATATTCCACTTCACAGAACGGAGGATAGAGGCACATATCTGTATCTGCTTCGTGGCATACAAGGTTTATAAGGAACTGGAACGAGCCATCAGACATGCCGGCATTGCCATAAGTGTGGACAAAGTCCTGGATATTGCCAAGACCATCATCACCATCGATGTCAGGACAGATGGAGTGCGTGGGGTGTCAAAGCGAACGCTGTTTCTCACAGAAGAGCAGAAAGCCATCAAGCAATTGTACGAAATGGATACCACAAAAGATGATTAGGGTGACGCATCGACGAAGTCAGGCTCTACGCTTATGGCGAGGCTACCGTACCCAAGATCACCGTCACCCTGCGTAAGTCCTACGGTGGTTCTCACATCGTGATGGGCTCTAAGCAGCTCCACACCGACCTGAACTACGCATGGCCCTCTGCTGAGATCGCCGTGATGGGTGCCTCTGGTGCTGCTGCTGTGCTGTATGCCAAGGAGGCTAAGGCCAAGAAGGAAGCTGGTGAGGACGTGAAGGCCTTCATCGCCGAGAAGGAGGACGAGTACAACGAGCTCTTCGCCAATCCGTATCAGGCAGCTAAGTATGGCTACATCGATGATGTGATTGAGCCTCGCAACACCCGTTTCCGCATCTGCCGCGGTCTGGCCCAGCTCGCTACCAAGCGCGACGCCCTGCCCGCCAAGAAACACGGTAACATTCCAATGTAATCGCTTATGAACAACGAGATTTATGCAGCCATTGCCCTGGCGCTCCATGAGCACTTAGGCAATAACGTACACGACCGCGAGCCCGGCATCATCACCATCGATGCCCATCCGACTCAGTGGAACGGCTACGCGCTGTCGTTTACACCACAACCCTAAAAACAAGTGAAGGTATGAATGAATACAAGTATACAATCAACGGCAACAAATACGATGTGGTGATCAGTGACATCACTGACAACATCGCCACGCTGACCGTGAATGGTGAACAATATACCGTGGAGATGGAGAAGCAGGCCGAGCCCGAGAAGCCGAAGCCTGTAGTGCGCAAGGCCGCAGAAGATGCTGGCGAGGGCGGTTCTGCCGCTGCTTCCGGTTCTGCCTCTGGCACCGCCATCAAGGCCCCGCTGCCAGGTGTCATCACCGACATTCCCGTAGAGGTAGGCCAAGAGGTCGCAGCTGGCGACACTGTCGTCGTGCTCGAAGCCATGAAGATGGCCAACGCCCTGCAGGCTGAGAAGGCTGGTAAGATCAGTGCCATCGTCGTAAAGATTGGACAGAGCGTGATGGAAGACGAGGCCCTCGTCTACATCGAGTAATACTTTGATAGCTCTTTCCGAGCTTACCACAAGAATCAACAAAAGGGCGTGCCAATTTGACACGCCCTTTTTGCTTACCATAAACTATCGACATTTGTCGAACCACTCTTTGAGGGCGTAGCGAGGAATGCCGCGCTTGATGGCGGCATTCAACAGGTCGCGAGCCTCATCCTTTCGGTAGAGGGAGATGAGGATATCGGCCTTGGAAACAACGAAGCCTGAGTTGAGGGGTTTAAGGCGGATGGCCTCGTCCCAGTCGTAGAGGGCGATGTCGTACTGTTTCTGCTCTGTCTCGAAGGCAGCGCGGGCAGCGTAGGCATTAGCCGAGTCAGGAAACATCTGCACCAGACGGTTCAGCTCGTCAAAGGTGTCGGTCTTGCGCCCCATTTTCTGCAGGACATGTGCCAGGCCCAAGCGGGCTTCAAAATGCGTGGGCTGCAAGCGCAGGAAGGCCTCGTAGTCGACACGCGCCAGATCGTAATGACGTTGCTGGGTGTGGACGTAGGCACGAAAATAGAGCGCAGCGAGATTCTTCTCGTCGGTATGTAGAATCTTACCGTATTCTGCGAGGGCATAGTCCCATTGTTCGAGGTTGATATTGGCCTCGGCTTTGAGCAGGTGCAGGTTCAGGTTGCCCGGATCCTTGGCGATCTGGGAGTTGAGCACTTCGAGGGAGTCACGCCATTGCTGACGGGTCTGAGAATGGACGGAAGTTAAAGGGAATAAAAAAGAAATTAAAAGGAATAAAAGGGACTTATGCATTTTTGATGAAATTTACGATCCACTCTCCTACTTCACGTGTGCCGTAATGGGCACCGCCTTCAACTTGAATCTCAGGGGTACGGACATTGGCATCGAGCGAGGCATTGACGGCCTCACGGATCAAGGCACCTTCCTTGTTGAGTCCGAAGTGTTCCAAAAGCATCGCAGCTGAGAGGATCTGCGCCAGGGGATTTGCCAGGTTCTTTCCAGCAGCCTGTGGCCAAGAGCCATGAACGGGCTCGAAGAGCGGGGTATGTTCACCCAGAGAGGCAGAGGGTTGGAGTCCCATCGAACCGGTGATACAGGCCGTCTCGTCGGTGAGGATATCACCAAAGGTGTTCTCCGTCACAATGACATCGAAGAAGCGCGGTTCCGTCAACACCCTCATCGAGGCATTGTCGATGAACATATAGTCGGTGCGCACTTCAGGATACTGCGGTTCAATCTCCTTGGCAATCTGACGCCACAGACGCGACGATGCAAGGATATTGGCCTTGTCGACCACCGTCAGATGCCTGTTGCGCTTCATGGCCATCTCAAAGCCCAGCTTCACGATACGTTCAATCTCAGGACGGGTGTAGATATCGGTGTCGTAAGCTTTGTCGTTGTCCTGATAACGCTCACCGAAATACATACCACCCGTCAGCTCGCGCAGCACCACAAAGTCAGCCCCACGGATTAGTTCATCCTTCAATGGGGACATGTGGAGCAGACAGTCGAAGGTTGCCACAGGGCGCACATTGGCAAAGAGTCCGAGTTTCTTTCGCATGGCCAGCAAGCCTGCCTCAGGACGAACCTTCGCTGTCGGGTCGTGGTCGTATTTCAGATCGCCCACAGCAGCAAAGAGCACGGCATCTGCCTGCATACACACCTCATGAGTGGCATCAGGATAAGGATCACCCACCTCGTCGATGGCGTGAGCACCACAGATGGCCTCGTGATACGTAAACTCATGTCCACACTTGGCTGCGATGGCATCCAGCACAGCCACACCTTGTTTCATAATCTCCGGTCCGATACCATCGCCCGGAAGAATCGCTATATTCAATTTCATATCTATAAACTATAAACTATAAACTATAAACTATCTCTTTGTTCTTTTTCGATGATGTTCAACATTTTAAAGGTAGCCTTGATGGCAGCTTCCGTCTGGTCGGCATCGAGGCCTCGTGTACGGAATATCCGACCGTTATCGTTCCAGGTGATGACTGTCTGCACCAAGGCATCAGTACGTCCGCCAGGGGGAATGGTCACGGCATAGTTGGCCAGCAGCGGGAAGGTGCGATCGAGGTATTTCTTATAGATGTACCGCAACGACTTCACGAACGCATCATACTGACCGTCGCCCGTAGCACTGGCCTCATACTGCTGACCGTTGATCTCAATCTTGATATTCGCACCCGGCTTCAAGCCATAGGCTGTAGAGACGATGTAGCTGACGAGCTTCACCTTGTCTTCCGGTGCATCGTGTTTGAGCACATCACTCACAATGAAGGGCAGGTCTTCCACAGTCACCCGTTCCTTCTTGTCGCCAAGCTCCGTGATACGCTGCGTCACTTTCCGGGTCTGTTCGGGTGTCAGTTCAAGGCCCAGCTCTTCCAGATTCTTGGCAATGTTGGCCTTGCCACTATTCTTACCCAAGGCATATTCGCGCTTACGTCCGAAACGTTCGGGCACAAGGTCATTCTGATAGAGGTTGTTCTTCTTGTCGCCATCGGCATGGACGCCCGCCACCTGGGTAAAGACATTATCACCGATGATAGGCTGATTGGGCGCAACAGCGATGCCGCTATAACTCTCCACCAGTCGCGAGATGTCGTTGAGTTTGTTCTCGTTGATGTTCGTCTTGGCATGGAACTGATCCTTGAGAATCACTTGCACGCTCGACAACGGGGCATTGCCACAACGCTCACCCAGACCGTTCACGGTGACATGCAATCCCTTGGCACCACTCAGCACGGCAGCCAAGGAATTCGACACCGCGAGGTCGTAGTCATTATGCGCGTGGAAATCGAAGTGGGTATCCGGATAGCGCTTGATCATCTTACGGAAATACTCGATGCATTGGAGGGGATTCATGATACCTAGCGTATCGGGCAACATGAACCGACGGATGCCACTGTCGCAGAGCTGATCCATCAGATGGTAGACGTAGGAAGGCGAATCCTTCATACCATTCGACCAATCCTCTAAATACAGATTCACGGAGATGCCTTTGCTACGTGCATATTTCACCTCCCGACGGATGTCTTCAATATGTTCGTCGGGGGTCTTCTGGAGTTGCTGGGTGCAATGCTTCAACGAGCCTTTCGCCAACAGGTTCAGCACCTTGCATCCGCAGTCAGCAATCCAGTCCACGCTTTTACCATCATCCACAAAACCGAGCACCTCCACCCTATCCAACTTATCAATCCTCTCCGCATAGCGGCAGATCATCTGCACGGCCTCTTTCTCACCCTCTGAGACACGGGCAGAGGCCACCTCGATACGGTCTACATTCAGATCGTGCAGCAGCATACGTGCCATCATGAGTTTCTCGTGAGGCAGGAACGAGACACCGCTGGTCTGCTCACCGTCGCGCAAGGTGGAATCCAAGATTTCTACAAAAGGTTGGATACGCTTGTAGTTGTTTACTTTCTCTGCTGTTCCCATGCGATTGTCTTATCTTGGTTCTGTACTAAGAAATCAATATCGTCGAGGCCATTCATCAGACAATGCTTCTTATAGGCATTGATCTCGAAGGTCTCCTGACGGCCCGTAGAGAGATTCGTGACGGTCTGATTGGGGAGGTCGACCTTTATCTGAGTACTCGGATCATTCTGAATACTCTGAAAGAGTTCTGAAAGGAAGTCCTCGCTCACCTGCACAGGCAGCACGAAATTGTTCAGTTCATTATTCTTATGGATATCCGCAAAGAAGCTGCTGATAACCACTCTGAAGCCATAACCGGCAATCGCCCAGGCTGCATGTTCACGGGAAGAGCCGGAACCGAAGTTCTTGCCAGCCACAAGGATACAGCCTGAGTATCTGGGATCGTTGAGCACGAAGTCCGGATTGAGAGTGCCATCAGGGTTATAGCGCCAGTCGCGGAACAGGTTATCACCGAAGAATTGTTCCTCACGCGTCGTTGCCTTCAGGAAACGGGCGGGTATTATCTGGTCTGTGTCCACATTCTCCAAAGGCAGCGGCACACAGGTACTTGTTATTACGTCAAACTTCTGTTTCATAACGCGGTAGCAAATTATTCACTTTTCACTATTCACTTTTACCTTAAAAAATCTCTCGGATCTGTGATTACACCTGTGACTGCTGCGGCAGCGGCGGTTAGGGGCGATGCCAGGATAGTACGTGCACCTGGGCCTTGACGACCCTCGAAGTTACGATTAGAAGTAGAGACTGAGAGCTTGCCTGCAGGAATCTTGTCGTCGTTCATCGCCAGACAGGCAGAGCAGCCAGGTTGACGAATCTCGAAACCTGCCTCTGCAAGAATCTTGTCGAGCCCCTCCTCTCGGATCTGACGGTCTACAGCCCATGAGCCAGGCACCAGCCAGGCGACGACATTCTGCGCTTTCTTCCGTCCCTTTACAATAGAGGCGAAGGCACGGAAGTCTTCGATGCGACCGTTGGTGCAAGCCCCGAGGAAGACATAGTCGACCTTGGTACCGAGCAGTTTTTGTCCTGCCTTGAAGCCCATATAGCGAAGAGAGTTGAGAGTGGAGAGTTGAGAGTTGAGAGTGGAAGGGATGGTCTCGGTGATACCAATGCCCATACCGGGATTGGTGCCATAGGTGATACGCGGTTCGATATCAGCAGCATCAAAGACCAGTTCCTTGTCGAAGACAGCATCATCGCCACTCTTCAAGGTCTTCCATTCTGCCACAGCCTGCTCCCAGGCCTCACCCTTCGGGGCATATTCCCTGCCTTTTATATATTCAAAGGTGGTCTCGTCTGGTGCAATAAAGCCACCACGGGCGCCCATCTCTATCGAGAGATTACAAAGTGTCAGGCGACCTTCCATCGACATTGCTTTCACCACATCGCCCGAATATTCCACAAAATAGCCTGTAGCACCGCTGGTCGTCAACTGAGCCATGAGATAGAGTGCCACATCCTTTGCCGTCACGCCTTTGCCCAATGTTCCGTTGATAGTGATACGCATCGACTTGGGTTTCTGCTGGAGAATACATTGCGAAGCCATCACCATCTCCACCTCAGAGGTACCGATGCCAAAGGCCACAGCCCCCATCGCACCATGGGTAGAAGTATGTGAATCGCCACAGACAATGGTCATTCCCGGCAACGACAAGCCCTTTTCAGGGCCTACCACATGGATGATACCGTTATCCTTCGACATCATACCGAAATGTGTCAGTCCGAAATCGGCTGCATTCTTCGCCAACATATCCACCTGTTTCTTCGACACGGGGTCTGCGATGGGTTTGTCCTGATCATGCGTAGGGGTGTTATGATCCGGCATACAGAAGATCTGCTGGGGACGGAAGCACTTCAAGCCCCTCGCCCGCATGCCTTCAAAAGCCTGTGGCGACGTCACCTCATGACAATAAAGCCTGTCGATATACAACTGCGTGGGACCGTCTTTGATCTGCTGGACCACATGCTTGTCCCATATTTTATCGAATAAAGTATTCATGCGTCAGGTTTCTTAAATTTGTTGATACAATCGATATACGCCTCTACCGAAGCCGTCACGATGTCGGTGTCGGCACCGAAACCGTAGTAAAGTGAGCCGTCGTACTCCACCTGCATGTGTACCTTACCCACATCGTCGGAGCCTTTCGAGATGGCCTGGATAGTGAATTCCTTCAGAGTCATCTGCTTCATAATAATTTTCTTCAGTGCCTTGATGGCAGCATCCACAGGTCCGTTACCCGAGGCAGCAGCCTCAAACTTCTGTCCGGAGATATCGAGTCCGATGGAGGCCACACTCTTCACACCCTTACCAGTAGTGACTTGCAGGAAGTCGAGCTTCACGGCATGAGCCTCTGCCGTATCAGCACCCGCCAGCATCAGCACATCGGCATCGCTCACCTCCTTCTTCTGATCAGCCAACTGCAGGAACTTCTCATAGATCTTGTCGAGCTTTTGATCTTCCAGATCCACACCGTTCATGTGCAGACGATGCTTCAGGGCTGCCCTTCCGCTACGGGCCGTCAACAGGATGCTGTTATCATCGATGCCCACATCCTTCGGGTCCATAATCTCGTAGGTATGCACATTCTTCAGCACCCCGTCCTGATGGATACCGCTGGAATGGGCAAAGGCATTACGACCCACGATAGCCTTGTTGGGCTGTACGGGCATATTCATCAGCGAGGACACCATACGCGAGATGGGATAGATCTTCGTAGTGTTGATGTTCGTCTCTATCTCAAGGTTCTTGTGACATTTCAGAATCATCGCAATCTCCTCCAGCGAGGTATTGCCAGCTCGTTCACCGATACCGTTGATGGTCACCTCCACCTGTCGGGCACCAGCCATCACACCACTGAAGGTATTAGCTGTTGCCAAGCCTAGGTCATTGTGACAGTGGGTGGAGATGATGGCCTTGTCGATACCATCGACATGTTCCATCAGATACTTGATCTTCTCAAAATATTCCTGAGGCAGACAGTAGCCTGTAGTATCTGGGATGTTCACGACGGTGGCACCAGCCTTGATCACAGCCTCTACCACCTGAGCCAGGTATTCGTTGTCCGTACGGCCTGCATCCTCACAATAAAACTCCACATCGTCGACATAACGTTTGGCATACTTTGTGGCAGCTATAGCCTGTTCGAGGATATGCTCGCGGTCGGAATTGAACTTATACTGGATATGCTCGTCGCTGGTGCCGATACCCGTATGAATACGCTTGTGCTTGGCGTATTTCAAAGCCTCGAAAGCCACGTCGATGTCATGCTCCACCGCACGGGTCAGTGCACAGATCACGGGCCAGGTCACTGCCTTTGAGATCTCAATCACCGAATTAAAATCGCCAGGACTACTCACGGGGAATCCTGCTTCAATCACATCCACGCCCAGCTGTTCCAGCGCCTTTGCTACCTGTATTTTCTCTACGGTATTCAACTGGCAGCCGGGCACTTGTTCTCCGTCGCGGAGTGTCGTGTCGAAAATGTAAAGTCTGTCGTTCATTTTTGTTCTTGTTAAATTATACTGTTAATTTATTCTTTTGTCTATAACGAAAAAGCCTTTCACACTCGGAAGTGAGAAAGGCTCTATATCTTTTTTTGTATCCTATACCTATTTTATATATACACCTAAATCACTTCCGGCTGCTCCCTGCAGTCGAATAATAATAATGGCGCTAATTAGGTTGAGATTCAACATCTTTTCTTTGTTCTTTTAAAATTTCGGGGGCAAAGTTATAACTTTCTTGCGAAACCAACAAACATTTTGTTATTTTTTTGCGCTAAAAGGTATCAAATTTACACTTTTTACTCTAATTCATATACTTCGCTGGGCATTTTCCGCTTCAATACTTCCAGTTGAATATCCTTCCCAGGGATGATGCCATAACTGCGCAAGATAGCATCCACCGTCTTACGTGCCAGCTCTGGGTGATTATTCTCCTCACTCAGATGACACAACCAGACATGCTTCAGCCGTTCCGTCATGTTCTCGGCTAACACCTGACCACAATCTTTATTCGACAGATGGCCATTGGGACTGATAATCCTGTCTTTCAGATACTGAGGATAAGGACCGCCCTGCAACATCTCCACATCATGGTTGGCCTCAATCACAAGATAATTGGCTTCGCCGATGAATTTCTTCATCTCCTCCGTCACACTGCCGGCATCGGTCATGATGACGAACACCGTACCCTCTACCTCAATCTTATACCCCACATTCTCACTGGCATCATGAGGCACTGAGAAAGGTGTCACCAGAAAATCACCCAACCTGACGGTGGTACCAGGCTCCAGATACTGTTTCTGTTCTTTCAGTAGTTTCCGTTGCACACAATAGTTATAATCTATGCCCAGATGTACTTTCTCTGTGGCATAGACAGGTACATTGTAATCATGGCTAAATGCACCGACAGACTTGATGTGGTCTGCGTGGTCATGCGTAATCAGGATTCTCCGCACCGTACTGAGACTGATACCATAATCCCTGGCATGCTTCTTGAGCGTTCTTAAGCCAACTCCAATATCTACAAATAATCCGTCTGTCGCGGTTGCGAGATAATAGCAATTACCACTACTACCGCTCCCAAACGATATAAATTTCAGCATTTTGGTTTATATTTTGTGCAAAAGTACACAAAAAATAGTGTTCAACCAAAGAATTATACATTTTTAATGTTTAGAACGGCAGTCCAACAGCGAAATGGAAAGCAAAGTCGCGACTCAGCCGAGGATGGATGATGGCATAATGTTCTTCCTCTTCTGATTCGTACGCCGGATTCACCGCCTTCATGCCCATATCGAAACGCATGATGAAATAATCGAAGTTCAGACGCAAGCCCAGACCGTAGCTCACAGCCAAGTCGCTGAGAATGTTCTGCAGTTTAAACTGCCCTCCAGGCTGTTGCTCGTAATCACGAATAGTCCAGATGTTACCTGCATCCACGAACAAAGCCCCACCAAACTTCCAGAACAGGTGTGTGCGGTATTCGAGATTCAGGTCGAGTTTCATATCACCCGTCTGAGTGATGAAATTGATATTACCGTCACGGCCTTTATAGCGTCCCGGACCAAGACTACGTACACTCCATCCGCGCACACAGTTGGCACCACCCGAGAAATAGCGCTTCTCAAACGGTAGTACTGTACTATTGCCATAAGGATAGGCGATGCCCAAACCGCAGTGGAACACCAGCTGGTCGTGATAGTCGGGCAGCAGATTACAGGTGAAGTCCACATCGCCCTTTATGTATTGGGCATAGGCGATGTTAAACACCCGGTAATGTCCGTCGCCATCCTGTTCGGCACCAAACAGGTTACTGCCCAGGTTCAACAGATTGCCCGCCGTCTCCACATTCGTCTTGATGGCAATACGTCCGTTGTTGTAACTATAGCCGAAGCCAGTTTTCATGATAAACATGTCCTCGTAGTTATACCTCAGAATGGCATTATAGTTGCTGTTATCCTGTAGATACTCGTTCTTGAAGGTCTCACTGATCCAAGGCATGAAGATATAATTCAGGTCGAGCAGATCAAACTGATACTGGTCGAACCGTTTCTGGGGTTTCCAGCGATAGCGCCAGGCAGCGGAGAGTACACGACGATGGAATTCAGGACGGTTCTGTGTGTCGTAGAGCAGCGACACCTCACTGGTGGCGATCGTCCGTCTACGCATCTCACGACTCAGGAAAGGCATGATAAACCGCGGGAAGGTCAAACGGCTCTCCACACTATACTCTACAAAATCCTGATTTCTGTAGCCCTCCAAACCGCGAATGGCCTCATAGGCACCGCGCAGCTGCACGCTGAAGGTCTCTGAGCCCCGGAAGAGATTCCGGTTCTGATAGGTCAGCGAGGCTGCTGCACCCAGGTCGCCTGCCGTATTCGTACCCTCTGGCTGGAAACTGAGTGTCGAGGGTTTGTTGGTCTGCACCTGCACATCCATATCGAGTTGGGTAGGATCTGGTGTCTGCCGGAAATTAATGTTAGTATACCTCACGGCCCCCAGCCTTCCGAAGTGCGTATAGGTGTTCTGGAGTCCTTCTGCAGAATAAGGTTGACCTTCCGTCAACATGGTGTTCTCCCTCAGCACCCGGTTGCGAAGATGGATCACCGAATCACGCGGATCACCGCTGGCATAACTGATCTGGCGGATGGTATAGCATGTATGTAACGTATCCTGAATGTTACTCGTACGATAGGGCCTCAACTGTAAGGTCAGATCCACCTGACGCGAATCACGGATTGAATCAGCCAGGAAAGAGATAAACTCCTTGTGGAAACGGTAATAGCCTTGATTCTGCAACAATGAGGTCAGTCGTGAGCGCTCCTCGTTCAGGGCATTCACATTAAATACCATTCCTTCGTGCAACTCTCGCTTGTCGATGTCGTTTCCCAGCAATCGGGCTATCACACTGTCCTGAATGTCATACACCAGATTCCTGATCACATAATGACCACCGGGATGAAGTACATAGAAGGCATTGAGTTTCTTTTTCTTGACAGTCGTAAACAACTCCACCTCTGCATCCAGATAGCCCAGATTACGGAGCGCCAGCTGCAGTTCCTCACAGGTCTTTTGCGCCTGCAACGAGTCAAACAGCACGGGTGCCTCGCCTATCGATTGCAAAGTACGGTTGATCCAGCGGGTGGTATCCTCGCCTGCCAAACGGTAAATGCCCAGAGGAATCTTTGCCAGCGAGAACCAGCGCGAATTGCCTTTCTGCCGCACATAGCTCTTCAACTGCGAGGTATTCACATCCCTGTATTTACCGTCGGCCACCACCGACACACGGTCCAGCATCACCTCACCTTCGGGAATGTCACGCGACGATGAGCATGCCGTCAGCAGCATGAGCAGAAAAGCGGTGACCAACAGGCCTATTTGGTGTTTTGACATCAATATCTCACAAATTTGCTTGCAAAGATAGAAATAAATCTTTATCTTTGCAAACAAAAACCGAAATGATTAGCAAAAATCAGATAAAATATATCCGTCAGCTGGAACAGAAGAAGTTCCGCAAGCGTGAAAACTGCTTCGTGGCAGAAGGCCCGAAAGTCGTTGGCGACCTCATGCACCAATATCAACCCAAGGCCATTTTCGCCACCGAAGACTGGAATGGTATAGAACTCACAGGACCTGTTCCCGTGAGTCGTGTCACCGACGAGGAACTGCGCCGCATCAGTTTCCTTCAGACCCCGCAACAGGTCCTCGCCCTCTTCCCTATCCCCGAACATACCTCTTACCTCTCACCTCTCACCTCTCACCTCTATTTGGCTCTCGACAGTGTGCAGGATCCCGGTAACCTCGGCACCATCATCCGCATTGCCGACTGGTTCGGCATCGACACCATCTTTTGCAGCGAAGACACTGCTGATGCCTACAACCCTAAGGTGGTACAGGCAACAATGGGAAGTCTCGCGCACGTACATATAATTTATACAGACCTGCTGCAACTCTTCGACACATTGCCCAGCAACTTTCCCGTCTACGGTACCCTGCTCGACGGCGAGGACATCTACCAACAGCCCCTTTCCGACTATGGCATTATTGTCATGGGCAACGAGGGCAACGGTATCTCTGAAGCCGTTCGTCAACGGGTGACCCACCGTCTGCTCATCCCCAATTTCCATCAGGGCCCGAGTGCCGAGAGTCTTAACGTGGCTATCGCCACCGCCATCACTTGTTCTGAATTCCGTCGCAGAGGCACAAAATAAAAAGAGGCCTATCTTCTCAGACAAGCCCCTTTGCTAAAAATGGAAAATGATAAATATAGATTAAAATTACTAGTTATCGAGTGCAAATATAGATATTCTCATCATAAAAAACAAATAATTCCGTCAAAAATCGCCACCCAATTCGTCATTTTTGTCATATTAGAACAGTTATCGTTCCTTATACACACAAAAATGGATTCACGTTGGGATATTTGACGTCAATGTGATAATGCGATCGCAGAAACGGAGGTTTTCCGGACGTTGGGAGATCATGATACGCGTACACTTCATCTTCGCCAGATGCTCAGCCACACGCTGCTGGGTGACATTATCGAGGGCCGATGTCACCTTGACATAGTCGTTCAGCCGTTCAGGCGACTCCAGCCTGCCGGGTTGAGGGTTATTGGTGGTTTATTCTTCTTTCGTCATATTTAGAACTGTTTGAGTTCGTTGTAGATGCGTTGTACGGGGAGACCCATGACATTGAAATAACTACCAGAGAGACTGGTGACGCCGATGTAGCCTATCCACTCCTGAATGCCATAGGCACCAGCTTTGTCCAAAGGCTGGTATTTGTCGACATAATAGTCGATCTCGGTTTCTGTGAGTTTTTTAAAAGTGACATCAGTAATGACTACAAAGCTGCGCTGACGCTCTTTTGTCATCAGACAGACACCTGTCATCACCTGATGCGTCCGACCACTCAACTCACGGAGCATTCTTCTGGCATCGTCAAGGTCGGTAGGTTTGCCCAACACCTCATCACCCAAAACCACTACTGTATCGGCAGTGATAATGAGATCGTGGTCAGTTATCTGATTCTTATAGGCAGCGGCTTTTTCGGTGGCGATATAGACCGGAATGTCCTTGGTATCCAAATCATCCGGATAATCCTCCTCGATATTCGGCAGCACACGTACCTCGAAATCGAGATCCAATCCGCCAAGCAACTCCTGTCGTCGCGGAGAGTTGCTGGCTAGGATAATATGGTAGTCACTTCTTACCATCCGAAAGCTTTCTCATCCATCACCCATTTTCCTTGGGCCCGGAGTGTCTGTTCTATCACATCACGACCACATCCATGACCACCGATACAGTCGCTGACATAGACACTCGCCTCCTTGATTTCCGGACATGCATCCTTAGGACACACAGGACAGCCCACACGACGCATTACTTGCAGATCGGGGATATCATCGCCCATGTACATCACCTCCTCGTCGCTCAAACCGTATTGATCAAGAAAGGCGTCATAGGCTTTGATCTTCACGGCACAGCCCACGTAGATATCCTCTACGCCCAGCCCTTCATAACGCCGACAGATACTCGACACGTTGGCGCCCGTCATCACAACGATACGCAGACCAAGTTTCATGGCCAGCTGGATGGCATAGCCGTCCTTGATATTTACTGTGCGCAAAGGCACACCGTCAGATGACAATGTGATAGTCTCCGCACTCAGCACGCCATCGATATCGAAAATGATGGCCTTAATCTTCTTCAAATCATAGTTAATCATCACTATTCACTATTAACTATTCACTTCTGAACTTGTTCAGGTGTACATTCTCCCATTTCAGTTTATCTTCATTCTGCGGTTTGCGCTCGTCGGCCTTATGACCTACGGCAAGGATACAAAGACAGTTGAGATTGTCGGGAATGTCGAGCACGCCACGAATCACGGTATCGGCAGTAGTCCCATCGTCGAGACCACGTCCACGCATCTGAATCCAACAAGAGCCTAACCCCAACTCCTCAGCCTGATACTGCATGGAGATGGCAGCAATGGCACCATCCTCTATCCAGCAGTCGTTCTGCATGGGATCGCCCAACACGACGATTGCTACAGGGGCATCTTTCAGAAACTGTCCACCAAGGTTCTTGGCATCAGAGAGTTTCTCAAGATCCAACTTGTCGTCGACCACCACGAACTGCCAAGCCCGCTGCCCCTTGGAAGTGGGAGCCATCAAACCTGCACGAAGAATCAGTTTGAGGGCGTCGCCATCGATTTCCTCTTCCGTAAACTTGCGGTGACTGCGACGCAACTGCGCCAAATCTTTGAAATTTGTCATACTTTCATTCTTAAATTTTTGGCAAAGATACTATTTTTTTTAGACAAAAGAACAAAAGAAACAAAAAAAGTTGTATATTTGCGGCATGAAAGGTATCACAACAACCATCTTTACCCATCTGGAGAAGTTGCCAGCCGTGAGCGAGACAAACTTTTTCCACAGCCGAGAGTTGTTCGCCATCAGTGCGAAGACACCGAGGATGAAGCCCTATATGGTGGTGTGTACCGATGAATCTGGGAAGGTACTGAGTCAGTTACTGGCCATCGTCCGTTACCGTGCCTCTATCCTACCCCCTTATTTCTTTATGCATTGTCGTGTGATGGGAGAAGGCGAATACACTTCCAGCGACTGGCGAAAGGAAGACCTGTTTGGCGAGATGCTACAGGCACTCACAAAAAAGATGGGCAGCAAGACTCTCTATATCGAGTTCAGCCATCTCACACAGAAGACCTTCGGTCATAAGTTGTTCCGTCAACAGGACTATTTCCCTGTACACTGGATGAGCATCCACAACTCACTACACAGTCGACTGCCCGAAGAGCGCATCAACGAGAAGATGCAGCAGCGCATCGACAATGCCTATGCCCGCGGACTGACAACAGAAGAGGTTAAGAATGAAGAAGATTTTAAGGCTTTCACCAAGTTATTGCACCAGCACCATTGGTTCAAGCCAAAGCGATACATCCCTGACAATCAGTTTTTTAAAGAAGCAGCAAAGACCGACAGTTGTCGACTGTTCGTGACTAAATACCAGCAGCACGTGATTGGCTGTTCTGTCTGTGTGTATAGTCAGGGTGATGCCTATTTGTGGTACGCGGCGTTCCGTCGTAAGACCTATGTGATGCTGCATCCCGACACGCTGACCATCTGGCATACTATAAAATATGCTCACCAGAACGGATATAATCACATCAACTTCATGGATGTAGGTCTGCCTTTCCGCAAAAATTCCTTCCGCGAGTTCATCCTGAGCTTCGGCGGCAAACCCGTCAGTACCGTACGCTGGTTCCGTTGCTCCATTCGTTGGATCAACGCCCTACTCTCATGGATTTACCGCGACTAATGACTGCCAATATAGAGGAACACCATACCCAGCAACACCAACGCCAGATCGAAGGCCTTGGCCTTGAGGTTTTTCTCGTGGAAAAATAGCGCACCAAACATGAAGCTCACTACCACGCTACCTCTGCGGATCATCGATACGATGCTGATCATCGCATCTGGCAGACTCAAAGAATAGAAATACATGAAATCGGCTGCTGAGAGGAAGAGACTGACACCCAGAATCGACCATGACCAGTGGAAAGGAGTCGTCTCATTGTGTTTCGGCCACCAGAGCAGCCAAAGCGTCGCACCCATCATCACACATTGGTAGATATTGTACCACGATTGCACCATCATACGGTCCAGTCCCACGCCACCGCTTTCGACAGGGGCCATCAGGTATTTATCATAGAGGCCACTGAGTGCTCCGAGGGCCGCTGCCCCAACGATCATATAAATCCAGTGGTCGTGTTTGAAATCGATACCCTCCTTCTTGCCACTGCGGCTTAACAGCAGGAACGATGCCACCGCTAACAACACACCTATCCACTGCCAGATGTTCAGACGTTCGCCGAATACCAGCAGTGCTCCCACAAGCACCATCACTGGACGTGTGGCATTGATAGGACCCACGATGGTCAACGGAAGATGTTTCATACCGAAATAGCCGAGGATCCAACTCGATAAGACGATCACAGCCTTCAATACGATGTACTTGTGCATCTCCCAACCACCACTCGCCACATGAAAGATACCACCATCGAGGGCATCAGAGGTGCCGCTCATCACGATAAACGGCAGGAAGATGAGCGAGGAGAACAAAGTATTGAGAAACAACACGGGTATGACTGCATTGCTTTTCAACGCCTGTTTTTTAAATGAATCGTAGCAGCCTAACAGCGCTGCCGACATAAATGCTAATATCAGCCACATAATCAATAGACGATATCTTCCAGGAAGAGCGCATTGCCAGGCATCGACTCCCCGGCATCCGAACGCTGCTTACCTTCAATCACTTTCTTAAAATCATCCAACGACAGTCTGCCACGTCCTACTTCAATCAGTGTACCTACCACCGCACGCACCATATTACGCAGGAATCGATTAGCACGGATCTCGAAATACCAGGTTGTTGGCGAGGTCTGAACCCACTCGGCTTTTGTCACCTGACAGAGGGTGGTCTTCACATCGGCACCGCTTTTGCAAAAGGCTCCGAAATCCTCGTAGGTCATCAGGATCCGAGCTGCATCGTTCATCTTGGCAAAATCCAATGGATAGTGGATCTCACAGGAATAAGCCCGTTGGAAGGGATCTTTCGTGGTATGAATATAATAACGGTACATACGTGATGTAGCCGAAAAACGGGCGTGCATATCTTCGCTCACCATCTCAACCTTGCTGACAGCAATATCATAGGGTAGCAGCCTGTTCAACTTATATGCCAATTGCTGACCATCGATGGCATCACCCTTCCAATCAAAGTGCGCCACCATTTTACGAGCATGCACACCAGCATCCGTTCTGCCAGCTCCCGTCACAGCAATAGGTTCACGAAGCAATGTGGAAAGAGCCTCCTGCAGCCGTTCCTGTACCGACACACCATTCGGCTGTATCTGCCAACCGTGATACCGCGTCCCATCATAACTCAATGTCACAAAATACCTACTCATACATCACCCATCTTACTTCTTACATCTTATTTCGTCACCCTGATCCAGTCGGCATCCACCCAACCGCGATCACATTTGGCATCGCTCTCCGCAACAATATATCCAAACTTCGCACCAATCCATTTACCCTCCTTCATACGGAATTCGTGTCCACAGTCGGAGAATTTCTTGCCATCCTTGCTCCAAAAGAACCTTACCTTCGCATCTTTCACCTTCAGGCGCAGGTAGATATCCTCATGAATGCCTGGCTTATAGTCGGTCTTGTCGATGGCAGTAGGTTTCAGTGTCGCAAGGATTTCCTCCGTCTGGGGAGTGCCCTTATCAGCACCAATACAAGTCATTTGCACCAACTGGAATTCCTGGCCTATACGACGCACGACCATCGCGGAATAGTCAAGTCCCATCATAATCAAACCGCCAAACTGCCCATCAGCCTTTGAGGTCATGCGAATCTTGGTCGTCACCGTAAACTCGTCAGCAGGTGTCTTCTGGAGCAACAGATTAGGTACTTCCCAGAAATTTTTCCAATCCTTCGAGAGCTTGTAGGTATAGATACGGAAGGTGCCAAAGGCAGTGGGAACACCGAACTTCTCGTCGTAATTGGCATGCCATTGCCACTGCTTGCCCATCATAGGCGCATTAAATTCATCGCTCTCCAATGGGTTCATAACCACGTCAGAACTACTCTGAGGCATGATAAAATTAGTGACAGGCTCGCCATTGATGCCCATGATTGGCCATCCAGTAGACCAGTCAACGGGATTCAGATGTACCACACGCCCATAAGCCTCCTTATCTTGAAAATGCAAAAACCAGTCTTCACCGTATTTCGTATGTACCCAACCGCCTTGATGAGGACCGTTGATTTTGGTTTTGCCCTGTGCCAAGACAATCTTATGTTCATAAGGGCCATAAGGTGATTTACTACGCATAGCCAACTGAAAACCAGTAGGCACGCCTCCGGCTGGACACATGATCCAATACCAACCATCACGCTTATAGAACTTCGGTCCCTCGCATGTACGATTCTCGCTACCATTACCATCGAAGACAATGACAGGTTGTCCGATGGCCTTCGTACCATCTGCAGACAACTCTCTGACCGTCAACACACTGGCGAATTTCGCACGCGAATTGGCCCAACCATTCACCAGATAGCAGCGTCCATCGTCATCCCAAAGGGGCGTCGTATCGATATATCCCTGACCACGAATAACACAGACGGGATTCTCCCATTCGCCTGAAGGGTCTTTGGTCTTTACCATATACACGCCATAATCAGGATCTCCCCAATAAATATAATATTCGCCATCATGATAGCGGATACTAGGAGCCCAAACGCCATTACCGTGCTGAGGAGTACTAAAATGCTGCTCCAGTTCTGCATCACCAGTATAGAGTGACTTCAGCGCATAGCCGATGATCTCCCAATTCACCAGATCATTCGAATGAAGAATGGGCAGGCCCGGTACACAGTTAAACGATGACGCCGTCATATAATAATCCTCACCACTGGGACCAACACAGACATCGGGATCGGAATAGTCGGCGTTGATCACAGGATTGGTATAGGTACCATCTCCATTGTCAGGCGACCAGACTTCAGACTTATATTGGGCATGGGCCATAAGAGGCAAAGCTATAGTTAATAGGACTAGTTTTCTCATATTTGTTTAATTTTTAGTTTATATGTATTGTCAGAATATTCTACTCGCATCACATGATCAGAAAGGCATTGTTTTGAGAGTGCTAATGCCACATGCCCCATCGTTCTGCGCAGATTGATTTCAACACAAGGATTCAATAAAAAGCGATGGTTACCCTCACCTTTCACCACCATCATATCCACGCCGAAAGGACCGGCATACTGGTCACGATAGAGAGGACCTAGATAAGCACAAATCTTTTCTTTAACAGAAATCAGCAATTCTTCTGATATATAGCTATTTATCATTTCTTGCTTTTCTTCTTCTGATGCAAGAACATTACCAATATAGGCACCATTCTGAGTATGGAATATTGAGAGACCCAAATAACGCACATGCCCCTGACCATCGCTCTCAAACTCCATACCAAAGTCCTTCACTTTATGGCAATAAGACTCTATGACAACGCTCCCTTGAGAGGCTATCACATTCTGTATCCAGCGTCGTTGATACTCATTAAGTTCTTTGTCAATAAATCGGATACCTCTTCCACTACTACTCCAAGGAGCCTTGATCACAATCTGCTGATAATTTCGAAGGGCTTGCTCCACCTCCACCATCAAGTCAGCCTGCCAAGATTCTCCAATGGTTCCTTCAAACCCGAGTTCTCTCAGCAAGTCTACTGCATACTTACGATGCGACAGATCGCGGATCATGGCTATCTTCTCTTCCGTAGGCACCGCCGTCACACCATAGCGAAGCAGAAAACTGCGCAGCGCTAGATCCCAGCCCCAAGGTTCCACATGTGTGATGTTGAGCTTGGCTAACTGATGCTTATCCACGAAACCATCGAAACCACGATGCATCACTCGGGCAAAATCACGTTGTGCAGCTTCCACATCCTCTACCAATACATAGCCCTCAGAGGCCCAGATTGCTGGCAAATAACCCAGATCATGCCGAAGTTGTCGTCCAGCATGAGGCGAAGTGAAATTGCTGAGGTTTGCGGCCAGGGCAATATCGTGTTCCGGATTAAAAATATGTAGTGTTGCCATGTTTCAGGGCGCAAAGTTATATAAAAAAACTCAGTTCTCGCTAAAAAAATTTGGTAATATGAATCTTTTGTGCTATTTTTGCACAATAAATCAAATAAAACTAACAATATGCCAGTAAAGATTCTTAGTGTAGACGACGAGATTGATCTCGAATTGCTGCTAACGCAATATTTCCGCCGTCAGATCAGGAAGGGAGAATACGAGTTTAAATTTGCCCACAACGGACTGGAGGCATTGACCATGCTTCTAAAGGAAAAAGACTTCGATATTATCCTCAGTGATATCAACATGCCCGAGATGGACGGACTAACCTTGTTGACCAAGATCAATGAGATGCAGAATCCTGCTTTGAAGTGTATCATGGTTTCCGCCTATGGTGACATGGGGAATATCCGTCAGGCGATGAACAACGGCGCCTTCGACTTCGCTACGAAGCCCATCGACCTCGACGACCTGAGTGTGACCATCGAGAAGGCCATCGAGCAGATTACCTATATCAAACAGATGCAGCAGGAGCACAACCAGCTGGAGTCGATCAAGGGCGACCTGGCTGTGGCCCGGGAGATTCAGCAGGCTATTCTGCCGAGAATCTTCCCGCCCTTCCCCGAGAATGCCGACCAGCTGGACATTGCCGCCTCGATGAATGCCGCCAAGGACGTGGGTGGCGACTTCTACGACTTCTTCCGCATTGACGAAGACCACATAGGATTCGTGATTGCCGACGTAAGTGGTAAGGGTGTGCCTGCCGCCATCTTCATGGCCGTGAGCAGAACGCTGATAAGGGCGACGGGCATCAGAGGCGTGAGCCCGGCAGAATGTATTAACTATTCGAACACGCTGCTGGAGAAAGAATCGGTGAACAACATGTTTGTGACCGTGTTCTACGGCATTTATAACATCAAAACCGGTGAGGTAAAGTATACCAACGCCGGACACAATCCCCCGTATGTGCTGAAAGCAAACGGCAGTCTGGAGAAGCTGCCCGTGTCAGGCAATATGGCCATCGGCATCTTCGACGACTTCGAGTATACAGAGACAACTTGCCAGTTGGCACAGGGCGACACCCTCTTACTCTACACCGACGGTGTGACCGAAGCCATCAATCCGCAAGAGGAGGAGTTTACCGAAACGCGTCTGGAGCAGACCCTGAAGAAGGTGGCGGGACAGACCTGTCAACAGGTGATCGACACCATCAAGGCCGACGTGAAGACGTTTGCCAATGGCGCTGAACAGAGTGATGATATTACGCTCCTTGCAATCAAGAGACAGTGAAGACTAGAAATATTATAACAGGCGTTGCGGGGGTGCTGTTGGCGGGAGCTGCGGCAACAGGCTTCCTGGGCTGGAAGGCAGAACGCGAGAAGGTGGAAGACCTGGAGAAAGAGGTGGAAGCCTTGCGGCTGCAGGAACGACGGTCGGCCGTAGACAGAAGCGTAAGTAAACAGATGGAGGAGCTGGCCAACGAACAGCGCGAGATATCTGACGAGAAACGTGAGGAAGCCATCCAGCAGACACGCGTGGCCAACGAGATGCGCCTGCGCTCGGAACTGGAGCGGCAGAACGCCATCATAGCCGAGCGGAACGCTGTGGCCTCGGAGCGAAAAGCTGTGGAAGCCTCGGAGATAGCAGAGAGTCAGCGACAGATGGCCGAACACCAGCGACTGCTGGCAGAGATGTCGAAGCAGAAGGCCGACACACTGAGCTATATCGCCCTCGGACGTTCACTGGGTTCGATTTCCACCATCCAGGCACAGGCGGGCAACGAAGACGTGGCCAACCTGCTGAGTTATGCCTCGTATCTCTATACCTCACGCTACAGAGGCGACATCTACTACCCCGCCGTGTTCCAAAGCCTCATGCGTTCGAGCCAAAGTGTGGTATCGTGGACGGAGCATACGGGCGCGGTGACGAATCTGGAATATATGCCGGGCGAAGACCACCGACTCGTGTCGGTGAGCGACTACGGTGAGATTATCCTGAGCGAAAGACAAGGCAACAACCTCAAGACGAAGGTGCTCTTCAGAAACAAAGACTTTGACTTCCGCGATGTCATCATCAACCGCACGAATGGTTGCATCTACGCCGCAAGTCGCTCGGGCCATCTGGTGGTGGTGCAGCAAGACCTCAAGACGGTGAAAGTGGTAGACCTCGACAAGATAGAACACCCCATGCGACTGCATGATATCAGCGACAACAACCTGCTGATTATCGGTGAGAACAGTCTGGGGCTCTACGATATAAAACGCAACATCCTACGCAGCACCCGACAGCTGAACTTCCGCGTTATCAAGGGCTCGCGCAAAAACAGTCTGCCCCTGCTCTTCGACGACAAGGGCAAGATGCACCTGGTGACGGGACTCGACAACATCAGCACGGAGAACGTGCCTGTACCGGGCACCGTGACCGCCTATTGCGAATCGAAAAACACCGGCATCGAAGCCTACGGCATGAGCGATGGCACCATCTGGCTCATCTTCAAGGACGGGAAACGGCAACGGCTGTTAGGTCACCGGTCGCGTATCTCAAAGATGAAACTCAACGGCCGACGCCTCTATTCTGCCAGCTACGACGGTAAGGTGAACCTCTGGATTACCGACAATGAGAAAGTGGAGCCCATGACCCTCATTGAAACGAAGAACTGGATTATGCACTTTAACTTCGACTCGACGAAGAACACCTTCTGGATGGGTGATGCGAAAGGCGGTCTGACGGCCGTGAACATCTCTGTGCCCATCATGGTGGAGCAGGTGAAGAAGAAACTCAAGCGCGACCTGACCAGCGAGGAATGGAACTACTTCATCGGACAGTCAGTGCCCTTTGAGTCGTTCATCAATGGAAAGGAGGTGGCCCCATGAAAAAGCTTCTGATAGTACTATTCACTATTCACTGTTCACTATTCACTGCCTCTGCTCAAGGCATTCCTTTCTTCCGTAACTACACGGCGGAGGACTATCATGCCAACAACATGAACTTCGACATTGAGACCGACGAGAACGGCACGATCTATGTGGCCAACTTCGAGGGTCTGATGTATTACGACCATGCTGAATGGCGCATTATCCGCACGCCAGGCACAACGCGCATCATCGTGTGCGTCAGAGCCAGCGACAACCAGATATGGGTGGGCGGCTATAATTACTTCGGAAAGATTAAGCGAAAGGCCAACGGCGAGATCTACCTGCAGAGAATAGGCAGTGAAGACCTGTTCCGCGGCGAGGTGAGAGAGATATTCGAGGAAAACGGCAAGCTGCTCTTTGTGGTGAGCAACGGCTATATCTACGAGGTGAAGAACGACAAGGTGAGCGTGTTTAAGAAGGTTGACGAGAAGTCGCTGAAGATGGGCATGCTCGATGTGGTGAACGTTGAAGCGCTGGAGAGCGGCGCGAAGGAAGTGGCGATGACCGACACCGTGCTGACAGAACCGTTGGGCGACAACTTCACCGCCTATCTGAGGAAAAACTCCGGATTGATCATCAGCAACAACAATACCAACACGAGCTATCCGATGACCGATGCCAATGGCCTCTGTTCAAACGACCTTGCCTACGGCGCTTATGACGGCAGAGGACAATTATGGGTAGCGACCGGCAGAGGACTGTTTGCCGTACAGGTGCCCTCTTCCTATTCGCGCTTCACCGCCAACGAAGGACTTATCGGCAGCGTGCTGTCGTTAGAAGCCCTCAACGGAAAGATCTATGCTGGCACCGACGACGGTTTGTTCCGGCAGGAAGGTATCCGCTTTGTCAGGGTAACCGGCATCAACCACGCCTGCTGGAATCTGAAGAAATACGGCAACGACCTGTTGGCAGCTACTGCCGATGGTATCTACAGGATTGCCCCCGACGGACGAGTGGCCCATCTGACAACCGTTACCTCGCTGGCTGTAGAGACCGACGGTGAGATGATCTACAGTGGCGAGCTCAACAGCATCTACCAGCTCAGCGCCAACGGGCAGAACCACAAGAAAGTATGCAACCTGGAGAATGTCAGGAAGCTGCTGAAAGACAAGGATGGCGTGATCTGGGCACAGAGCCTGTACGGCACCGTTTGGTTTAAGAAACCCAGCGAAGCAAACTTTAATCTCTATAATACCGGCAAGAAGGCAGAGACCATGTCGACCATCGTGCCCGTTGCAGGACAGGTGACGGTGGTCAGCGCCGAAGACACAAAGCCCTTCCCCTACCCGCTCAACTCCTTCATCGACGATAAAGGTGTGACCTGGATGACCAACAATGAGGGAAAGCGCCTCTACCGCTGGAAAGACGGCAAGCGGTTGGGCGATATGGACCATATACTCTTCCCCCTGAACGAGACCACCATCCGCACCTTATTAGTGCAGGACGACCACATTTGGATTGGCAGCGACAACCAGCTGACCGTGATCGACACCAGCATGAAGGAGCCCATGATGGACATAAAGCCGAAGCTACAGATACGCTCGATTGTTTTAAACAACGACAGCGTGCTCTGGGGCGGCTTTGGCACGATGCCCGAGGTTTTGCCTACCCTTGGTTACCAAGATGACAACCTCGACTTCACCTACTCACTCTCCTATAGCCCCATCGTGGGAAAGAACCTGTACAGATACAAGATGGACGACGACAAATGGAGCCCTTGGTCGACGCAGACCCGCATCAGTTTCACCAACATCGCCGAGGGTGCCCACACCTTCAGCGTGCAGGCGATGGACGCCATGAACCGACAGTCGGACATTGTCAGCATACGATTCATGATTACTCCGCCCTTCTACAAACGGTGGTACATGAACCTGTTCTATATGCTGCTGATGCTTGCCGCTGCCTACGGCCTCTTCCGGCTCCGTCTGCGCAAGCTGGAGAAGGATAAGATACATCTGGAGAAAGTCATCAAGGACCGTACGGCAGAGGTGGTAAGACTGGAGAAGATGGCCACTGCCGGTAAGCTGACACAGGGACTTATCGACCGCATCCTGAACCCGCTGAACTACATCAACAACTTTGCCAAGCTCTCAGAAGGTCTGGTGAAAGACATCAAAGCCAACGTGGAAGACGAGAAGGAGCGGATGAACGAAGACAACTACGAAGACACGATGGACGTGCTCGACATGCTCAGTGGTAACCTGCAGAAGGTAGGCGAACACGGACAGAACACCACCCGCACCCTGAAGGCGATGGAAGAGATGCTGAAAGACCGTAGCGGCGGCATCGTAGAGATGGACCTCACCGCTGTGATACGTCAGGATGAAGAGATGCTGCAGGCCTACTACAAGAAAGAGTTGGACGAGCATCACATACAGACGGTGTTCGACCTGCCAGAAGCGCATCTGCAGATAAACGGTAATCCCGAGCAGCTGAGCAAGACCATCATGAGTCTGCTGGCAAATGCCGTCTATGCCGTTGTGAAGAAAGCGAACAACACCCAGTATCAACCCGAGATTACGCTACAGGCGAAAGCCGACGGCAATGCGGTGAAGATCATCGTACGCGACAATGGTATCGGTATCGAAGACACCATCACCGACAAGATATTCGACCCCTTCTTCACCACCAAGACCACAGGTGAGGCTGCGGGTGTAGGACTCTATCTCAGTCGTGAGATCGTACAGAATCACGGCGGAGACATCAGCGTGCAGTCGGTCAAGAACGACTATACAGAATTCACCATTACACTACCCTATAAAAAATCATAGCACTATGGACCAGATTGAACAGTTGAAAGAACAACTCCATAAACAGGAAAAGCTCGCCTCGCTAGGCGTCCTGAGTGCTGGCATCGCCCACGAGATACAGAACCCCCTGAACTTCGTCATCAACTTCAGTAAGATGTCGGACAAGCTGCTCAAGGATCTGGAGGAGATTGTGGCAGACAACGAGGATAAACTGCCCGAAGCCGACCGCGAAGACCTCAACGACATTGTGGCCGACCTGAAGGAGAACATGATGAAGATTGTGGAGCACGGCGAACGCGCCATCAGCATCATACAGGGTATTCTGCTCGTGTCGAGAGGCAAGGAAGGCGAATTCCTGCCCACCGATGTGTCGAAGCTCGTGAAGGAATACGTATGGCTGTCGTATCACGGCATGCGTGCCAACCATAAAGGCTTCAACGTGAGCATACACGAGAGCTATGAGGAAGGGCTGCCCATGACGATGGCCATTCCACAGGACCTGAGCCGTGCGGTGATCAACATTACCAACAACGCCTTCTATGCCGTGTGGAAGAAACAAGAAACGATGGGCGAAGGTTATATGCCGGAGGTGTCGGTGAAGGTGACATCGGCGGAGGACCATATACAGGTGAGTATTGCCGACAATGGTGAAGGCATGAGCGAAGAGGTGCAACAGCGTGTTTACGAGAACTTCTTCACCACCAAGCCCGCCGGACAGGGAACCGGCCTGGGAATGGGCATTACCTATGATATTATTACCAAGAACCATAACGGGCAGCTGCTCATAGAATCCGAGCCCCAGGTGGGAAGCACCTTCACGTTCATCATCCCAGTAAAGATTGTAAAATGAGATTCAAGCAATACATATTCGCGCTCCTCATCCTGCTCATCTCCCCTGCCCTGAAGGCACAGGACGCCGCGCGTGTGTATGAGGCCGCCCTGGACGCCTACGAATTGGGCCTGTTCCAGAAAGCCGATTCCCTCCTCTGCGGGTCGGTGAACCTTTTCAAAGGAGAGACCCGGATTGGCGTATACCGCCTGCTGGCCCTGTGCAACCTGAATATGGACAAGCCGGAGAGGGCCCAGGTGTGGGTATCCGACCTGCTGGCCGTGGATCCCTACTACAGCGTTTACAACGACGCTCCCCGCTTTGCCGAAATGGTGAACCGGATCAAGGCCGGTAAAACCGCCACCATCACCACGGCCTCCCAGCAGGCCGAATCCATTGAAGAGGCGCCGGTGCCGGTGACCCTCATCACGGAAGACATGATCCGCAACATCGGGGCGCGCACCCTGAAGGACGCCCTCATCGCCTATGTGCCCGGCATGACAGACATCGCCTGCAACGAAGAGATGAACGTGGCCATGCGAGGCATCTATTCCTCCGGCCAGGAGAAAATCCTCATCATGCTCAACGGCCACCGGCTCAACAGCTATTCCACCAACACGGCCAGCCCGGATTATTCCATCGGCTTGGAAAAGGTGAAGCAGATAGAGGTGCTGCGAGGCCCTGCATCGTCCCTGTACGGCGGCGTGGCTCTTACGGGCGTGGTGAACATCATTACCAAGGACGGGTCCGACGTAGACGGTGTCATGGTCAAGGGCAGCGCGGGTAACTACGGACAGGTCCGGGGAGACATCCTCTTCGGCAAGCGTTACCTGGCCCTGGACGTTCTGGCGTGGGGCAGCATCTATCGGGCCGACGGACAGAAGGTCCATCTGGCGGGAGACTATGACGCGCAGCCGTATGCCGCCATGCCCATCGAAGGCGACATGATTATTGGCGGCTACAACAAGGCGCCGTCCTACGACCTGGGTCTTTCGCTCAAGTGGAACAAGCTTCATCTGCTGTATAACCGCCGTTATGCCAAGACGGTGGCGCCCGTGACACTGAGTTATTTCTTCACCACTTACGAGTACGACAAATACCGGCTGCTTAACGGGCATGCGCCCGGCTATGCCATTGGCTCGCAGCACGCCGAAATCGGTTATTCCGACAGCAACGGCGGTTTTGCCTGGCAGGTATCGGCCAACTTTGACTCGCAGGACCAGCAGCGGTATCAGGTTTGCGGAGACATCCCCGAAAGCGGCACCGGCGGCAACGACGTGTATCCCAACGGCCTGGACGACGTTGTGCTCAAGCTGTATGACAAGGTGTTCCAAAGCGTGCGGTGGAACGAATATACGCTGGGTGTATCGGCCCAGGGCAGCTATAACTATGCCTTTGGGAAGGACCATTCGGGCGTTTTGATGATTGGCGGCCAAGCCAACCGTTTCAACCTGGACGACGCATCTTATCTGGAGGGCATCAACTACGACCTCATCCTCAAGACGTACAATGACGTCAAAGTGCTTAAAACCGGCCGTGAGACCAGCGCCGATGCCTATTTGCAGCTCAAGCACACCTGGCGGTACTTTGTCCTGAACGCCGGCCTTCGCTACGACTTCAAGGCGCGGTCCAGCGGCAAGCAGTTGCACGTGTTGTCTCCCCGTATCGCCCTCATCTATTCCCATCCCAAGTGGAGTGCCAAGCTAAGCTACTCCAAGTCGTTCGTGGATTCGCCGTACTTCTACAGGAACAACACCCTGGACATCAACTTCGGAGACGACAACCTCTCCCCCGAATACCTGAACTCCTGGCAGCTGGCTTTCTACAGCGACGGCAAACTCATTCCCCGGGTAAAGATGGAAGTGAACGGTTTTATCAACAAAGCCGACAATTTCATCATCCAGAGCGAACTGGGCAACACCAACGCCGGTAGCCTCACCAACGCGGGCGTGGAACTGGCCGCCGGGTATTCCGGCACCCGCGTCAAAGTGGAAGGCAACCTTACCTGGCAGCGCGTGCTGGCCTCCCAGAACTACAGCATCATTGGCAACAGCGTCTATAATATTCCGGATTTCCAGGCCAACCTTACGGCTGCCTGGGAGATTATTTCCGGCCTGAAGGTGAACGCACACGGCCTTTTCCTCTCCAAGCAGAAGTCACTCTACGCCCTGCCGGGATTCCCGGAGCAGGTAATCGACATCCCTGCCCGCATGATTGTGGATATGGGCGCCAGCTATGCCTTCTGGAAGATGGAGGTGGGCATCAATGTGTATAATATTGTCAATACCACCTATCTGCAGGGCGGTTCCAGCGTTGCCCCCATGCAGCAGGCGGGGCGCTGGCTGTTGGGCCACGTGAGTATTAAATTCTAAAACAAATAGTTAGTAGCAGTATATGGATGTCTATTTTAAGAAACTGGCCGCGCAATTGGCGTCAATCATAGCGGCGCATCCGGACAAGCCGGCCTACATCATGGGTGACAAGGTGGTCACCTATGCCCAGATGGACGATATGGCCTGCCATATCGCGGCAGGGATTGCCCGGATAGTGGAAAAACAGGAAGTGAAGGCCGATGTCCCCGTGCGCGTGGGCATCTCCCTGGGCCGGAACGAGCATTTCGTGCCCTGCATCCTGGCGGCCATCAAGTTGGGCTGCTCCTATGTTCCCATCGACGTGGAAACGCCCCGCGAGCGCCGGGATTTCATCTGCCGCGACGCCTGCCTAAGCGTGCTCATATCGGCCGAAAATTTCCGCGAGCTCCTGGCCACGCCCAAGATGGACGTCCTGCCGGTGCTGAGCCGCGGGGTATCGGAAGCGTACATGATTTACACGTCGGGTACCACCGGACAGCCCAAGGGCGTTTCGCAGCCCTACAGAACGCTGTACAGTTATATGCAAACGGTCTGTCTGCCAGACAATTTCAATATCAGCGAGAAGTCTGTGGTCCTCCAGTTTGCCAGCATCAACTTCGACGTTTCCGTCCTGGAAATCTTCGCCGCGCTCTATTACGGCGGAACACTGGTCATCGCGCAACGGGAGGATAAACATGACCCGATGCTGGTGTATCGGCTCATGAAGGAGAAAGGGATCACCTACACCTTTATGCCCCCTTCCCTGCTGGCGGTATTCCCGGATTACGATTTCCCGGCCATGGATACACTGTCGGCCGGCGGTGAAGCCATCCCGCACAGCCTTACCAGCAAGATTGCCGGTAAATATCCCTACCGTTTTGTAAACGGATACGGTCCCACGGAAAGCATCGTGACCACCACGCACGAGATTGAGGGGCCCGACGACTGGCGCAACATCGGCAAGCCCGTTCCCGGCGTTGTATGCTATGTGGCCGATGAAAACGGCAAGCTGGTAGCCCCCGGCGAGCAGGGAGAACTGCTCATCGGCGGCATGCAGCTCACCAACGGGTACTGGAACCGCCCGGAACTCAATGAAAAGTTGTTCTTCGAGAATCCGTACGAGAAGGTGCACGACGGCATCGACGTGTCCCGGCTCTATCACAGCGGAGACATGGTAACACTGAACGAGGACGGCAGTTTCAATTACATCGGCCGAAAGGATTCCCAGATCAAGCTGCACGGCTACCGCATTGAGCTGGGAGAAATCTGCACGCTCATCGAGCGGCAGGAAGGCGTTCTGCGGGCCTATGTGCGCCTGGAAGAGATTGGCAACGAGAAGTATATCGTGGCCTATGTGCTCACTGCCGCCGACATTGAGAACCTGAACGAAATCCGGAAGAATGTGGCCAAACTGCTGCCGGACTATATGATGCCCACTTTCTGGAACCACGTGGACGATTTCAAGCTGAATATCAACGGCAAAATCGACAAGACTACGCTGGTGAACAAGGCGGTGGACCCCGTCATCACCAACGATACGCCTATCACACCGCACGAGGAACTGCTCATGCTGGCCGTCGCCAGTCTCATTGGCCTGCCCAGCGTGAATGTAGAAGCCGACCTCATGAACGACGTAGGCATCACTTCCCTGCACATTATTCAGCTTTGCGTGCAGATGGGCATGTCGGGCGTTCATCTCACCGCGAATGACTTCTATTCCCTGCGCACCATCCGCCGGATTATGGCGGCCGAGAAGCACCCCAATGCGTTCTGGTACGGCGACTCCGGCGATGATCTTTCTAAACCGGTCCTCATTGTCATCAGCGGCATGACCAGTTTCGACTTCATCTTTGGAGAATGGGCCGAAAAGGTGTCCAAGAAGTACGCCATTTTCGCCATTGAGTCCTACCATACCATCCTGGAGGACCGGATTACCACGCTGGAGACGCTGGTAGATACCTACTATATGGACTATGTGAAGGATGTGGTGAAAACCCGGCAGATCAAGGCCATCGAAGGTTTCTGCGTGGGCGGTGAACAGGGACTGGTACTGGCCCGGAGGTTG
>JAEEGH010005760.1_pt1 | contig 30883 bp, 8 predicted proteins | sample 9134181 | NCBI WGS metagenome assembly JAEEGH01 (sample SAMN16246544, study PRJNA631951) | gut metagenome | biome: gut microbiome; feature: rumen; material: DP-attached | host: Bos | place: Iran: Karaj | collected 2018-10
GATTGCTCTTCATTTCTTTTGATATGTCGTCAAATACTTCTTTTATCATATCAGCCGGCCCTTCTTTGTAAGGCTTCAGCTTTATATCAGTGATATGCTTTAATATCTTCACGGTTTCGACAGTAAAAATATCGCCTTCCACTTCTCCTCTCCCCAATTTGTAAATATCAGTTTTCCCATTTCCGTTTCGGGGCAGTGTTTCTGCGATCATTACCCTGAAAGGAATATGGTCGAAGGGAAGTGTCTTTTCAACGAAAAAGACCTGTCTGAGCGCCTTTAGGACCAGTTCTTTTGAGTGCTCTTTTCCCCGGATGGTCTGCACACACAGCATCGGCAAATTATCGTGTGTTGTCTTGACGTATACAGGTATCACGCAGCAGTTTTCTATGCCATCCTGTCTTGCGATTTCCGTTTCCACCCGACCGGACTCATATTTTCTTCCCTCATCATTGATGAAATATCGGTTTGCCCTTCCAAGGAACTGAACCTTTCCGTCTTCTTCGACCCTCACAAGGTCATTAGTACAGATAAAAGGCTTGTCGTCTATATATTCAGCCTTAAGTACCTCTTTTCCGTCAATCTCTGTTGTGGCTGCAAATTCAGCACTTAAGTACATGACGCCTTCAGCAGGTCTTTTGCCCTCAGGAAGGAATTCATCGCTCTCATCATCGTAGAGCCTTACTTCTACTCCGGGAAGCGGATATCCGATCGATTCATCTTCCAGATCCGGAGAGGACAGGCAGCAAGCACCGCACAGCTCAGATATCCCATAGCCATTGAGCAGTGTTATATCCCCTGCTCCGTGTTCCTGCATGAATTTGTAAAATCTCTTTTTATCCGATGCTGAAACAGCAGATCCGCCGATTGCAACAAACTTAAGGCTGGAGAAGTCTAAAGACTTATTGTCTTTCATCTTCATCCATCTCTCAAACATTGCACTTATCGTGAACAGGAAAGATATCCTGTATTTAGGTATCGCCTTGTGAAACCAGGGGTTTAAGACTCCGGCAGGTACCATAACGACAGATGCTCCCATGGCAAAAGGAAGATGCACCTGGTCCACCAGCCCGTATGCATTGCTGAGGTCAACTATTACCGCTGTCACAAGATCATCATACGGGAGCTTGAGATCCTCTAGCTCATAAAAACTTGAGACTGCAGCATTAAAGGCTTTGTCCGAAAGAACGACAGGTTTGCCCGCTCCGCTGGTGGTACCGGATGTGTGAAGAATAAAAGCTGCTTTATCACTGTCCTCAGGAGCATAACTTACAGGTCCGTTGCCAAAGGCTGCGAGAAGCTCATCCATGCAAATTGGACCGTAGTAACCCTTGATCTGCCGGTACTTCATCTCCTGGGCTGCTGTCAGCAGCGGCTCCATGGTAACGCCTCCGACCGAAACGTGCAGAATTATAATATTTTTAAGTCCAAGCTCTACCCTGTTAAGCAGCAGCTCATTTATCAGATTTGCCTGAGCAAAGTCATCTGTGATGATGAAATCAGTCAGTTTTTCACTTCGCACAGTATTTATTATTTTGTGTGGAAAAAAAGCATTGTAAGATGGCACGACCGAAACGGTGGCGCCTGTCATATTAAGACCATAAATAGAAAAAAGAACCTCCGCACTGGTTGATCCCAGAATGCCAACCCTGGATCTGCTTTCTAAGTTCATACAGAGCGCAGAAAAAACAGAAGCATATCTCTCCCATTCCCTGAACATCTGACCATAAGTGTATTCCTTAGATCCATCAAATATTGCAATGGCGCTAAGGTTTTTGAGTGAGATGCCATTGACATCGCGAATAAACTTCCAGGCTTTCCGGTTCCGGTCTATTCTCCGCCTTGGCTCGATTACAGAATTTACATTGTTTCCACCCACGTCTTTTCTCCTCGGAATAGTGATTGTTTATACATTCTATTTTATTACTTTGCTTCCAAAAATTGGTTTTCAGCTTGCATTTTTTATAAATTTTTAATCATGATACAGGCTTTAGACAAAAAAACAGGGTTGGCAGACCAATTATCAAAATGGTCCACTAACCCCGTCCCTAAGTTCCATATTTCAGCTTGCCAGTTCCTCGTCGGAGAGTGATGTGCTCTGGTGTACCAGGACTTCTTTGTCGTAGCAGGCAAAGGCACCGTCTACCAGGGCCTTATCGGGCTTCTTGGTGAAAAGAGATACCACCGGCACGATCACAAGACCAGCCAGCATGCAGAACGCTCCTGCATTGATGGGTGACTGCAAAAGTGCAGGGAAGCTGGATCTTACAAACATATTTGCCAGCATAACAACGGTCGAGAATACGAAGCTGCACCACACTCCTGCCTTGCTGGTTCCCTTCCAGTAAAGGCCATACAGGAAAGGCGCCAGGAACGCACCTGCCAGAGCTCCCCATGATACTCCCATGAGCTGGGCGATGAAGGTTACGTTCTGTCTGTACTGAACGATGGCGATCACAACAGAGATTGCCACGAATACAACGATGAGGCATCTCATGATAAAGAGCTGCTTTTTCTCATCCATGTCCTTTACCACATGGTCCTTAAGAAGATCCAGGGTAAGAGTTGATGAGCTGGTAAGAACCAGAGATGACAGCGTTGACATTGATGCTGAAAGCACAAGTACAACAACAATGGCGATCAGAATATCCGGAAGACCTGAGAGCATTGTCGGAATTACCGAGTCAAAGCCGTTGGCTGCGATATCGATCTTATCGGAAAAGAGCCTTCCGAAGCCGCCAAGGAAGTAGCATCCACCGGCAACTACAAATGCGAAGAATGTTGATACGATGGTTCCCTTTGAAATTGCCTTCTCACTCTTGATGGCGTAGAACTTCTGAACCATCTGAGGAAGTCCCCAGGTTCCCAGAGATGTCAGGATAACAACGCCGAGAAGATTTACAGGGTCGGGTCCGAAAAAAGATGCGAAGACTCCGGGTGTTGCAGATACGCTCTCATCGCTGATCCTTCCAAGTCCGTCGAGAGCTGCAATGAAGCCGCCCTGGCTGTTGAGAACAGATACAACAACGGCGCTGATTCCGATCAGCATGATGATGCCCTGAATGAAATCATTGATGGCAGTAGCCATGTATCCGCCCGCAATTACATAGATGCCTGTGAGAACTGCCATAACGATAACACAGATAGAGTAATCAATGTTGAAGGCCATTCCAAAGAGCCTTGAAAGACCGTTATAGAGCGATGCCGTATAAGGGATAAGGAAGATAAAGGTGATGATGGACGCAGCAATCTTAAGAGATCTGCCGCCAAATCTTGACGCAAAAAACTGCGGCATGGTAGCAGAATTAAGATGATGGGTCATGATCCTCGTCCTGCGGCCAAGAATAACCCAGGCAAGGAGCGAACCTATGAGCGCATTGCCTATGCCAACCCAGGTGGCTGCAATTCCATATTTCCAGCCAAACTGTCCGGCATATCCCACAAAAATAACCGCCGAAAAATAAGATGTACCATAGGCAAATGCGCTAACCCATGGTCCAACTGACCTTCCCCCTAAAACAAATCCATTTACATCAGTTGAGTTCTTTCGGCAGATAAAGCCGATAGTAAGCATTACAGCAAAGAAAACAACCAGTAGCAAAACTTTGATGACCATACTTTTTTCCTCCAATATTTAATACTGTAACGCTTTAAACTATAACGCTTTTAAGTGCTAAAGTCAAGTGCAAAGAGCAAAGGGGACCCGGCAATCTGAGTCCCCTTACAATTATTCTTTTCATGGCAAAAGACATGCATATTTGGCGATATATAGAGTAAAATCACGTTATAAATCGCCAAAACATATTTTTCAAGGCAAATGACAAGGCGCTGTAGTTCCCTTTTTCAGGGTACTACAGCGCTTTTCATTCATGGCTCCTTGTTAGAACACTGCATATATCTGCGAAACTCTGTATCGGTTCAAACTCCTCCAGCGCATTATAATAGTTATCTACCGAGGTTGAGCTTAAGGAAGTCTCAACAGGGTCTTTTTTCACAAGATCTTTTACCAAATCAAGATTCTTGTCATTGTACTTGATCACATGGACTTTTTTATCCATGCCGTACTTTTTTGATGCTGCTATTGTCGCTCCAAGGCAGAGATCCATGTCATCCTTCCTGTCTTTTCCGCAAAGACCTGTTACATAAAGATCATCCTCACTGTTCTGGACAAGGATGGTTCCCTTTATGCCTTTCTCATCCACAAGGACCCTTGACACATCAGGGTCTGCAAATTCATCGGCAAAAGCCGGATCATACAGAAAATTATCTTCATCATTATCAATCAAGTATTTCTTCAGCTTAAGCTGCTGCCCGGCATCAAGGCTTTTTAGGGCTCCGGTATCAGTGTAATCCTTTTCCGCCTTTGCCATATTGGGATTTTTTAAAAGATCTGCCACTGAAAAAATCCACTCTCCGGAATGTTCATCCTCGTCTGTAAAATTAAAATCAGACAAAAAATCTTCCTCAAAGACACAAAGCTTATCTCTATCGGGAAGCCTGTCCCTGCTGAGATAGAGCCTGTCACAGCCTGCAGAAACCGCCGCCTTAAAAGCATAACCCATAAGAGTGCTTCCAAGTCCATGCTTTCTAAGTTCCTCCCGAACAAAAATCCATTCCACAATGACCTTTTTTTCCATCATATGAAGGATCATAAGGGCGGCAGGAACATCGTCCCCGCCGTCCTTTCTCTCCAGCACTGTTCCAAGACATACCCTGTCCGGGAATAAAGCCCTTTTTAGTAATCCAAAGGGATCAAGTTCTGCAAAATAATCAAGATGTTCCTCGAGTACAATTGCAGTTTTCATAAATCATTTCCTCTCATTCTGTTCCACATCATATTTATAAATTCCGTCGTTGTAAGGTTTCTCTTTTGTATATCCCCCTGAATCCTGAAACCATACTTCACGGATTTGAAGAAGCTTACCCTCTTTAAAGCTTCCCTGTACTTAACATCGATTACATCTCCCATTACATCAACGAAGGTCTTTGGATCATCATAGTCGATGGCAAACATTGCACTACCTTTCCTGCTTTCGCCAAAGGAAATAAACACCGGCATCCTGTAGGCCTCCACAAAGTTATTTAAAAGCTCCTCCTTATTAGGTGCATCTGCCGGGGCAGCCTTATAAGCATCAAAGGCATCCTTAAGCCGCTGACCGTATATGGGATCTGCAAAAAACGGTTTAAGCTCTTCTTCTGCCTGCGGAAGATTTGCAGGAACTCTGAGCTTTGTTTTGACATTTGCAAATATCTTATCTAATTTATAATACGACTCACCCTTTTCTTTGTCACGCTGTTTCCTCTGAGCCAGGTCATTTACCTCTACGCCATCATACAACTCCTCGATGCGGGCAACTAACTGAGACTCCGCTCTTTCCAGGTAGCTTTGCTTTGTATGGCCTATTCTCTGGATTACAATATCTTCCAACTCCTTAAGTTCTTTCTCGTCCTTACCCTCATCCTGAGCTTTCCAGAGAGCTCTTAGCGCTCCAAGTATATTAAACTCTGAATAGATATGCGCGATTTCTGTGGCAATGCCCAGCTTCTCCTCATATGGAATCTCGTTAAAGTGAGCTGCGTAATCCTGAACCTGCTGCTGTGGTGTTCTGCCGTCGTTCTGCATGTTAAAGCCATGGTCAGTGAGTACCTGGTAAAATCTTGATATATCGAAAAAATTCTTTCCAACAATACCATACTGCTGTTTTATCATTTTTTCTGAACTCAGCGTTGAGTTTATAAGTATTGAAGGCTCCTGACTAAGCAGTGCGGCAAGGCTGTCGAAATCCTCATGGAAAATATTCTCAAGACTGTTTCTAACGCCTTCATTACGACTCTTAAGCAGCGGCCTTAGATCTTCTTCCTTGTCAGATAAAACTGCAATCTTCATATTGCCCGCAGCACCTGCATCTGCATTGATAGTCTTATCAAATTCTGACTTTACATCCAGTATTGTTGCATTCTGAGCAGCCTGAAGCTGTCTTAAGATTTTTTGCATTTCTATGACTTCCTTGTTAAAGGAGTCAAGAGTATTCATAAGTCTTATCTGGCACTGCTGGAAGCCGTAGATAGCCGGCGGAAGCTCAAATCCCAGTTTCTGCGCCCTTACAAGAGCAGCTGCTATCCTCTCAGCACTGGAATGATAGTCTCCAAGCTTCATTACCTCAGAAAATACAGCCTGCAGCTCATCCTTCTTTGTCTCAAGAAGCTTAATGGAATCTTCTCCAAGGAGCGCTGTGAAGCCCTCCATAAACCCTGAGCCGCTGCCTGCTGCTGCTGCCATCAGCATCATGGTTATCTTTTCCTGTTGGAACTTATCCAGCTTTGTAGCATTACCAAAATCGATCACGGTTAGTCTGTGGCTGTCCAGCATTATATTGCCGGAATGAAGGTCGCCGTGGTAATACCCTTCCCCGAAAACCGCCTCTGTGACCCACTTTTCAGAGAGCTTGCAGAGCATTTGCTGCTGTCTTTGTAATGTGGCAAGTTTTCTGGAAAGATCCGCTATTGTATTCTGCACATCTGCTCCATTGGAAACGAAGATCTTGGGGTTTTCACCCTCCATAATGAGCTTACCTTCTTCGTCCTTTTTGTAGAACTTACCTACAATGTCATCACGGTCTTTTCTTGACTTTTTAAGGACATTGATGACAGTATCCCCGTTAGCCCTGTTCACCATCATTGCATTCGGTGTGGGATTTGCAAGACTACTTACTTTCATGGACTCAACATTATTTTCATTGTCATCATAAATTCGGCCGCGCTCACAGTTTGCTGCCTCGATGGTAAGGTCAAGCTCCTCCATGTAACGTGTCAGAAGGCCATCATAGGTCTTTGCCATTCCTTTGCCGGCCTTTGCTGCACATTTCTGCATGATCTTCTTTTCCCTCAGCATCCTGTTACGTACATCAGGGCGAAGAAGTTTGATAACGACTTCACTGGGAGTAAGGCTGTCCCTTGTATAGACCTTGCAAAGAAAAGCCTGTCCCACAGATGCTGCACCGAGGGATCTTGTTACTTCGATCCTCTCTATCCTGCCGTTGGATCTCTGAACCATTGAAAGAAGCTGAGCCTCCACGATTGGTCTCGGGATTGGAGCAAGGTTAGATTTCATATCATCAAAAGCATCCTGCATTCCGGCAGGGATCATTGAATCCGGAATTCCCTGAAGGATTTTCTGAAGTAGTGGTCCTGCTCCCTTGAACAAGCCTCCAACCATTGGCGCTATGGCCTTGTTTTTCTGCTCCTCAGTGGCATCTTCGGGAAGGTTTACAGGTTTTGCATTCCTTATGGCTGAAGCAAACATGCTCCTGACATCGAGAATACTGCTGTCTGCAACGTAGGTGGACAAAACATTTCTTACAAACTGTCCTTCACCATCATTGCCCTTCATGGAGTTATTTACCATCTTAGTGAGCTGCGCTTTTCCAAGGTCAATACGACGCTGTCTCTCTTCGTCCTCGATTCCCTGTTCCTTGTAATATGGCACCTGTTCTATGGGTTCAGGCTGTACAGCCTCCCCCATATTCTTGTTGATGTACTTTTCCATCTCCGCCTTTGCCCCACGCAAAAGCTTATGCACCTTCACCTCCAGTTCCTTCTGGATATCGGCGGCCTCCTGGAGCTTTTCATTTAAATCAGCTACATCTTTATTTTCCAGCGCACGCTTCGTGCCGTAAGTAATAAGATAATCATCCGACATTGTAAGAAGCATATAATCAATAAAGGAATCATCATCTTTACCGGCATCCTCTATCTCTTTAGCCCATTTTGCATCCTCTATGGCATCCTGAGCATCTCTTTGCGCTTTTCTTTCCTCACGGGCTTTCTTTCGCTCTTCACGGGCTTTCTGGCGCTCTTTGATCTTTTCTATTTCATCATTGCGCTTTTGCTCCCTCTCCCGGATCTGAGGATCGATATTCTCCTCTTCTTTTTTCTCCTCCTGCTTTTTCTCTTCTTCCTTCTCCTCTTTCTTTTCTTCTACCTTATCTTCCTGCTTTTCTTCTTCCTCGTCATCGTCGCCACCGCCCAGCCAGCTAAATGAGAAGAAGCTCTTTACCTTGGCCTGCAGCCTTTCCTGCTCTTTTCTTTGCTTTTCAATTCTTTCGGCTTCTTCCTTATCAAGCTGTTTTTCAAGTTCAGCAATAGCATCCAGGTGCTCCTGGCTATAATCAAGCCTCTGCCCCTCTTCTAATGCCTTCAGGGCTCTTTCATCCTGCTCTGCCTGCCTGCGGTCTTCTTCTTCCTCCTTAAGGTCAGCGATAACCTGTTTATCATTTGCCCATTTTTCTGAGCGCTTTTGTTTTTCCTGCTCAACCTGCCCCCTCTTGGCATTTCTTAACTGTTCCCTGCCATTTTCACGCTCTCTGGCAGCAGCCTGTTCTTGCCGAAGAAGAGGTATGGCCAGCTCGCGCGCTTTTTTAAGATACTCAAACACATCTTCTGTAATAAACGCCTTATCAATGCCAAACATTGACAGGGGCAGCTTATCGGCAAAGGTATTAAGGAGCTGCTTTGTCTTTTTCACATCTCCCATCAACTTTCCGATGACATCTCCGTACTTTTTCACGATATTGAAAAGTCTCATGCCGGGCTGTGTCTCATTATCCATATCCCAGGTATCCTGAGAATAAATGATCTCTGCCACAACATCCAAAAGCTGCTGCTCGTCATAACTCCATTCTGAAGGCTTGATCTCCTGTTTTATCCTATTCTCACGCTCCTGGCGCCTTTGCTTTATCTGCTCAATTTCTACATCCAGCTGCCTTCTGATTTCTTCGTAGTCCTCCTTGACTTTGCGAATGGAATCAACAGACGTGTTGAGTTTCTCCTTCTCTTCATCAAGAAGATCATCATCGTCCTTGAGCCTGACGAGATTTATTGCAATCTCATCTCTTCTTTTTTCAAATTTTTCCCTCGCCTCGTTTACTTTCTGAGAACGGCTTTTCTTAACATTTTCGTTGAGTTCATGAAGCTTTGCCTCATAGTCTGCAAATGCTTCATTAAGGGCTGTCTCCCCTTTTTTCCGAGAAAGGGCTTTGCTCTGAATCTGCTCCCTGATCTGCATGGCAGTCCTATCATATTCGTCAGAAAGCCGGAGTTTTTCATCTACAGTTTCATCAAGCTCATCTATCAGCGAAGAAAGCACACCGTTTCTAAGGTCAGTCATTCTGGTGAATTCCCTTGAAAGCTCATCCTTCCTCTTGGCAGCGGTCTCCTCCTTTATCTTGCCGGTCTTTACCTTCTCCTCAAGCTTTTGAAGTTCTAAAGCGTAAGCCGCTTCCGCATCATTCTGCATCTTAAGCCTATCGGCAAACACTTTCTCAATGGCTTCTTCTTTTTCTTTCGGGACAGGGTGAAACACCTCCATCATAGGAGCCTGAAGCTGACTCTGTTCCAGTGTGAGTTCAGCACGTTTTTTCTTGTTTTCTTCCTTTTTCTTCTCAATCTCCCTGACACGCTTATCTCTTTTTTCTATAACGCTGTCAAGCTGTTCTTTTGCCTGGGAGATATTCCTTCCGGCTTCATAAAGTTTTTTTTCTTTCTCCGTCTGCTCCTTTAGATCTTTTTCCTCTTCGTATTCATCAGTATAGACAACCTTAGTCTTAAGAGTACCATCCTCTATGCTCTTATCGCGAATGCGCAAAAGCTCAAGGGTATCCTCGCCGTTTACCTTAATATCCGTAATTGTCTCAAGATCAGCGCTCTTAAGCTCGTCATAATCGGCTTTCACATCCCTGTAGTCTTCTACCAGCTTGTTATGACGCTTTTTTGTTTCTTCCGCGGCTTTTTGCTCATCTGCCCTTTTCTTTACGTCCTTTTCTATGGCAGCTTTCCACTCCCAGAAATTCAGAGGCATGTTCTCAAGGGGGTGAATCTGCTGATCATTCTCAACTACCTGGAAGTCACCCAGCACTGCACCAAGATCCCGCGTCTTCTCATGCCTGTAGTAATCCTTCCATTGATTGAACTTACCTCGAATCAGATTAAGCTCACTAAGCTTTGATTCCATCTGTGTGTCAGCCTTAAGAGCCGCCGTTTCATACTTAAGGTTTTCCTGGTCTATCTGAAGGTTGACGGCAAGTAATGCGTCAGACGCTTCTCTGGTTCGCCTGTCAATTCGCTCGGTTCTTCTTCTAAGCTTCAGATCCTGTCTCTCATTCCACTCTGCAAGGTGCCTCGAACTTTCTTCGGTTAGTTCATGAATATTTCTTTCAAGTTCCTTAAAGAGCCATTTCTCTTCTGCTTCAAAAAGCTCCTCATTATCCTTATTCTCTTCTCTGGCTTTCTTTACATCCTCTCCATATTTTTTCTGCAGTACATCTAGCTTCGCGGCATGACCTTCCATATATTCCGTTGCATAGTTTGCACGCTTAATAAGCTGATCGGCCTCGAAGTCCTTTTCTCTCTGTGCCTGCCCGAGAAATTTGTTCATTCTCGCAGTAAGCTGTTCCTTTCTATAGGCTAGCTCCCATAGCCTTTCTTCACGTTTCTGCATAGCTTCATCCTTTAAGGACTCAGCCTCATTTCTAATGCTCTGTTCCTGGATATTAAGACTCTGCTCGTAAAGAATTGCTTCCTCAGGAAATTCTATATCAGGCTGTTGCTGCTGGTTTGCATGGGCATTTTCCTGCGCATTCACCTGCTGGTTTACAACCTGGTTTTCCTGTGCGTTTACCTGCTGATTTTCAACCTGGTTTTCCTGCGCATTCACCTGCTGGTTTACAGGCTGAGCATTTTGTACCTGCTGGGGCTCATTTTCCTGGTTCTGGTTCTGACCCTGCGCCTGATTCTGGTTCTGACCCTGTACCTGGTTCTGCACCTGGTTTTGACCCTGTACCTGCTCCTGTCCCTGCTCCTGATTCTGTGCATTTTCAAGAGCCCGTTCATTTTCCTCTTTACTAAACTTATCCAGTTCCTCTTTCTGCTTAAACTGCTTTTCCATGCTCTCAATGGATCTGAAGCCTTCCTGACGGGCACTTTCGTTTAGCTGGTTTCTCTTATTTTTCAGTTCCTGAAGTTTAGTTCTTTTTTCCGCTTTCTTGGCGTTCTTATCGCCATACTCATAGTCATCGATCTTTTTAAGAGCCTGCGCACTGCTGAGCCTGCCGCCTTCCATGCGCTTTGCCATTCTTACGATTTCCTTTGATGGAATGTTGGTGAGCTTTATATTTGGAATTCCCAGCCTTGTTCTAAGGTAAGCTGCGGCAATTTCGGCGTAGCGGCTCTTTTTAAGATCTGTGGTCTCATTTGTTATGTTTTCTGTCTCCAGCATGATCTTTTTTGTATTTTCAACACCAAATATCTTCTCATTCTCCACCATATTAATCCCAAGCTTATGGACAAGGTCACTGGCAGAGATATTGAGGTTTCTTACTCTGGTAAGCTTACGCCCCCCTTCATCCACATAGTTGTATCCCAGATCAAGAGTACCGTCTTCCTTTTGAAAGAGGTTCACAATATTCTCTCCCACAATAAAGGAGCAGCAGTTCTTTTCACCCTCTTTAAAGCTGGCCAGCATATTCCGGACATTCATAAGAAGGTCTCTGGCAAATTTCTTGTCCTTGTCATTCTGTCCATAGTTTTTGACCAGAATATCAGCAGGCACTTTCAAATTTACGGCATCATAAAAGAGCCGCATCTCACCGGCCATGTTTTCTTCTTCCATCATTGATATGCTAAAGGAATAATAAGAATAGTTTTTAAGTGAGCTCTGGCTTTTTTCCATCTCTTCTTTTTCTGCTTCTGTATAAGAACCTGATTCATTCATATATCTTTTTGAATCAACTATAAGGTCCTTTACACATACAGCATTAGCGCCCATTTTGCCGCGGAAAACCATCTGCTTGGCGAAGCTTAACTTGTTCATCTCGTCAAGCATATTGTTCATGGTAGCACGAACAAGCTGATATCTCTCAATTCCTTTTGGTGAAGATGGTTCCCTGTCACCAAGATAAGCCCTGCAGGCTACGATGGCATCCTGATACTTAAAGGCTGCATCCTCCAAAGCCATGGCTCTCTTAAGACCGACAGCCCTGGAAGTGCCCCCGGGCGCAATGTTTTGCCAGATCGGTGTCACAAGCATAACTTCAACTGCTTCCACAGTTTCCTTGACACGCTGCATCTTATCGCTGTCTTTTTTAAAACGGCGGGAATTAAGGAGCATATGTGCCAGATTTCTTCCCTTCATGGATTTAAGCTTTGATTTCTGAATGTCACTTAGCTTAAACTGCTTTGAGTTCTCAATGGCATAGCCTATAAGCTCATTTTCACGTATGGCTTTTTTTACAGAGGCATCCGCAGCATCCTTCTGCCTCTCTTCATATTTCATCGGCACGAACTCATGATATGGGTTCTGCTCATCTTCAAAATTAGTCAGCTTGTTGACCTCAATGTTTATCTTGTTTATTTCATTTTTGTTAAGTTTTAAGAAATCCATAATCTGCTCCTTCCGGTGCTTAATGCTTATACATATCTTTTCTTCACTATAAAATGTGGACAAAGGTCATATATTAATACAATACTCTATGATTTATACGAATGACAATGACCATCTGTAAAAAAAAGGGACAAGGCACGATGCCTTATCCCCGTATTGATATCTATATAAGTTACGGTAAAAAATCTTGTTATCAATTACGCTGCTTTTCATTTCTACTTATTTCAGGTCATCAATTATCTTCTTGTTATTTGTCACCTCTTTTCCGGATTTAATATAATTTTGAATAGCCTTGTCTATCATATCCGTATAATTTTTGTCATCCTTTTTCTTCAAATAATCTCCTATTCGCTTTACTGCTTCGTTCACTTGCTCTTTCGCTGTTATTGGTGTATTTTTCTCAAACTTCTTCTCAGGATATTCAAGTAAATACATCTCCTGATCAGCTTTTGCCAATGACCTGAATGTGGTTGTCCCTTCCTTTTCAGCTTCATCAAGGGCTTTTAGGATATTCTTGTTCAGGATATTTTTGTCATGATTTTCTTGATTGTATGTAAACAGGAAGTTAACTCCCTGTTGTAACTCCATCCTGCCAAGCCGTGAATTCAGGTATTTTACATCGCTATATCTCATGCCTTTTTCCATGATCACAAAATCCGATTTCTGAGTTCTTTCGTTTGTAATCTCTCCATTTCCATAGCCCTGCCCAAAAAGTACATAAGAAAGCTTTCTTTCCATGTAAGATCCATAATCTGTGGCGTCAAACATCAGAAACATAAGTCTTCTCACAGCAGGATCAGCCTGTGTAAGGTAATACTTCTTGTGCGCTGTGTAGCTGTTTAGCATGCAATGCATATATGTTATGCACCTGAGCGCCCGCTCTCTGTTGCTTAGGATATAATCCTCATCTGAAAGCTGCTCAGGGGTAAACATAACCCTTTCAGTCTCCTCTGCAAGATAATCGAGATAAGGTTTTCTGTCGGAAAGCTTATTGGTCAGAACCCTTTTATGGTCTTCAGCATTAGCTTTCAGGTTCTTTTCATCCTCTTTGGTCAGAGGCTTTCCATTTTTATCTCTATGAACCGGTCTAAAGAGCAGCTGATAGTCCCTCAAGTCTATGGCGCAGCCTCCTGCATCCCTTATCTCTTTATCTGCATTTTTCGGCATATTATCAAGCATAGCCATCCTATAATTAAAGTAGGCATTCCTGTTGTCCTTGATCCTGTTAAGTTCCTGCTTGGAAATACCCGAACCCTTATACAGGTTTTCAATGTCGGCAAAATCCTGCTTTGCCTCTTCTGAGACAGGTACAACTTGTGAAGGAGCCTCGTACTTCATTGAAGAGTAAGAATCGATCTGCTTTATAGCATCAGATGCCCTCGACTTGTCTCCCAACTTGTACGTGTCCTTACGCAATCTGTCAAGCGCCTTTTCTGCACTATACCCCGGACCAAAGTGTGTATTTGTCCCGGAATTAACGATGGTCATCATCTGAGTATAGAGATTCACCAGTTCCTTATTGCGTACTGCCGCTGCCTGTGTCATAAGAGCTGCAATATCTCCTGAAGGCATCTTGACAAGCTCATTCAAATTGACATTGTATTTTCTTGCAACAGGAATCTGGCGGACAAATTCATTAAACCATCCACAGTTCCTGTGCATGAGTTCCCACCTTGCCTTCACTTCCCCAAAAAGATCATCGTCAAGGGCACAGTTAACCATAGGATCTTTCATGAGTTTCTCATATTCTTTGAGGAATGATGGCTGAAAGTCATACATAACCCTGGTCATAGTACTTACTTCCACTCTGCTTTTGTCAAGGAGATCAGCAAAGCTGCCAAAATTCATCATTTTGACATCAAAGGAAAGAATGAGCTTGAATATCTTCTCATATTCCCTGGCCTTTTCTTTCTTTTCCGTATCACTCATGCCATCTGTAGACCTGTACAGTATCTTATACATATTAAGAGCATCTGTCTTACTGTATCCGGCAAGCTGAGCCATCCCTCCTGAAAGACGAACCAACCAGCGCTCCTGAAATCCGGCAGTTTTTACCTGTATCCCTTGTTTTGCAGATGCATCTAACCAATTTCTGCCCTCTTTGCCAATGTAACTCTCCACCGGTTTTATTTTCTTCTCTGTACTCTTCAGGAAATTCGTCACATCTTTTTCCTTGATTGCAGCCTGCTCTCCTTTAAGGTCAAAGAATGGAACCTCAGAGGAAATATACTCAATATTCTTTTTTGCCTCCCTGTTGTATTCCTTAACCTTCTCTATATCTATTCCCTTTAGGAAGGAATTTTCTTTTACAGCGCTTTCTGATACAGGCTTTGCCATGATATTCATCTTATTATCCTTGGCAGTAGCAGTGCTGTTTACCTTTGTTATTTTCTTTCCATACTCCTCAATGGGCACGCTATCAACGGTAGTCTTAGGATTTGGTATATACGCATACTGGTATATGCCTTCCGTATCAGGTCCAAGCTCCTGCAAGGTCTTATTTACACAGATTCCCTTTGTCTGGGCTGCATGAAGTATCATCTGTTTGGACTGCTCCGGAGGAAGTTCCTTAACAGAATATCCCTTCTCTTCATCATAGGAGAGGTTGGAAAACTCCTGCGTCAGCTCCTGTGGCTTTTTCAGGTCTGAGAGCCATGTCAGTTCCACAGTGTGATCGGGCTTTAGGAACTCATCAACACTGTGTACGGAAGTCTTGACCTGCCTGCTCTTGTATCCCACGGAGTCATAGACAGTAAGTGACTCCCCGTTGATCTCGGTAACTGTCACATAATGAGCATAACCCTGAGAGGCCGTGTAAAGTGCAACTACACCACCGGCGTCCAGAATTTCGTTGATCCTGTCAATCATGACAGCCTTCATGTTATTCTGTTTGATCCTGGATCTATCGGACCTTTTTACATCTGAAGGTATGGTGAAGTGCATCCTGTTCAGCACTGCCTCAGGATGTCCAAGCTCCTTCACCTTATCCAGCACAAAATCTCCCAGTTCAAAAATATTTCCGGGTAATGCAACATCTTTCTTTATTGTGTACTGCTTTATTTCTTCTACCGCTGCGTCATAGACTTCCTTACCTACGCCGCTTTTCGCAAACTCGTCCTTGTACTGTTTGATTTCAGGTTTAAAGGCCCTTAAGTCCGTCTGGCTCACATAACGATTTATTACCTTATCTCTCTTGCGCCTTGAGATAAACTGATTGATAAGAGCTGCCCCTGCAACACAGAAGCAGTTGTTGGCTGTCTGTTCCTCATAGGCATTGTCCATTCCCTTCATCGTCAGTTTTGCCTTGCGGTTTGAATTTACAGGAATAGGTCTAAGCTCCTTCTCCTTAATGTTCTGATCAAGGGTCATGTCCTGAGTTACATAGTATGCCCCTACCCAGTTAACATGCTCAAGGACCTTATCAGATACGCCCTCCTTTGGAACGTAATGCTGTTTTCCTTTATTGTCTTCCACAGTATTAAAGAGTTCCTGTCTAAGTGCAGCAACGTCATCCCTTGACTTTGGCACCCTCACTCCCAGCTTCTCAAGCTCCTTTTCATGAGCGACAAGCTCTTTATCTGTATAAATAAGGATTCGTTCCTCATAGGTCATAGTTCTGGTATCAGCATCATCATCCACGGGGACATTTATCCTGTTGTCTTCACCCGTGATCTTATTGTCATTGATGATGATATTGTTATCGATACGGGTTTCGCTCTCCTTGTTGTCCACCGTATTTTCAGGAGGATTAACCACCCTTTCCTCTTTTGTTTCAGCAGCTTTCTTTTCACCATATTCCATCAGACTCTTCTCAAGCCTTATGTTCTTTGATTTAAGCAGGGCGTAAAGCCTCTCATCAAAGATTTCATCAGAAGCATCCACAACGGATAGAGAAGCTGCCATTCTCTCAAGATAAGCAAGTTCAATTGCCGGAACACTCTTTTCCCGATTGCCCAGATCCATGAGAGAAAGATAGCTCTCTTCACCATAGACTGCACACATGAGCTGATTTCCGATGATACCCTTCATCTGCTTTTTGAAAGACTTGTAGTGCTTTTCATTTAAAGCTTCCTTATTTGCCTGATCTATCATAAAATCCTGCAGGGAATTTGCCATCTGTTTCCTGAGTGCAGTCTTATAGACAATTGATCTGCCCAGAATATGTTCCTTATACCTCCTGACATTGCCATCAATCAGCGTCTTCAGACCCAGATCCTCAGGAACATCATACCCTCCCAAAAATCCGCCTTTTGCAATATCGCTCATGATGCTCAAAAGCTTATCAACTGCTTTGCTCTTGGTTTCCGTGGCCTTCTCTTTAGGCACACCGATGCCTGAAAGATCCTTTAAAAGGCCAAGAAACTCATCAGTATCCTTCTTGGTTACATTTGCCTTCTTTTCCATCACATCAATGCCTTCTTCACACCGCATTGCGGGATGGAACATGATAAATTTTTCTATCAGATCTTCAGGCACTTCTTTGCCGGAAAGGCTCTTTACCTTGTTACTTACCTCTACCAGCCTGTTCTGTACAAAGGATTCATAGCTTATAAGAATCTGTCTGTCTTCTGCTCTCTGCTTTCTGATCTCCTTTCTCTCGGAGGACGAGAAAATATTTAAATTCTTTTTATTGGCGTATACATTCGTGCTTCCACCCGCGATTGTCCAGTCCTTTGAGGCGATTGCTTCCTTCCAGGCTTTTTTATGGCCTGCAAAGCTAAGCGAAGGCCCAACAAATCTGTGAGTGTTAACCTTGTGATTATCCAGCATATACTCTTTATACCCATGGTTGAGGTCTTTATCCTTTGAGAAGAACATTCCTCCCTGATTTCTTACATACTTCATGGGAACTGAAGTACTGCTGTAATAATACTCCCCGCTCAGTGTTATCAGTTCATCCAGATCACCCTTATTTATCAGGCCGTGATCAGCAAGGTACCTGCAGATTGACATATTCTGTCCTTTAGATACAGTGTCCTTCTGTTCTGCAAACTCAGCAACATCCTGAGGAAACTGTGATCTTAAATAAAAATCACCTGCACCCATTCCAAGTGAACCAATAAACATGCCGGGGGGAAGCTGCCCTACAAGAGACCCATAGGTCATCTCATATTTTTTAACATAGTTGTATTGAAGCTTAAAAAGCTTGCTGGCAGAATCCAGCCACCTGTTTTTGGCGTACTCCCTGTCCTTGTCATTGTTCATGTCAAGACTCTTATCATTTACTATCAAAAAGCCCTTTATCATTTCCATAAATTCTTTTTGTGGCACAGTGCTCCCATAAGTGAAGAAGAGATTGTTTACCATCCTTGAAGGCTCTGTGGTGAATTTCAGAACTTCCCCGGTCTTTTTGTCTTCAAAAGCAAATGCACCGATAGGGTTTCCGGACTCGTCTTTCAACAGTTTGGCAAGATCATTGGAAAACTTCTTGTTTTCTTCCCCGATAAGGATATCCTTCTTATTAATGTCATATAAATGATATCTGGTCTGGATCATTTTTATATAATTCGATACAGCGGGGGTCTCATATTTTTCAAGTTTCTCAAAGGGGGAACCCTCTTTTTTGCTTATTTCAGCCACCACCTTGAAAACATCCATTTTATAATTGCCCTTAGCATCTTTGCCAAACAGTTTTATGGCTTTTTCAAGGTAATTCTTTATCTCTTTATTGTTCTTTTCCACCTTTCCAACTTCAGCCAAAGTGATATCGGGGCGCCCGTCTACAAATGCATACTGCTGTGCCTTCTGTTCAAGGGATGTAAGGAGCGCCTCCATGCTCTCGTTGTCCCTTTCTGTAACCTCTTTTCCTTCAAGCCTTCTGGCACATCTTGCAACCAGGTCTACAAGGTCAGCCACCTGTCGCTGTTCAAGGCGCGAGGTAGCTGTATACTCCCTTGATATCTCATCATTAAAGTGACTTATATAATACGGATGGGTAATAAGGAGCTTTCTTGCCCTATAGTAATCAGAAACCGCAAGAAGTCTGTTAAGTCTTGCATTCAAAAGATGCGCATCTGTGGTTTTTCCTTCATTCGAGTAAACATTAAGGCTCTCCATATACCAGGGATTTGCATCAAAGAGCTTTTTGGCCGTTGTAGCAAGTTGCGAAACTTCTTCGAGTCTATGGGCATTATTAGCAATCCCCGCATCACTTAATAAGGTATATTCAATGTTTCGTTCCACTACTTTAGAGGCAATCTGGTCAAGGGTTTTCCTTCTCGTCTTCATGTCCACATATTGCAAAAGAAGTCTTTCATCAAAATCTTTGCTTATTCCAATCACCAGACCTTTGAGCAGCTCAAAGTTTTCCTCTCCGATCTGTCTGCGAACATCAAGGCTGATATTCATCCTCGCCTCTGCCAATTGGTTCTTATAATGATTACTCTCATTAAGAAGGAACTTTGCGTTATCCCTTTTTACATAAAGCTCTGTCCCATTTTCATCCATCAGGTCGTATCTTGCCGAAACTGTAAGATCCCTGTTTACAGGTTTTTTTGCAAACTGATCTAAGAAGCCTTTTTCATCAAGGAATCTGCTGTTTATCGTGCCCCTGTTCTCCCAAAGTTTCAGTGTGCCTTTCTTTCCCTCAAGAAGGTTTTTCACACTCTCAGGACTGCTTTCGGCAGTTGTCCCGTGAGCAATTCTGTATTTTTCTAAAAGAGTCCTGATGTCTACATTTGCATCAAAGCCCTCGGTCTTTGTCGCAACCAAAGACAAGGTTTGCCAAAAATCTACAACTTTTTTGTCATTTCCTTTAAAAGAGTCGTTCAGATTCTTATTTATTTCCTCAATCGGAAGGTGCAGTAATTCATCAAGCCCTGCTTCTTCCTTGTGTTCATTTTCTTTAACTTTGCCGGACTCTATAAGTGTAAGAAGAGAGTTACCGTAAAAGCTCTGTGCTGTTGAAAAAAGTTCCAGCCTTGCTTTTACTTCCTTCAGCTGCTCCTTTCCAAGAAGACAGCTCTTGGCATCCGTCTCTATGAGATTCTCGTACTGTGGGATAAATGGAATCAGGGCATAACAAAGAGATGCCATTGCATGGCATTTCTTAAACCTGTCCTTGCATTCTTCGGTGTCCTTTATAATGTCCGCATAGGAATCAAAGTTAAAGTTTGCAGCATCAAAAGACATGATCATCTTAAAAAGATCTTCAAATTCAGCTATAGCAGACTTTTTTTGTTCTTTTGTCTCCATATTGCCATTGAGGGCAGTATATCTCTTAAAGGCCCTTTCATGATCGTCCCCTGCGAGCATTGACGCAAACATGGCAAAATCAGGTCTTACGGCCTTTCCATTTTTATCTCTTTTGCCTGTTATATAGCTTGTAAGATCTTTATATTCCGCATTAAAGTTTGCAAAATAATCAGAGAGGAAATTCTTAATTTTGGTAGTATCCTCTGCTGTTGTATCCTTCCACTTTCCATAGTGCTTCCGGGCTTCATATGAAGAAATAAATACGGTGTTTTTATATCCCTTTATCTTATGCTCCGGGTTAAAATAGGAGCCTTTGGCATCCAGAACAGTGATGCTGTTTGATAAATAATGATGATAGCCTTCCCAGTCACTGCCATCTGCTAATTTTTTGCCGTTCAGCATGATCGGTTCATCGGGAATATCAGACAGCCCATTTCCATACTCGTAGAAATCCGAGAGCAGTTTCTGTTCTGTTGCAAACCAGTCGTCAAAAAATACCCCCTTTGCCTCTGCAGAGACCATGGCCTGTACAAACCCGGAATGCTTTTGGGCATGTCCTACACCCACATCATAGAGCATCTGAGAAAGAATCTTGTCATTCTCATCTGTCAGCAAAGACTCAATTTCATTTAAATTGGCATACTGGTTCGCCAGAACATACCTGGCACCTGCATTGCTGTTAATGACCTTTTGATCATTAGAATCAATCGCTGTCAAATCGCCTTTCTTTGCTCTTTCAAGAATCTTTTTGGCAATGCGATTATGCGCCTCTTTAGAATCACTGAGGTAATCCTTAAACCATTTGGCAAACTCATCGGAAGACATTGCCATGGTCTCCATATTCAAAACCCTTCCCAGCTGTGGTAATTTTTTGACCTCAGGATGGTTCTTCTTATATACACTCATAAACGCTCTCTGACGCTGGTAGAAAGTAAGGTCTGTGCATACTGACATACCGGCATAATAGTCGCAGATCGCAGCATTCTTCTGGAAGGAATTCATCCTCTTTGTAAGCTCTTCTTCCCCTATTCCTTCGCCTTCCCAGTTAACGTCCGCATCTTCGCCTTCATCCTCAGGCTTATGAAGATGGGTCAGAGAATACATCTTCTTTATAAGTTCCTTTCTCTGACCGTGTTCCCTCTTCATAGAAGTTTCAACTGACCTAAGGAGCTTACTCATATCCGTGCCAAACTCGGGATATCCATAGGACCTGTCTCTATTGTCTGTTTTTCTGGCACTTTTAATTGTATTCTTAACATCCTCCATAAGATCTTCAAAACTGTCTTCATGAAGGAACTCCTCCCTATGACTCACAACCCTGCAAAGGACAGTCATCTGAACAGCTTCTGCCATCTGAAACACCCTTATCCTGGCCCTGAGCTTTATTATCTCATCGTCCGGTATCTCCTCTCCGGCGTTAACAGCACAGAAAAGCAGATGATCAACAGATTTTGCCTGCTCAAAAAGATACGTATTTTCCTCAAAATGAGAGGTCATGTCATAAAAATCCTTTAAATGTATCCGTGCGGGGCTGATTTGCATAAACTCACGCTTTGCCTCCTGAAAAGCTTGGGCAGAGTATCTCCTGTCGTAGTTCTCATCCGTAAACCTTTTATCTGCCTTGTAATTTAGAGCATGCTCCTCAAGCCTCTCCAAAAGAGCGGTCTTGTCTTTTCTTGTAGTCAGAACCTCGGCTCTCTTTCTGCCGGTCTTAGCTGCTTTTTTCTTGACAGAGCCCATCCCTTTTTTTCTGACATAACTAAGTCCCCTTATGGTCTTTAAATGATTAAGATAGTCTATTAGTTCGGTGTCGGAGTCATTCTTAAGCTCAATTGTCATCTTATCCAGTTGATCATCGGTATAGGATACATCTTTCTTGGCAAGGTATAGATAGTAGGGGTTCTTCATTATTTCTTTCTGCTCATATATATAGAACTTAGCCTCCTCAAGACCCGCTATCTTTTCCTCAATAGCCTTAAGGTCGAAGCCTTTGGGTAAATACCCCCCATTAGCAGCATCATCAAGCCACTTTTTAACATGACTTGCTTTTTCGCACAGATTCAGGTTGTATTCAAGGTTTTTGACAAATTCCTCATCGTCTGACATGCTCTTTGGAGAAGATGGGAGTTTTAAAAAGGCCTTAAGCTCCTTTTCAAGCCCGGCCTCGTCAATATCCCCGATGCCGTATTCCTCACCCTGGATTTTTGAATCTGTCAGGATGATGGTCTTCATGTATTTTTCTCTGTTTATGGCATTCTTAACACGCTTGCCCATATTACTTTCAGTAATATCTGCAAGCCTTACCTTATCAAGGGCTGCCGTATTTTCTCCAAAAACCTTTTCCTCCGCAGCCTCCAGCATATTGTGGTATTCCTCTATCATTTCCACAGCAAACTGTTTTTGGCCTTTTTGTGAAACCTTTTTAAGAGCTGTAGCCTTTTGCGGAACTTTCTTAAGGGCTGTATTCTGTTTGGCTGTGCTTTGTTTACTTGTATCCTGTATGACTGTATTCTTCGGAATGACCACAGGAATTTTGTTTTCAATATTTTTCTTTAGCTTTTCTACCTGGGGTGATGTCTTTTTTAAAGGCTCAGAAAAGCGCTGATCATCCAATATAATATTTAAGTCATTAAACTCAGCGTTATCAAATAACCCGCCGATGCTTTTGTTTCTTTCTGTATTTATCTGATTTTCATTAGCATTTTTATTAATTGAAATATTGTTATCTACGTTATTGTTCTTTATTGCATCTTTCTTTGTACCCATCTTTTTACCTCTTATACCGGAAAACTGCCACCGGAATTGTAATATCCTTCTACAGTTACATTATTGGACATTTATACTCGCGGGCAAAATAATTCTCCGAAAAGAACTACTTTCCGCGGTATATACAGTTACACTAATCATTTACCTTCGTCAAACAATATGTGTAACTAGTATAGCTTCAGTGCATAATAAAAGTTGTCCTGCCTGTACTCGTCAATGGAATCTCCAATCAGCTTCTCCATAAGGGAAATGCCGCTGCCCTCATCATCTGCAAATATGAAATCACCGTAGATCCTGTCTTCTTCAATTAACGCATCATACAGACCGGCGATAAGCTCCATCACTGCTGCGGGACTTGCCGTGTTGATAAAATACTCTATTGCAAGGTCATCACTGCCGCTTTCACTACTTATTATGCAGCCTGTAACCCTGCCTTTTTCGTCGGTCTTTATCACAGTGTATTTTGGTGACATATTTTTAGCCATTGACATATCTATGTCATTTTCCTTCATAAATTGCAGAAGGCTGTTTCTTGCAGCTTTGTTTTCACAACGTATTCCGCACCGGAGCCTGTCTCTCTGTTCAAGAAGTTTTTCCATCTCCGGGCTGTAAAGCACGTCTTCCATGGGAACAGCAAATATTCCGCCGTTTTTATCAACCACAAAATTATTGTCTTCAAAAAAGGTATCAACATATTCATCATGGCTTGTAAAATCTGCCATAACTCCCTTTAGATTCATCTCTTCGGCCAGCTTTACGATTTCATTTACAAGCTCTGACCCGCAGCCTTCTCCCCTGTGGTTTTCATCCGTATACAGCCATCTGATGACAGCAAAATCATTACTGATACCAACTGCCCCTGCGCATGAAGCCTCGGAGCTGTCATTAATAACCCCGAGTCTTACTATATCCGGATCCTCGATTATGTAATCGGGCATCAGATGCTCAAAGTACTCAATATTCTCGTCTGTAATCCTGGTCAGATCCATCTTACCTCCTTTTTAACAGCGGATTTATTTCTGTACCAGCTCATCTTCCAAACAGCATTTGCCTCAGCCGGAACCTTCCCTGCCTCTTCTTTCCACGTCTCTATTTTGTTTTCATCAAGGTCTGTTATATATTCCACATCTTTGCTATCTTCCAGATCCTTGTAAGCATACTTTGTCACACCCATAACCTGTGGGCTGTAGCTTCCGTCAAGGGTTCGCATTAGGAGCGTCGTCGTGATCTCATTGGCTCCAATAAGGGTCAGCTTTTTAATTCTTGAAGAATGCACAGGTTCAGAAAGATTTCTCATCATTCCCTGAAGGGCTGCCATGATATACTGGGGCTCTTTCTTTGATACACCAAAGAGAAAATCCACATTGACGGTATCTTCTGTCTCAGAACAAAGGACGACTGCCTTGGGAACAAAGCCATTGTCATAGGCAACGCCGCTCAGTTCTTTTGAAAACCGCTGTAAATCCTTGAGCGAGAGATTTATAAAGAAATATCCAAAAAGTTTCTCCAGTTCCTCCAGCTGGGTTATAAAAATATCTTTCAGAGGAAAAAACAGCGTTCCGGGACATCTACACCTCATTGCCTTTTCGAATGGCACGGAGGAAAGCAGTTTTTCCACCGATACCTGGTACACCCGTGCTCCGTCTTCTTTACTAAATCCCGCCTCATCAAGGAGTTTATCAATTCCCTCGAAATCCGAAAGATAATCCATTTCCAGACGCTTTATACCTCTCTCTGTCGAAACTGCTAAAGTGGCATCCAAAAGAGATCTTGCGCCATCTTCCTCTGAACCATTTATTGAAAGTATTGTTCCAAGATCATGATCCGTCCCAACCGTAACCGAATGTCCATCCGCATCCTCGACGCGAAAGATATCCACTTCATCAACTGTTACCCTGTAATCCATCCGAGCCTCCTGCTTTTGTTTCGTTACTGCTCAGTTCCTGACCGGTAACTTTTTTCCATTCAATGCACATATATGTGGTATCCTCGCTTCTTGGAGTATTCTTTGTAAACATATTTACAGCCTCCTGCGCCTTTGCAACTGCCATCCTGCATCCGTCTGCGCCCTTTAGCGACTTTTCAAGCTCTCCTTTGTTGTACTTTAGTCCCTCCGGGTTCCTGTTCTTGAAGGCTCCGTCAGTATATAAAAACAGTTTCTCGTTTTCATGCAGATAAAACTCGTACTGCGGAAACGGCATCCCGCTCATCATTCCGATTATAAACACACAATCGTCCTCAGGAACATCTTTTACATCGTCGCCATTTATCAAAAGAGGTGTTTCATGCCCCGCATTCACCGCTGTAACCTTTCCTGTCTCAAGGTCGATCACCCCGTACCAGCAGGATAATGTCAGGTTATCCTGATTGTCCCTGTAGAGCCTGTCATTGACTGCGGATATTGTCTGAGAGGGCTCCAGACCGTATCCGGAGAACTGGCTTAAAATGATCTTGAACGCCACCATAAAGAGGGCCGCCGCCGTTCCTCCATTAAATATATCTGCTATGACTACAGCTATGTGATCCTTATCAATCCTGAAAAAATCATAGTAATCACCGCCAATAGTCTCCATGGGCAGCATGTCAGCGTAGATGTCGATGCGGTTCTCCCCCGGAAACGCTTTTGACATTCCCGGTATCAGGTTGAGCTTTAATCTCACCGCCATTGAGAGCTGTCCGTTTAAATGCTCCCTCTCTGCCGTGACTTTCTCAAGCCTGTCGATATAGTGGACTATCCTCCCCTGCATATCCTTTATATCCGTGTACAGATCACCTATCTCATCCCTGGAGTTTATGGGCAGCTCCATTACATCCTCCATGGTATATCTCTTATCTTCAGCACAGAAATTTCTTGAGCCGGAGGCAAGTTTTTTGACAGGGTCCGAGATAAACCTGCGGTTAAGATATATGTTAAGCAAAAGCAAAACTCCGGAAATAACAAGGACAAATACCAGGCTGTTAACAAGGAACCAGTGTCTTTGCATCATTATGTATTCAAGATCAATTCTTGCTGTGTACATGGCATTATATCTAAAGCCTTCTTTATATTTCGCAACAGGCTCCGATGCCGAACACACCCACCCATACTTTGTATCTGTGTAAACCAGGGGCGGAACCGTATCATCAGGAGGAAAGCCTTTAAGGACCTCTGCCTTTTTTCTCTTTTCTCCTGAGGCAAGAATCCCGTCAGATGGGCTTACTATGGTATATATGTAATCGCCCTCCCATACATCCAGGGAAGTGAGGGTAACTCCTTCATTGGTAGCGGTATATTCCACCTGATTTAAAAGATTATCATAATTGTCATAAAGTGTATTCTTTTCATCCCCGTAGGTCTCGCATGGAGGAAGGCTCTTTATATAACCCTCCAGTAGCCCCGGGTTGTTTTCTTTTACTGCCTTTTCTCTTATCGCCTGATACTCATCAGAGAGTATGACATCGGCCAGACCGTTTATCAGCCTTGCCTGCATAAGCCCCATTCCGTGCCTTGCGCAGTTATAAACTTCCTTGGAGTAATATTCGTTTATCTTGTTGGTATAAAAATAATAACTGACAAGTACCATGCCTGTAGAAACTGCTGCCACCATAAATATGCTTATTGCGGCAAGCTTCCAGGATAAGGGTATTCTCTTTGTTTTTCTTTTTCCAGCCATATTATCCAACCCCATAATTCTGCAAAATTATTCACAACAATATTATATACGAACAAATGCACAAATTGGTCATTTTATAGCCGGTATAAAAACAAAAAAGTTACTGATCAGAAACTAAACAGTAACATCACCAATGAGAAAAGGGATAAGGTCATGATAGCCTTATCCCTTAATTATTGTTTGATTTTATCAAACCCTCAACAAGTTTGATTATCCGATTATTTCTTTTTCTTCTTTGATGAGAGCACTCCCATCGCTGTTGCAGATGCACCCATGATCATAAGTGTTGCCATCAGAGGATTGCTGGTGGAATCACCGGTCTTACCTCTTCTTGCGCCTAAAACCATAGGCTGAGCAGCTGATACTCTTCTTGCACCAAGAACCTGAGCAACCTCTGCTGCGAGAGGTGTATCATCATCGATGATGATAACCGGTACTGTCGGGGTCTCGTCGGGTGTAGGAACCACATCAGGAGTCACAGGTGTATCAGGTGTTGTAGGTACGTCCGGTATCGTCGGTACATCAGGAATTACAGGTACATCCGGTACTGTAGGCGGTGTGACGATGAAGGTCGTAGGAACATCAGGTGATGTAGGTACTCCCGGTGTTGTTGGTACATCAGGTGTTGTAGGTGTATCAGGTGTTTCAGGAGTCTCCGGTGGAGTCTCAGGTGTCTCCGGCGGAGTTTCGGGTGTCTCCGGTGGAGTCTCTGGTGTCTCCGGAGGAGTCTCGGGTGTCTCCGGCGGAGTCTCAGGTGTCTCCGGAGGAATCACCTTGGTTGTTGTCTCTGTCCAGGTAGCACGCTCACTATTCTTTGAATACCTTCTTATCTTGATAGCGTATGTCCTGTCGAAAGAAGTCTTTGTCTTGCTGTAATCTGTCTTTGTGAGAGTTGCCTTCTTAATGGTTGTTGTGACATCCCGCTTTGCGGTTAAGCGCTTCGTTTTGGCCATGGTGTCTGCTGTTACTACATATTTTTTAGACAATTCATTAGCTGTAACTTTGTACTTATACGCCAATTCGTCAGCGGTAACCTTCTTACGAGTTGCATCTTTGCTGACCGTAAGATTGTAGTTATCCAATACTCCGGATACAGTGTAAACATCTTTTTCGCCTGAAATGCTATATGTGGTGGTTTCTTTATCAACTGTTACAGCATATATTGCTTCAGAGCCTATACTTACTTTCCGTTCATCTACAAGGTAAGCACTGTAACCATATTTATAAATATGGCCTTCTGCGATCTGAGGAGTATTAGTACTATCAATATTATTGCAAACAATAGTACCACAATGCTGTCCTTGTCCCACATACGTTACAGTTGCGTCAAGAGCCAAAATATTACCGACATTAGTTGTGTTTTGTATTTTGACGTTTTTAGCAGAAGTAACAAAAGTCACATTAGGAAGATAATCACCCGAATACCCGCCATGACTTGTACTAATCTGTTGATAATCAGATTTGTTTGAAATAACAGGTATTACAACTGAGTCACCATTATTGTTGTATAGAACAATTGTAACTTCTTTATCAGTGGCAACATAGATTGTACCATCAATTCTATTAGAGTTAGTAATGAAATTCTCTGGTGATCCGTCAATAAAGTATATACCTTTATCTTCAATTGTGGTTACTTTGTACTTCTGATCATCAGGAGCATATTCATCCCGTACATGCCAATCCCTAGTGTTATCCTCAGTTTTCTCTACTTCTAGTGCTTTTTTTGCTTTATCCGCGAAAACATTAAAATCTACGCCATAGTCAACTGGAGTATACAAAGTCCAATCCCATATGGACCAGTTTTCAGATCCATGCTCAGATCCTACGATAACAGCTCCTTCCTGGTGCTGATTTACATCCTGCTTTAAATTGCCAGTCCTAGCCAAAATTGTATAACGTTCGCCCTTATTATCCAACTTGTAATAAGTTCTGGTGCCATCTTCCGGATTGTCTTCCCAATACTGCATTACACCATCGATCATGGCATGATCAAGTAGACTGATTCTTTCATACTCAGACTGTAAAGTAACAGCAAAACCATCATATCCAGAAATCTCAGTTTCACCAGTGGTAGCATCACTAACTTTAGTGAAATGTACCTCTGAGTAACCTTCCTCTTTAAGCCTGGCTTCAACATCAGCCATTTCGCTCCCTTTGCAAGTTCCTTTATCGATTCCTTTTTCCGTAGTGGTATTAGTTACAGGGTTTTCCAGGTTAGTAAAGCCATTATTGCGAAGATAAGCCAACTTTTGAGATGCTGTCTTCTGACTGCTATAGGTTCCCTGAATAGTTATTTTGTATGAATTATCAGATTGTTTAGCTAATACAACTTCGTCCTCAGTAAAGCCATTATCCAAAAGTAGAGCCTGAATTCTCTCTGCTTCTGTTTGTGAACCAGCATTGTAAATGATAGTAAAGTCATCATTTTCCAGTGCTGCAACTGCTTCATCCCTGTCACTGGTATTGTAAAATATCTGTTCCGAAGATGTAGTAGTATCACCCTTCGACCAAGTAACAGTATAACCCTGTGCTTTGAGGGAATTCAGTTCAGTTAACCTGTCATTTAATGCTTCCTCAGTGTGTACGGTCTGCTGTGCAACAACTGTGTATGCTTTATTATCACCTTCACCACTTATGGTAGTTGTTATGTCAGCTTCGCTAAAGCCTTTTGCTTTTAGTATTTCCTTAATGCTTGCTGCCTCCGCCTCGGATGATACAGAATCATAAGCAATTTTAATATTTTTGTAGACATCCGTGTCAAGTCCATCTGCTGTCGACTGTGCATCAGAAGCCGTCAGATTGTCGGTGGAAATAGCATTCTCAATTAAATATGTCTCATTGCTCTTAGTAACCTGAACATTTGAATGATTCCCATCATTTCTGAGCTCATCAGCACGCTCATTTGCCAATTGCTCAGTATTACGAAACTCTGGTGTCATTTGTCCACTTACGTATTCTACTTCCTCAGATTTAGCATTTGAATAGTTAGCATCACTATTGAGTTCTGCCACCTTGTCATCTGCATCTTCCTGATTTTCATACTCCAGTGGTTTAATCTCTCCGGTTTTATATGTTCCGGTGCCATCAACTAACTCAAAATCTTTGTAGCCGATTTTTCCGAGTTCTTCTTTTACCTTATCCAGATCCTCATCGTCTTCGCCTTTGAATTCCTGATCCATGTACTCAAGATCCTCCGTCTCTGTTTTTTCCGAAACAGTTTCAGAAGCTTTGTCTATTATATTGATGAGGTTCTCATCCTCCACGGTGTGAGGCTTGCCATCAGCATCATTATATGTAACGCTTGTACCGTCGTTATCTGTAGTAACTGTGAATTCAGTATTCCCATCTTTAACATCCTGGCTCAGTGAGCTTAAATCTTTTTCACTTACCTGTGTGCTGCCAATGGAATAAGTTGTTGACTCTTCAACAACGTTGACTTTTGCAGAATCAACAATGATATCTTTAAGGTCATCAGAAAGCTGAACATCCTGACCATCAATTGATACGGTTGATGCACCGTTAGTAGTTTCAACTACTATCTCTGCACCATCGCTGACATTAGCAAGCTCTGCAGCCTGATTTTCTGTCAACTCTACCGGTTTCTGGTCTTCCTGTCCATTGTCAATAAAGGAATGCTCGCTGACGTCTACAAGCTCGATTCCTTCATTCTCGGTGTTATGCTTTTCTGCTTCTTCTACCTGCGCTACGACCTCCTCTGCAAGATTTTGATCGGAGGTAGCGATATCAGTGACAGAATTAGTCTCTGTGGAAGAAACATCTTCTACGTATTCGCCGGTTGTGGTCGTTGTCTCTGTGGTCGTTACTGTGCCATCATCGTTAGTAGTCTCTGTAGTTTCGGTAGTAGATGTGGCCGTTTCTTCATTTTTGGTCAATGATTCAGTGTCATTAACAACCTCAACGGTCGTTTCCTCTGTTACAGCAACGGCATTATCGGTCTTCTCGACATATGTATTTTCTGTTTCGGTTATGGTTCCGGTCTCAGTCTCCTGCGTCTCCGACTTAGTGGTAGTGGGTTCTTCAGGAAGGTCAATCAGATCCGCTGCCTCAGATGCTGCATCTTCACTGGGTGTATTTACCTCAGATTTATCTGATTCTGACTCAGATGGACTGTTGTTGTCGCCATCATTCGCTTCAGCCACGATCTCATTGGCCAGAAATACCATAGAGCCTGCCATAAAACAGAATATTCCTTTGCGAACTGTCTGGGGTATATTGTTGTATCGTCTCATTTCCTACCTCCTTATCCACAAAGCCACCAATGTCTTAAGCGTTATTCTTAATTAAATTCTACTTAATGGCCTATCATAAAAAACGTCATAAGCCGCAAAAGAAATGTTTCTTTATTGTGTTTTAATCTTTTCTTTATTTTGTTTATATTTCCCTAATACGGAAGTTTGAGAAGCAAACGGATACACCTGATATCGAGCTGACAGTAACGGTGCTCAACATCAATGAGGAAAACAATCATGCCATTCAGGATTGCATTGATCAAATTATGGCAAAAGAAATGGCGGATAGCCGGGGTTACCGACTATCCGCCATCATCATCTTACTCTTTCTTCAGAGGCAGTTCCGCTTTCGGCGCTATGCGCCTCGCAGGAAGAAACTTCAATCACGGAAATCAAGATTTCCTATCTCAGTTTTCTTCTTCCTCTTCCTTTTTCTTACCCGTAAGCATCATTGCGATTGCAGCTGCGATTACGATTGCAAATACTCTTGCTGAGGTGTTTGCTTCGTCTTCTGTTCTTCCACGTCTTGCGCCAAGCACTGCTGCGCCGTCAGTTGCTGCTTCAGGTTCTCTTGTTGCTGCGAGAAC
>JAEEGH010005762.1_pt1 | contig 30870 bp, 20 predicted proteins | sample 9134181 | NCBI WGS metagenome assembly JAEEGH01 (sample SAMN16246544, study PRJNA631951) | gut metagenome | biome: gut microbiome; feature: rumen; material: DP-attached | host: Bos | place: Iran: Karaj | collected 2018-10
CGCACCTCCGGCCATGCCGATGAGTGATCCAATGTCGCTGCCCCTGTAGCCGCCGCTGATTCCGCCGATGGCCGAACCTATCATGCTGCCGAACATGCCGCCAGTATAGGCGCCTGCTCCCGTGTATGTGCCGCAGCTGCTGAGCAGGAGTGCAGCACCCATTGTCAAAACCACAACTTTCTTCATTTTCTGTTTTCATTTAAATTATCGCTGCAAAGTTAAGCGAATTTGCCCAAACCCCATACATATTTTCCCTAAATTAACATAGGGAAATCCCTATTACTATTTACTCCCCCTCCTTAGAAAGGAGGGGCTAGGGGTGGTTGATAAAATGGGATTCAGGGTGGTTGATAAAGGAGGGGCCTGTGGTGGTCTTCTTTCTTATTTCTAACAATTATTCGCTCTGAAGTAATTTAGTCTAATTTACCAAGTAATTTAGTCTAATTTACTTTTCAATTTAGTCTAAATTACCGAGCAATTTAGACTAAATTACTTTTCAGTTTAGCCTAATTTGAAATTGAAAGGCTATTTATAAGATTAACTATAATTCTGCAGAAACATAATGCTTACTATGATTTGAGTCAGATTTTTGAAGATTTTTGTCCTTTATTCCATGTCTTATAGCCTATGCATTAGCTTAGTCGCCGTTTGATAATTATAATAATTATGATAATTTCTGTCCTTTATCTCAAGCCTTATATAAATAATAAGGTGAAATAGTTTATCACTTCATGCACTTATCGCTTATCACTGCTCGTTATGCAAACGTTTACGTTACAAAAGATAGAAAAATGGTTAAAAATTTGTAGGTTTAGTTTTTTTTCTCTAAATTTGCAGCCGATATTCAAAATAATTGGTGCAGAGCAATGATGAATATACTAGCGCAAAAGCTGATATTCTGAATTAACCCATGTTACCATTGGCTTACCTGAGTCCCCTCGTGGGACCTACTATTAAAAGAGGTGCAGGCATTGTGTCCGCTTCTTTCCTGACGCAAAAAATATAGCTTAAATAATAATTAATTCAAAACAATGATGAGAAAACTTTTACTGTTTTTCGCAATGCTTTGCGTCTCGATAGGGACGTGGGCTCAAGGCGTGACGGTTTATGACACGGATGGGACAACTCCGATTGCCTATCTGTCGAAGACCACTTGGACCAACAATGGCACCACTGAGGATGTCGTAAGAATCAAGATGGAGAAGGCGGGAAGTCTTGCTGCCGCCATCACTAAGTATCAAGGCCTTAGTGACTATTCTAACGTTAAGGTGGCTCACATCTATTTTACGGACACTAACACCGCCGGCTTGAATGATGCTGACCTCACCGCACTTGCTTCACTCAACGTGGAGACCATCGACTTGCAGGACGCTTTCTACACCAGCAGCAAGGCAGCCTTCACCTTCACCAACACTAATGTGAAGTCGGTCATCCTTCCTGACGGATGGACCAAGGCCCAGGTCAACGCCGCCGGACTTGCTCTCGCCGGAAGCGGTAGCGGCACCAACAATTTCGGCTCTTGCTTCAGCATGACGGTTCACAGTATCGTTACCCGTGATACCAGCGGTGATCCTGTGGTTTGTGATTATAGCAGCTCTGGCCAAACACCTGATGGAACTTCGGTGATAGCATACGTGGCTAAGGGCAACACCTTGCGCACAGCTATTCAGCATATCTACGACAACGAACACGTGAACTATAAGTTGCGTTACGAAGGTATGAACCAGTATAATACCGCGCTGACCAACCTGAAGTCGCTCACAGTGAGCGGATATCCCGCTGCCAGTGACTACACAGAGAGCGCCGACTTCGACTCCAACGGACACTTTATCGAGAACTGCACACCATTCGAGCATTCCTTTTCACCCAATGCTGGCGGCTCTGACGGCTCTACAACCCGTGCGCCCTATTATGACGGTACCAAGAAGTCTGGTGCTATCGCAGGCTGCGCAGGTCTGTTAGTGCTCGACCTGAGCGATGCAGTTATCTATGAGGCTTATAACAACGACCTCACGCTGACCTGGACAAACGCCCTCGGCAGTCTGACTGAGCAGATCTGGATTCCCACCAGCGAGGAGGTGATGACCATTCCCGCTGACTTCCTCAGCGACGGTGGACTGGGCAATTTCCGCGAAATCTGTATCCCCGCCAACATCAAGCGCATCAAGACGCGTGCTTTCGGTTCTTCGAGTCATAACCTCGTTCACGTATGGACAACAGGCACCGACAATAACACCGTATATGACAATGGCGCATACATTACTTCAAGTTCAAGTGACAACGATCCTTCCGACGATGTGAAGCATTTCGGTTTTACTGATCTTTGCACCTACAATGAATACAGCAACTCATGGGGTACCTACACATTCTCGCCTAATCTGGAATGCATCGAGAGCTACGCGTTCGCCACGGGCTATCGCGTGAAGGATGTATATTGCTTGGGCACAACGGCACCTGAATGCCATGTGGATGCTTTCACCTCGGTGATGTATAACGGTAACAACACATACGACCAGAGTGCCATCACCGACGGTATTATCACCCGTGAGGCTTATACCAACAATAAGCAGAGCCGTATGTATATGACCATGTTGCACTATCCGAAGTCAACTACAACTCCCGACATACAGCGCTATACCGACCCCACACGTGAGTACAACGTGGCAACGGGTGAGCGCGATGGTAAGGGTAATACCATCTATTTCCCCAACCAAAGTGAGTTCACTCAGGCTTACGGTCAGGGAACAACAGGATACCTCTGGAAAGCATGGGACGACACACGCACATGGTATGGTGACCTGGAAATCGCCAACGGCCCTGGTATTCTTACCGAGCATACACAGGTAGCACAGCAGAAAGCCAATGATGCATGGACTTCAAATACATACAGCGGAAAGGGAGACCGCTCGTTCTACGACGTTACCCTTGATGGCACAGAGATAAGCTCGTTCACCACACAGCCCAGCGGACTGGACTACTATTATAACACTGTGTGGGAAGGCTCTACCCTCTATCCGCAGGCCGAGACCTCTACAGAGGCTCACTATAATTATGTGCTGGCCACGCAGGAAGATGCCGACAACAACATCAACCTCTACACCTTGAGTGGCTCAGACTATGTTTCTGCCTCAACTTACACTGAGGGATCAACCTACAAGCGTGTTCAGACTCAGAAACTTGTTGACGGCGAGCCTCAGTATGAGACTTGCGACAACGGTCACTTCGTTAAGGACTATCAGTATGTCGCTGATGATGAGGGTGGATTCGTGAATGAACCTACACTCAATGGATATGTTGGAACAACAACTCCTGTTGACGGTATCAGCACCTATTATTCTGACCAGAATGGAACCACAGCCACTCCGAAGGTTCAAAATGGATACTTCGTTGAGGATGGAACAAAGGACGTTTATACTCAGGTTGATAAAAGCAAAGATGCCATCGGTGCTCAGAGCCAGTATTACACAAAGAATGGTGATACATACACCGAAAGTAACCTGATGTTCTACTATTGGAATGCTTACCAACCCCTATATTTTTCAACTGATGAGACACAAGTAGTAACCGAATACATACAGGTGAACGGTTGGCAGAAGGTTGAAGATATTATCGCTCTTAATCAGACCGTATTCTATGCAGATGCTACAGGATCTACTCAATATGTTCCTATGTTCCCAACTTGGACTACAAATGTTTACTATTATGACGAGACCACTTCTCAATATGTGAACACTGCTTCTGTAAAACCTGGAGTAACTCAGTATTACAAACTTGAAAATGGCACATATAACGCTGACAACACAATACAATTGGATGGCACAGCTTTCTATTACAAGAAAGTAACAGAACAGCCTGTATATGGTAGCTCTGAGTATTATATTGATGGTAAGAATTGGTACACATACGACCAGAACAGTAAGACTTATACTAGGGTTACTTTGGACTGGTATAACTGGTTTAATGGAGACTACTACTATGTATCAGGCACAGAAAAAAACTACAGTTCTGCAGACGGACAGGATTACAATGCCTCTACTACTTATTACACCAGCAACACAGGTGAAACAGAAGTTAATCCTGTTAACTTCGACAATACCTACTACTATGCATCTTACACAGACCACTACGTAGCATATACGGATCAGGAAGGTCAGCGCTATACTCAGAAGGAGTACTATCGCGCCTATACCGACGCTGATGGCTCAGCACAGCGCTACTGCCCTGTCATGGAGGACGTGGAGTTCTACGACATTAAAGACTCTCACGACTACCGTGGCTGGCATCAGTTCGTACTCGCAGCCTACGGCAAGATGTCGAAGATTGACTACGAGCCCGTGCGCTGGTGGATCAGCGACAACGACTGGTGGACCATCTGTGAGCCTTACGACCTGAAGTACTCTGACCTCGTGATGTTCTTCGGAACTGAGGCTAAAGACAACAATGGTACGGCCAAGATTCCTTATCTGAGCAAACTGATGTATGTGGTTCGCGATGGTGACAATGGTAAGATCACTCTCAACTTCAGTAAGAACCTGATGGAGTATAAGGAGATGATTCCTGGCTCAACCAACAAGATTGACGGTACTGCTTATAAGCATGGTGTTTTCAGCGATGACCAGAAGTGGTCTCAGGCTGAGTTGGCTCAGGATCCCGTTATCCTGCATGCAGGTGTGCCTTACCTGATCAAGCCAAACATGACTAAGACCGGCACGGGAACGAATGCTTACTACAACCGTCAGTTCGACATCTATGCTGACACCAAGGCCGACCTTTGGAGCCGCTTGGCTACTGCTCAGAACCTGGGTGGATCGGCCTTGATGAATTTGATTTACGAAGGTGAGTACACCGTTCCCTCATACGTGGTTAGCGGCAGTGAGTCAACATCTGATTCCAAGGAAATTCAGAATAAGGATGGTTCGACGTTTACCTATAACGCTGGTACCATCACTTACAAGGGTGAACAAAAGGAATACAAACTCTCTAACGACTTCACCTACACCTTCGTGGGCAGCTTCTTCAAGAGCGTGATGCCGAAGTTCTGTTACTTCTTGGGATGGGACAGTAAGGCAGGCAAGGCTGCCTTCTGGTTCAACCGTAAGGAAGAGAAAGATGCTTGGAACTGGAACAATGAGACAGGTATCATCTGTCCGAACTTCAATACCGATCTTGAAATCGATCCGGCTTCAGGCCTGAAAGACCCCGCACGCTGGATATTCTCATCGACCGACATCAGTGTTGATGACTTCGGATCCACTGGCGCAGCCAAGAGTTATACCATGGACTTCGGTGCCACTAACTACTTCGAGTGGGATGAGGCTACTGGCGTAAGCGAGATGGTTGTTAAGCCTTTGTTCGAGGAGACCAAGGTTTACGATACCAATGGTCGCTTTATGGGTAATTCGATGCAGAGTCTGCCTAAGGGTGTGTATATCGTGAATGGTAAGAAGTATGTTGTTAAATAAGCAGAAAGGATTATAAGACATGAAACTGAGATATTTGCAACCACAAACAGAGGTGTTCTCTTCTTATAGCGAAGGCTCACTGATGGCAGCTACTGTAGAGTCTGACCGTAATGTCAGCGGTGCTGATGGCACTCTGCCAGGAGCCGTAGGCGAGACCGATGAGAATAATAATGGTTTCGGTCATGGTGTAGGTGATCCGAGTGATCCTGTTGGCGGTGGTAACCGCTCCAAGTCTGGTATGATCTGGGACGAATGGTAAACGAACGTAAACAGTTCAACAATATGAATTAAATAGAAGAGGAGTTCACCGCATGGTGGACTCCTTTTTGGCCTCACCCCCAGCCCCTCCCCCGTAGAAAGCGACCCACCTATATCCTCCCTGCATAGGGAGGACTATTTGTTACGTTGTGCCATATTTTTGTCAGATTTCTGTAGATTTTTGTTCAAAGAAGAGTGTCGGGTATATAGTGTTGTTTCCATCATCGTCGTTGGGCAAATAGTTAGCGCAAAATTTGGAGGGAATAATTATTCTCTATATCTTTGCAGCAGAAATAAAATATTTATACTATGACAGCCATTCAATTACGCGCGGAATTGTTTCGCGAACTTAATATAATAATGTCTGACGAGAATTTAATGGAGAAAGCCATTAAATCGCTTCGACGTATCAATAAGAAACGTGCGCAGCAAACCGATTCTACGGTTGTAGATGTTAGCGCACTTCCGGAACTTCCCGAATCATTCTTGCAACTAAGGGGTATGACTTCTCACACAGAAGCGGAAATTGCAGCCGATGAAAAATTAGCCTATATCTTAAGCAAATGAAAAAGGTTTTTCTGGATACAAACGTCCTGATAGATTACCTTGAAGGACGAGAAGGGGCACAATTTGCTCAAGACATTATTCGCCTGAGTTTTGCTGGAGTCATCTCTATATATGCTTCTGTACTTACATTTGCCAATATGGCTTACGTGTTGCATAGTACGCATAGACATACGAAAGAAGAAATCTATAAAGCCCTTGATATGATGGAATCTTTAGTCAAGGTGCTTCCCATGGATAGAGTACAGTTGCGTACAGCAATTGATGCTAAGACTAAAGATTTTGAAGACGCGCTTCAATATCAATGTGCAATGGCGAACGATTGTGATGTTCTTATAACAAGAAATATTAAAGACTTCAAAGGTTTTTGTTCTCTTCCATTGTTTACTTCAGAAGAATTTCTTTCTACATTTCATCTTTAAGAAAAAGGGGTAGAGTGTTAGCGTGAAAATTTGGAGGGAATGAAATTAATCTTTATCGTTTGCAACGTTGAAGAATTAATATTTTCAGATATGACGACTTTCACTATAGATAACAGTAATTGGATTATGCGGCTTCTTTCACCTTTAAGTGATGAGGCAAAACTGAGCATTATCAACCGTTTGTCAGCATCTCTTCTTACAAAGGGAAAGAGGAAAGATGATGACCGCTTCTTTGCTGAAATTAGTGGTGCATGGGATGACGGTGTTTCCGTAGAGGACGCTACAGCTGCTATACGTGAAAGCAGGAATTCTGGAAGAACAAGGGTTTTAGAGGATTTTTAAATTCGTGCCTGTGAAATATAGAAGAGGAGTTCACCGCGTGGTGGACTCCTCTTTTGAGACCCACCCCAACCTTTGCCTATCGGCGATTTATGTCACGACTCGGCAATGCCCAAGTAAACTTAGTATTGCACTCACTGCTCCATTAATTCCCCCCTAGGGAGGGGAGTAAGGAGTTGTTTAGTAGTTACGTGACGACATCATAATGTGAAAAAACATTAGAATTGAAAAAAAAACGGCGTGCTAAGAATGACTTTTGTACTTTTTTGTTATCTTTGTCGTAGTTTATAAAGAAACGTGATATGAGTAAGGAACAAAAGGACAAACTGACATATATGATATATTGCATACGATTGTTTGGTGAGCGTTACAATTTATTTCCCAAACAGGCGCATTCATATTTGAAACGCTATGGCGGACTGGCCTTTCTTGATGAATGTTATGCCGCCGAGCACATGCTTTCTCTTGAAGATGCTGTGGAAGACTTATCTGTGATATGTCATAGAAATGGAGGAGGGCTTATATGATACTTTATCATGGCTCGAACGTTGCCATTGACAAGATAGATCTTGCTCAATGTAAGCCTTATAAAGACTTCGGAAAAGGTTTTTATTTGACTGACATTAAATCGCAGGCTGAAGATATGGCTGTCAGAAGGGTAAGGTTGTCAGGGTGGGGGAGTCCTGTAGTAACTGCTTTTGAGTTTGATGAAAAACTCTTGAAAGACAAATCTATTAATACGCTCATATTTCCTAAAGTCTCTGTAAAATGGGCACAGTTCGTATTAGATAACCGCGATATTAATCATGAGGGCTTTTCTCATAATTATGACATTGTTGTTGGCCCCGTGGCAGACGATACGGTTGCTTTTCAACTGCGGCGGTTTCTCCTTGGAGCCATCTCTTTGAAAAGTCTTGTGAAAGAATTGACTTATAGGGGCTTGAACAACCAGTATTATTTTGGAACCGAATTGGCCATTTCTAAATTGAGAAGATTATGAACAAGGAACAGCAATTCTTGATAGACAGTATCACAGACGATATGGCGGGCTATCTGATTAATGATACGGGCGTGTCCGTTATTGAAGCCTTGGATGTCATTTATAATTCTCAGTTGTATGAGAAACTGACAGACCTTGAAACTGGACTTTACTATCAAAGTCCTTCCTACTGTTATGAGTATTTAAAACATGAATTAAAATTTGGGAAGGTTGTTTAGGTGTCATAAACAGAATTCCCTGATATGGGACGAATGGTAAACGAACATAAATGGTCCTCCTGATCTATGAGAAAGGTTTTGTTCTTGATGTTGTTTCTGGCTGTCAACGCTGTGAATGGCGTTGCTGATGATACGGTGGCGACGGAAAACATACAATCGGAAAGTAGCCTGCCGCATGTGACTGCTGAGATGGCGGTGGATTTTCCCGTTGGCAGCGACAGTCAGCTGAGAAGGGCCATCCTCGGTTTTATCTTCGACAGATGCAAGGAGATTTATGAAGGGGTAGAGGTGGAGCGCCCTTCAAACAGCTGCAATGCGAAAGAATTCAAGGCTTTTCTGGACCATTATACCAGCACGTTGTGCCGACTGTCTGCAGAGGACAGGAAGGAGTGTGCCGATGCCTTGGCGGAGGAAGGCGAGACTTACGAGGCGGATTGGTTCTCGAATCTGTACATCAATAAGACGGCCGAAACCGAAATGTATGTTAGCTATACCACTTATAACACGGATTTTAGCGGCGGCGGCCACGACAATCGCATATCGGAGGCCGTGACCATACGCAAGTCCGACGGTGCCATCATCTCCAGTATCTTTGTGGAAGATGCGGAGGAGAAGATGCAGGATGTGTTGTGGAAATACCTCATCGCCTCTGAGGAGCCTGAAGCCCCAGTGGAGTATCGTGCTGAGATTAACCGTTTCCTGGAGGCCAACTACGGACGGGGCAATCACCTGATGCTGCCAACAGGTAGTATCTATCTGGCTCCCGACGGTGTGTATATTCTGTATAGTACGCAGGAAATCTGCTTCTGGCCCGGAGAACCGGTCATCGTGATTCCCTACGAGGTGGCCAAGCCTTTCCTTACCAAAGAGGCGGCGCAACTGGTCTCGTTAGAATAGTTTTTTTTCTGCGGTATGACCGCAGAACACCTGATATCTTGGATACAATAATGGGGGATGGGCAAACGCTCATCCCCCGTTTTTATTCTTTTCCTTTTTTACACGATTCCTTGTGCCATCATGGCATTGGCAACCTTCATGAATCCGGCGATGTTGGCGCCTTTCACGTAGTCGACATAGCCATCGGGACGTCGACCGTATTTCACGCACTGCTCGTGGATACCAGCCATGATCTGGTGGAGCTTCTGGTCAACCTCTTCACCCGACCAGGCGATGCGCTCTGAATTCTGCGTCATCTCCAGGCCCGAGGTGGCCACACCACCGGCGTTGACGGCCTTGCCCGGAGCAAACAGCTGACCTGCGGCGATGAACTTGCTGACGGCTTCGGCCGTGCATCCCATGTTGCTGACCTCGGCCACACACAGCGGTTTGTTGGCCAGGATGCGGTCGGCATCTTCGCCGTTCAGCTCGTTCTGGGTGGCACAGGGCAGATAGATGTCGGCCTTCTGCTCCCACGGGCGTTTGTCCTCGAAGAACTGAGCTCCCTCGAACTCTTCGGCGTAGGGCTGGCAGATGTCGTTGCCCGAAGCCCGCAGCTCGAGCAGATAGTCGATCTTCTCGCCGCTGATGCCGTCGGGGTCGTAGATGTAGCCGTCGGGACCGGAGATGGTGATGACCTTCGCACCCAACTGGGTGGCCTTGGTGGCAGCACCCCATGCCACGTTGCCGAAGCCGGAGAGGGCCACGGTCTTGCCCTTGAGGTCGAGTCCGTGCGTCTTCATCATGTGGTTCACAAAGTAGAGAGCGCCGAAACCGGTGGCCTCAGGACGCAGGATGGAGCCGCCCCATTCGAGTCCCTTGCCGGTGAGCGTTGCTCCGTGGAACTGTCCGGTGATTTTCTTATACATGCCGAAAAGGTAGCCAATCTCGCGTCCGCCCACGCCGATGTCGCCGGCGGGAACGTCCATGTCGGGACCAATCACTTTATATAGTTCGAGCATGAAGGCCTGGCAGAAGCGCATAATCTCGGCGTTGCTCTTGCCGCGCGGCGAGAAGTCGCTGCCGCCCTTGCCGCCGCCCATGGGCAGGGTGGTGAGTGCGTTCTTGAAAGTCTGCTCAAAACCAAGGAACTTCAGTATGCTCAGGTTAACCGAGCGGTGGAAGCGCAGTCCGCCCTTGTAGGGACCGATGGCGCTGTTGAACTGCACGCGATAGCCGATGTTCACCTGCACTTCGCCCTTGTCGTCGACCCAGGGCACGCGGAAGGTGGTGATGCGTTCGGGCTCTACGAGCCGCTCCACGATTTTTGCTTTTTCGAATTCCGGGTGTTGGTTGTACACATCAACGATGGATTCCAGCACTTCTCTGACGGCTTGCAGATACTCAGCCTCGCCTGGATGCTTGAACTCCAGCTGCTGCATAATCTTTTCAACATTCATAGTAATAAAATTTTAGTTAAACAATCAGTAATGTTGTTGATATCGCAAAGTTAAGTCTTTTTCGTGAAACTTCCAAATCTTTGCCGACTTATTTCTGTATTTTTTTTGCATATTGTTGTTGGGGTTGGGTGATAGTCGTCAGGTGATGGGTGTTGGTGGTTGCTTAAAATCACAGAAACAGCCTATAATGTAGTTAATCGCGCTACATGTTGTGTTTTTAACGACATGTAGACGATTGTTATGCATAATATTTTTATATCTTTGCATCATCATTGATAAATACTGATTCTGGACTAGAATAATGATACACATAGGTAATTGCATCCGAAAGAAAGTAGAAGAAGAAGGAAAGACATCCGTTTGGCTTGCTAAAGAACTAGGTTGCCATCGTACGAATATCTATAAAATCTACGACAAGATGTCCATCGACACGGGAGTCCTGCTGCATATCAGCAAGATTCTCCAGTTCGACTTTTTCAGCATCTATTCTGAAGAGTTTGAAAAGCAGGCCGAAGAGAAGTAGCGTTGCCGTGTAGTTAATTGTTCTACATGTAGCTTTATCGACTACACGGCTGTAAAAAATCCACATCTTTTAATATTACCTTTGCAGCGGATTTTGCATATTCGGCAGTAAGACCAATCAGCAATTCCGGTTCCTATCCCCCTATAAATATAATAAGGTGGAACCACGGGAGCATAGATAATAAACTGTAAAGACAGTCTCAAGTAGAACTAGAATTTAATTAAATAAAAACTAAAAACAAAAAACGTATGAGAAAACTATTACTGTTTTTCGCATTGCTTAGCGTCTCGATAGGGACGTGGGCAACACCGACTGTCTCTACATCCACATGGATGCAGAATAACAGCGCGTATGAGACTCAGACGGTTGCCTCCATCTGGATTGAGAATCCTGGAGAGCTGGCTGCTGCTCTTTCTCAGGTAGGTGTGGATTTCCAGTATCTGCACCTCAGTGCCTTCAATTCGAGCAATCCGCTGGAACTCAGCGCCGCAGACATTGCCGCGCTGAATGCACTGGACGTGAAGACCATCGAGATGAACCATGTCTATGCGCCTTACTTCGAGTTCGACAATCCCTACGTGGAGTACATCACGCTGCCTTACAACTGGACAAAGGAACAGGTGAAGGCAGTAGGTGAAACCCACAAGACTCACCCCAACTTCAAGGCTTGTATTAGCACCAGTAACACTGAGAACAGCGGCGATGCCACGCTCATTGCCTACCTCAACGAGGCCGGCAAGATGCGCGATGCCATCCTGCATTCTTATTTTGACACGAGGGACTACAAGACCCTCGGTAGCGGCAATGGCGACTGTAGCCGTGTTCGCACGCTCGTGGCTATGGGAAATATCTGCGCCAAGGACATCTCGCGTGCCGGTAACTACGACGCTAATGGTCACTATGTGATCAATGGTGTGGCTGATGAAAACAGCTATACGTATAATAAGAATACCGAGGGCGGCGATCTCTATTCCGGAGGATCTACAGATGGTGCTATTCAGGGATGCTACGATATTAATGTGATCGATCTGAGCGAAGCCATCATTCCCGATGCCTACTGTGCAGATATTGTTCCCGGCTATGCTTTCGTAACGACTAACCTCCGTGAGTTCTGGATTCCGGAAGATTCTAATTTCAAGACTATTCCTGCCGACTTCATGAATTGCTCTGCTGCTATTCATCAGATTTGCATCCCCGGAAACATTGAAACCATCAGAACCCGTGCTTTTGCAGGAACAAATATTAATTATATCTGGACCACTGGACCGGATGCGAACGTGCGCTATGACAATGGTGCCACATTCGTAACAGGCACAGGAAACGATGCTGTGAGAACGCAGCGCTACAAGACCCAAGTGGGCGAGAACTACACGCCTACTGCGAGTTTCAACCCCGTTGATGAGTATCCCATCTTCCAGGCTGGCGACGACAACAGTTTCACCTATGGCACCTTCACGCTGCCTGCTGGCTTGAAGCTTATCGAGCGTTTCGCATTCTTTTCGAGCACTTCTGTGAGCGATGTGTATATTCTGAACCCTGTGGCTCCTGAGTGCCATGTGGATGCGTTCAACAGTTCGCAGTATCATGCCAATAACACCGTACAAGCGTCAAGTATCAAGGAGGAAACGGACGAAGACGGTAACACCATCAAGATTATCACTCGCGAAGCCTATAACAACGGAATAGACAAGCCGATGGCCATGCTCCACTATCCCGAAGATACTACCGACCCGGACATCCAGCGCTACACCGATCCCACACGCGAATACAGCATCGCTACGGGCGACCGCGACGGTAAGGGAAACATGCTGTACTTCCCCACTCAGACTGAGTTTGAGGTGGCAGAATGGCAGGGCACTTACGGATATGTATGGAATGCCTGGAACATAGAGCGCACCTGGTATAACCAGGAGATTACGCTTGGCACAGGCCAAGGTTGGTATGGTGGAGACTTCATCTCTACTGGTGGTCATGATCAGGTTGGCGGACAAGCAAAAGCCAACCAGTTCTATATTGACAACCCCAATCCTAACCCCAATACTGGTGTCGACAAGACCGACCGCTCGTTCTACGACGTGACTTTGGGTGATAACAATCAGCCTGGCGAAGTGGCTAATCCCGCTGGTCTTCAGCCTTATTATAATACGGTATGGAAAGGCTATCAGCTCTATCCGCAGATGGAGACAGAGGGTGCTACCGACGGGCAGGGACATCCTGTGATGGAGACTGTGCCTGTGTATGATCAAAATGGAAAAATCATTTACGACGAGGCTGCCGCTGGAGCTACCTATGAGGGCAACTATACCAGAAGAGAGGTGGATGTCTATAATAAAGCCGATAATGGTGAGTATTGTCATCAACTGACAAGAGATGATAATGGCCAATATATTATCAGTTATAGCTATACAGAAAATGCTAATGGTGAATGGTGCAAGGCTCCTTGGGATAGCAATGTGTGGACTAAATGGGAAAGCTGGATGGGCAACATTCAGCGCTATGACCAGGTTGCTACAGGTCTCACCAGATTCACCGACCAGCATGGACAGCCTCGTTTCAACCTCAGCGACGATTATGTGCTTTACGATACATATAATTCTGAATATAAGACGCTGTTGGAGCGTTTCAATAAGGAGGTTGACTATGAGTATACCGCAGCCACAAGCAGCGATGCTGGTCCTTTCTACACCATGCGTACTCAGGAGGTTCAGGTTCAGAATATAACAAAGCAGAACGATTACCGCGGCTGGCACCAGTTTGTGTTGGCAGGCTATGGCTACAACGGCGTGGTGCCTAACGAGCCTATCCGCTCGTTTATCTCCGACAACGACTGGTGGACCATCTGCGAGCCTTACGACCTGAAATACAGCGAGCTGATTGACTTCTTCGGAACAAACAACGGTATTGGGGAGGTAAAGAAACCTTACCTGAGCAAGCTGATGTATGTGATCCGCGATGTGGAGAAAGGCAAGATTACGCTGATGTTCTCTAAGAACCTTATGGAGTATAAGGAAGCCATTGCAAGCGACGATCAGGTACATGGCACGATTGACGACGAGACCACGTGGATTGGTAATGGTGAAGGTCAATATGCAGATGAGGCTGCTTTAAGAGCAGCAAACCCAGTCATCCTGCACAAGGGTGTGCCCTATCTTATCAAGCCCAACCTGCTGGAAGATGGAAATGGCAATATCATCGGATCGCGTCAGTTCAACATCTATAAGTCTAACGAACCGGAACTTTATGCTCGCCTGAATGCAGCTGCCACACAAGGTGCCGGAGCACAGGCCAGCATGATCTACGACGGCGTGTACACCGTGCCTGCCTACGTGGTGGGTCTCGGCAAGGATGGTGCCGGAACAGAGGCTGTTGAGTCGAGCGGCACGAAGACCATTACGAACAAGGACGGCTCTCAGTTCACCTATAAGGACAGCGAAAACGGTGGCAAGCTCGTCTATGGCGGCAAGGAAGTGGACTACAAGATTTCTGCCGACTATACCTACTCGTTCGTGGGCTCGCTGTATAACTCGCTGATGCCGCAGTATTGCTACTTCCTGGGCTACGACAGCGCGAAGAAGAAGGCTGTGTTCAGATACAGTGCCGTGCAGGACAAGAGCGGATGGAACTGGAACAACGAGACGGGTATCATCTGCCCGAACTTCGACACCAACACGAAGATCCACTCGGCAACGAGCTTCAACGATCCTGCCCGCTGGACGATTGCTGGTGCTAATGGCACTACGCTGCAGTCCGACGACATCACGATGCCCACAACAGGTTCAGCAAAGAGCTACACGTTTGACTTCGGTGCCACCAACTACTTCGAGATGGAAGAGGCTACCGGCGTGAGCGAAATGGTGGTGAAGCCTCTCTACGAGGAGACCAAGGTGTATGATGCCAATGGTATCTATCGCGGCAGCTCGCTCCAGAATCTGCCCAAGGGTGTGTACGTAGTGAATGGTAAGAAGTATGTTGTTAAATAAACGGAGAGGAGGCATATCGAAATGAAACGTATATATTTGAAACCGGAAACGCTCGCCATCCTGTGCATCGAGGAGGCCATCATGCTGTCGGAAAGTGAGTCTGAGCGTAATGTATCAGGTGGTCCTACACAGGATGATGATAAGCCGCTGACCCCAAAGGTTGAAGACTGGACTGATCCTGACGAGGATCCATATCAGGGCGGTGGCCAGGGTTCTGGCGGCAGTGGTAACCGCTCGAAGTCCGGCATGATCTGGGACGAATGGTAAACGAGCGTATTCAAAAGAATATGAATTAATAGTAAGAGGGATTCACCTGCGGGTGGATTCCTCTTTTATATTAAAGAGCCCCATCCCTGCCTTTACCTATAGGGAAGGTTTTTTTTCGGCGGTGCGACCGCCGAACACCTGACGGCAATGGCTGCCATACCAAACGGCTTCACCTGACGGCAATGGCTGCACATAACGATGCGCAACATCTGACGGCTGAAGGGGCGATGAGGGGGGACGGGTATAGCCTTTGGGCTTGGGGCGTTTGGTGTTGAACGGTCGCACCGTTCAATCCTCTTCTCGGCAGATGGCCTCGGCCATTTCGTTGAGGGCCACGCACTGGGCGCGTGTCACCTTGGCGTGGCCGTTTACGTGGGGCCATCCGGCGGGGGCTAACTCTAGGAGGAGGCCTTTGGCGCAGTAGTCGAACCATTGGCCGGTGGGCTTCTCTAGTTCTCCGAAGCCGTTGGATCGCAGATGGATAAGGGGGAGGCTTTCTGTGTAGGCGGCTTTCATCACTTCACGTTCGGCAGGGCTGATGAATGCTGAAACAAGGACACTGCCCTGGCGGGCTGCTGTTAGCACTTGCTGCTGGTAGTCATAGGTCTGGTGGTCGTTCCATGCCCGGCGGCAGTGGACGGGAATCATGTGGGCATTGGTCAGCAGCCTGCGGTTGCCCATAGCGACAAACTGTAGGCCGCAGATGTCTATCTGCATCTGTTGGCAGAGGTAGTCGGGAAAGGCTTGCTTCAGAGCGAGACGACGCGGGTTGTCGTGTACATAGTCTATCATGCGGCGCAACTGTCCTTGACTAGAGAGAATGGTGTCGGTGTAGTTGAGTTCCCAGAGGAAACCGCGTTCGCTATTGGCAGTTTGCTGCATCCGTTCGGCTATGTCGGGGCACAGACGACGGAAATGTTTGTGGCATCGTTTCTTGAAGTTGCCGATAACATTGCCCACATGTTTTTCGAGGGTGGAATGGATGAAGAGAATGCCGTGGATGTGGTCGGGCATCAACTGGAAGGCGATGAGCTGGATGTCGGGTTCGAAGGCAGGGATGGCGCGCCATTCGTCGCGAACGCAAAGGCCGAGTGGGGTGGGGATGATGCGGGGAGAATCTGGGGAGGTGTAATGGCCCTCCAACCGGCCTAAGAGCGGTTGCCTGTCTTGAATGCTGAGGGTGAACATGATGATACGGCGGCTGCGGTAATCGTAGGCTTGCATCCGGCGTTTCATGGAGGGTTGCAGGGGGCGGAAGGGCATTTCCTTTTCGGGGGATTTTTTGGACGGTACGACCGTCCAACACCTGACGCCTTCGCGGCGGGAAACGATGAGGCGAGGGCGGCAGGGGCTGGACTGGCGGGTGGTTTCTACAAGGCCTTTTGAATGTCCTCGATGGTGATTTCGGTGAGGTCGCGGGCGGTGGCGTTCTTTAGGGTTGAGACGCGGTTGGCCTGTTCCTGTATGGCTTTTTCGAAGACGTTGCGCACATAGCGGGCGTTGCCGAAGTTCTTGTCTTTATGGGCCACGGCTTCGTCGAGTGACTTGCGCAGATAGGCGGCGGCATCGTCGGTAATGGTGTACTGGTTCTTCTTCAGGTATAGTTTGACGAAGATTTCGAAGAGTTCTTTCGAGGTGTAGTCGGGGAAATTGATGTAGCGGGTGAAGCGCGACTTCAGTCCGGGGTTGGAATCGATGAAGCGGTTCATCTCCTTGGGATAGCCGGCAATGATGACCACGAGCCGGTCGCGGTCGTCCTCCATGCGCTTGAGCAGGGTGGCGATGGCTTCCTGTCCGTAGTCGCCGCTCATGTTGCCTTCGGGCACCAGCGAGTAGGCTTCGTCGATGAAGAGCACGCCATTGAGAGCCGAGTCAACCACATGGTTGGTCTGTTGTGCCGTCTGTCCCATGTATTTTGCCACCAGTCCGGAGCGGTCGGTCTCCACGGTGTGTCCTTTTTTCAGGATGCCAAGGTCTTTATAGATGCGTGCGATGATGCGCGCCACAGTGGTCTTACCCGTTCCGGGACTTCCGGTGAACACCAAATGATAAGAAAGCTTGGGCGTCTTGAGTCCCTGCTGTTCACGCTGTTTCTGCACCTTCACGAAGTTGGCCAGCGAATGCACTTCGGCCTTCACGTCCTCCAGTCCGATGAGCTCGTCGAGTTCTTCGTAGGGGTCGCGCTCGATGGGTTCGTTCTTCTTCACGCTCTCCTTGTCCTCTTTGCCCATTGCGTTGATGAGCGAGTCGGCTTTGTCGGCAATGATTTTCTTGAGGGTTTTGTTTTCCTCGACCAGTTCTTCCTTCTCCTGGTCAGCATCTTCCGAAACGGGCGTTACCCATGTGACGATGGCCAGCAGGACAAACATGCCGACAATGATGATGGCTTTGTTGTTTTTGAGGGTGTCAGAGTTGATGTTCATATTATGAATGATTTTTGGTTAAGCGGATGTATAATATATAAATAAGGTAGGGAGCGGCATAGCAGAGCGCATCGCCCCAGTCGGGTGTGCCCGGCACGATGCCCACCGTCTGCAGCAGTTCGGAAATAACGCCCAAGACCGGGATGACGGCTGCCCATGCCATTCGGGTGGTGGCCGGGCGGCTGGCATAGACACTATCGATGGCCAGAACGTAGGCACCGGCCCAGAGCCCGTTGGGCAGACAATAGACCGTGAAGTCGGAAAGGCTGCAGGGCTGAACGGCTGTTCTCCACTGTCCGACCTGACTGGCGAGTCCCGTAGCGTCGATGATACGGAAGAGCAGCAGGGTGGTGGGGCGGTAGAGCAGATAGATGAATCCGCCGGCGGCAAGCAGCGCGAATGCTGCCAGATACTGTAGCGTCTGTTTCATTGCTTCTCGTGGCAAAGATACGAAAAGTAGTGCTAAAAGCCAAATTTATTTGGCTTTTAGCATGATTTTTCTTACTTTTGCACGGACAATAAAAGCATTTATGGAAAATAACATCCCACAGCAGTGGAACAAATTCATACTGCGTGACGTGTCGTTTGTGAACCTGATGACACGCCGCATCTATAACGTGCTGATCATCGCCAACCCCTACGATGCCTTCATGCTGGAAGACGACGGGCGCGTGGACGAGAAGATTTTCAATGAATACACCGAACTGGGACTGCGCTATCCGCCCTCGTTCACCCAGGTGTCGACCATCGACGAAGCCGCATCGGCCCTCAGGAGCACAAAGTTCGACCTTGTAATCTGTATGCCCGGTAATGCCGACAACGACGCCTTCGACGTGGCGCGCGACGTGAAGAAGCACTTCCCCGAGATGCCCTGCGTGGTGCTCACCCCCTTCTCGCATGGTATCACGCGGCGAATGGAGCACGAAGACATGTCGATATTCGACTATGTGTTCTGTTGGCTGGGCAACACCAACTTGATTCTCTCCATCATCAAGCTCATCGAGGACAAGATGAACCTGGAGCACGACATCAAGGAGGCCGGTGTGCAGATGATTCTGCTGGTGGAAGACAGCATCCGTTTCTATTCGTCGGTGCTGCCCAATCTCTACAGCTATATCCTGGCCCAGAGCCAGCGGTTTGCCACCGAAGCCCTGAATCCCCATTCGGCCACGCTCCGTATGCGCGGAAGACCCAAGGTGGTGCTGGCCCGAAACTATGAGGAGGCATGGAGTTACTATTCTAAGTACCCCGACAACACGCTGGGCGTGATTTCCGACTGCCGTTTCCCAAAGAAAAGTCCCAACCTGAAGGAAGGTGGCGGACTGGCGGCCGAAAAAGACCCCGAGGCAGGTTTCAAACTGTTGGAGGCTATCCGTCAGCAGAACGAGTATATCCCGCTCATCATGCAGAGCACCGAGACCGCCAACCGGGAGAAAGCCGAAAGCCGCCGCATCGCCTTCGTGGACAAGAACTCGAAGAAGATGAACATTGACCTGCGCAACCTGCTGGAAGAGCATTTCGGCTTTGGCGACTTCATCTTCCGCGACCCGAAGACCAAGCGCGAGATTATGCGCGTGAGGAACCTGAAGGAACTTCAGGACAATATCTTCACCATTCCGAACGACTCGATGCTCTATCACGTGAGCCGCAACCACATGAGCCGCTGGCTCTGCGCGCGGGCCATCTTCCCTGTTTCGGAATTCCTGAAGACCGTCACCTGGCATAAGTTGCAGGACGTGGATGCCCACCGCCAGATTATCTTCGACGCCATCGTGCAGTATCGCCACATGAAAAATCTCGGCGTGGTGGCCCTGTTCAAGCGCGACCAGTTCGACTCGTACAGCCATTTTGCCCGTATCGGCGACGGTTCGCTGGGCGGCAAGGGCCGCGGTCTGGCCTTTTTGGATAACATCATCAAGATGCATCCCGAGTTCTCACAGTTTGAAGACGTGAAAGTGAGCATCCCGAAGACCGTGGTGCTCTGTACCGATGTGTTCGACGAGTTCATGGACAGCAACAATCTCTACCAGATTGCGCTGAGTGATGCCAGCGACGAGGAAATCCTGCAGGCATTCCTCCGTGCGCAGCTGCCCGACAAATATATTGCCGACTTCTTCACCTTCTTCGAGGCTACACGCTCGCCGATAGCCATCAGAAGCAGTTCGCTGCTCGAGGACAGCCATTACCAGCCCTTTGCAGGCATCTATTCCACCTACATGATTCCCTATCTCGACGACAAGTACCAGATGCTGCAGATGCTGGCCGCCGCCATCAAGAGCGTCTATGCATCGGTGTATTATAAGGACTCGAAGGCCTATATGATGGCCACCTCGAACGTGATAGACCAGGAGAAGATGGCCGTGATACTGCAGGAGGTGGTGGGCAAGCAATACGGCAATCGCTACTATCCCAACATTTCGGGCGTGCTGCGGTCGCTGAACTACTATCCCATTAACGACGAGACGGCCGAGGAGGGAATTGCCTCGCTGGCCCTCGGACTGGGCAAGTATATCGTTGACGGTGGTCAGACGCTCCGCGTTTGTCCCTACCATCCCAACCAAATCTTGCAGCTGAGCGAGATGGACATTGCGCTGAAGGAGACGCAGACCCGCTTCTATGCACTCGACACAGAGCATGTGGGCAACGACTTCAAGGTGGACGACGGCTTCAACATCAAGAAACTGAAGGTGAAGGAAGCTGACAACGATGGTTCGCTGCGCTACATCTCATCGACATTCGACTTCACCGACCAGCGTATCTACGACGGCTACTACGAAGGAGGCCGTAAGATTATCTCACTCTGCGGAGTGCTGCAACAGGGCATTTTTCCGTTGCCCGAACTGCTGCAGATGGCGATGAAGTACGGTCAGGAAGGTATGCGCCGCCCTGTGGAGATAGAGCTGGCCTGCAATATTGACGACAATGCCACGCGCGATGCCGAAGGCAGAATGCGGGTGGGCGGAGAATTCTATCTGCTGCAGATACGTCCGGTGGTGGATTCAAAGCAGGTGCTCGACGAAGACCTGACGCAGATACCCGACGAGCAATGCCTCTTGCGTTCGCACAATTCGCTGGGGCATGGCATTTCGGAGGATGTTGTCGACGTGGTGTACGTGAAGACAGACGAGCATTTCTCGGCCCAGAACAATCCATACGTGGCTGAAGACATCGAACGTATCAACAGGAAGTTCCTCGATGAGGGCAAGAACTATATCCTGATTGGGCCTGGCCGATGGGGAAGCAGCGACTACTGGCTGGGCATTCCGGTGAAGTGGCCGCATATCTCGGCAGCCCGCATCATCGTGGAGGCCGGATTAGAGAACTATCGTGTGGATCCTTCGCAGGGCACTCATTTCTTCCAGAACCTGACCTCGTTCGGCGTGGGTTACTTCACCGTGAACAGCTATAACAACGATGGCGTGTACAACAAGGCGCTGCTCGACTCAATGGAAGCCGTGGAAGAAACGAAGTATGTGCGCCATGTGCGCTTCGAAAAGCCCCTCTGCATCAAGATGGACGGCATGAAGCAGGAAGGAGTCGTTCTGATAGGGTAGCGTGTAGAACTGAGAGTGTAGAGTTATGATTACCGATAACAATCCTTCATCAGCTACCGATAGTCAACAATTCACCATCACCCCATCGTGCAGGGTGATGGTGCGCGATGTGGCTTGGCTGGCCGACGAAGACGCATTCGGAAGGCATTTGCCATTCGTATCGGCCGAGCGTCGGCAGAAGGCCTTGCGATTCAAGTTCCCAATGGGACGTGCCTTGTCGCTGGGCGCAGCCTTATTGCTCGATGAGATGCTGCAGGCATACGGACTTCGGGAACTTGAGCAGCAATATATAATAGGTGAACATGGCAAGCCCTCGCTGGCCAGTCATCCTGAATTGCATTTCTCGTTGTCGCATAGCGGTCATTATGTGGCGTGTGCCTTAGGCTCGTCAGAACTGGGGGTTGACATCCAGCACCAGGTGAAGGTGAACGAAGGCGTGGTGAGACGCGTCTGTTCGGAAGCAGAAATCGAGTGGCTGGATGCGCAGGATGAGGCTGCCCGTGCAGTTGGTTTCCTGCGCCTTTGGTCGCTGAAAGAGAGTTGGTTTAAGGCAGTTGGCACGGGACTTACCGACGATTATCCCTATTTTGACCTGACGGGCAGTTCTCCGCTTCTGCTCAACAAGGAAGGCAGTTTCCGCTTTTTTGAATTTGCCTTTGAGGAGGGCAGGGGAGCCCTGTGCCTTCCCGAAGGAGAATAATAGAGACCCACCCCCGGCCCCTCCCTATATGGAGGGGGTAAAAAAGTAATGAAGCCGCCGGAGTAAATCGTAGGTTGCTCTTATTGGGTAACCGCTATGTTGTGCAAAGAATAATCCGTTTTAAAGTAATTTAGTCTAAATTGCAAAGTAAATTAGACTAAATTACTTACCAATTTAGACTAAATTACTTTTGAAAGAATTAGGAGTTACGAGACAGGAAATAGGCGTTTAAAAGATTTGGAGACTTGAATACCAACCGGATAAATGGCTAACCGGCTAAAAGACGATTATATAATAAGGTGCAATAAAGTACCGGATTGACTGTTGTGCAATAACAAATTTACGGGCAGAATCGGGCCGCCGGGATTGATTTAAATCAATTAATTGCAATAATTTCAATATTTAATGTGCTAAATACTTGCAAGTTAGACGGAAAGGCCTTACCTTTGCACCGTGTTTTTCATAGTATTAGATTTAAGGTTAACAAGGTAGGAGTACGGCGGTACTCCATTTTTTTTGTCCAAATGCTTGCACGAATAAAATATTTTAACTAATTTTGCAATCAAAAGTTAATTGTTTTTTATTCATTTTAAATCTAAAGCAGTATGAAAAAGTATTTAGCAGAAATGATTGGCACATTTGTGCTTACGCTGCTCGGTTGTGGAGCAGCCGTCAGTTTGAATTGTGGCGTTGACGCCGCATCAGTAGTGGGAACGGCCATTGCCTTCGGTTTGGCTGTGGTTGCCATGGCTTATACCATCGGCGGTATTTCGGGTTGCCACATCAATCCCGCCATCACGGCAGGTGTATTCCTGAGCGGAAGAATGAGCGGAAAAGATGCCTGTGGCTATATCATCGCCCAGATTATCGGTGCCATCATCGCTGCTGCCGTGCTGGCTCTCATCGTTTCAACCTCTCCGGGTCTTGCTGAAGGAACCACTACCGGTGCCAATGCATGTGCAGCCGGCCAGACCAACGGTCTGATTGTGGAGATTGTGCTCACCTGCATCTTCGTGCTTGTGGTGCTGGGTGCTACCGCCAAGACAAATGGCGCTACCAATAACTTTGCCGGACTGGCCATCGGTCTGAGCCTTATTCTTATCCACCTGGTAGGCATTCACTACACTGGTACTTCTGTTAACCCCGCCCGTTCAATCGGTCCCGCCCTGTTCGAAGGCGGTCAGGCTTTGACAGACCTCTGGGTATTCATCGTTGGTCCGCTGATTGGTGGAGCATGTGCAGCTGGAATCTGGAAGGCTATTGAGACCGAAAAATAAGTGAAAAAGTCGCTGTAAAGGCGTTAATTGTAGCTTTTACACATCTATATTTAATCCACTTTCGCAAGAAAGTGGATTTTTTGTAACCTATTGAAAACTAACGCCGAACGATGCTTTTGGTGTTTTACTGAATCCACTTTCTTGTCATATTGAGGAACAACGAGCCAAACCTTCTATTATCTTTGCACCAGAAAAACGTAAACGATTACGGAAACGATTTATAATACTAATAATTAAAAACCAAAGTATGAAAAAAAGCAGGTTAGTAATTTTGCTATTTACATTGATGATGTCGATAGCAAGTTTTGCCCAGAAGCAAACCTTCTCGGGTACTGTGGTGGACAGCAATGGTGATGCCGTCATCGGTGCCAGTGTTGTTCTGAAGGGAACATCTGTCGGTGCAATTACCGATTTGGATGGTCATTTCTCTATTAATGTGGAGCCGGGTCAGACGCTGACCGTTTCATTTGTGGGTTACAAGACTGTTGAGGTGAAGGCTGCTCCCAACATGAGCATCACCCTGGCAGACGATGAAGCCATGCTGAACGACGTGGTGGTGATTGGTTACGGTGTTCAGAAGAAGAGCGTCGTGACGGCTTCTATCGCAAAAGTCAGCTCAGAAGACCTCGAAGGTAAGACGCGTCTGCGTGCCGAAGATGCCCTGAAGGGTATGGCCGCCGGTGTGAACGTCACCTCAGCCTCTGGTCAGCCAGGTTCCAAGTCGATGATCCGTATCCGTGGTATCGGAACCATCAACGACTCTAATCCTCTTTATATTATAGATGGCATGCCTACCGATCAGAACGGTATGGAGTCGATTAACCCTTACGATATCGAGTCGATCGAGGTGCTGAAGGATGCTGCATCGGGTGCCATCTACGGTGCCCGTGCCGCCAATGGCGTTATCCTTGTCACCACCAAGAAGGGTAAGCAGGGTAAGGCCAGCATCAACTACAACTTCTCGTATGGCTGGCAGTCGGCCTGGAAGAAGCGCGACGTGACGGGAGCCACCGACTACGCCATCCTGCAGAACGAGCGTGCCGTGCAAACCGGCTCAGCTCCTCTCTATGCCGATCCCTACAATCTCGTTGATGCCAATGGCGACCCTATCAAGGGCTTTGGCACCAATTGGCAGGATCTGCTCTTCAACGACAATGCACCTATCCAGCAGCACGACCTCTCCATCAGCGGTGCTTCAGAGAAAGTTAACTATTACCTCTCTCTGGGCTACTTCACACAGGAAGGTATCGTGGGCGGTAACTATGGACAGTCGAACTACGACCGTTTGACCCTGCGTTCTAACAATCAGTTCAATCTCTTCGACGATTCCAAGGAGCGCGACTTCCTGAACAAGCTCGACTTGGGTGCAAACCTCTCTTATATGCGCGTGCATAACACAGGTATTGATGCCAACTCCACGTGGGGCTCACCCCTCGGCTCGGCGCTCTATCTGGCTCCTACACTGCCCGTTACGCTGACACAGTTGGGTTACGAGGACGACGGTACCGCCCGTTATGCTCAGGCCATGATCGACCGCTACAGCGCCTACGACCTCTACTACGATGCCAACGGCAATCCTTATACGATTCCCGGCTATGTGGGCAGCTATCAGGAGCAGAACAACCCCATCGCCATGATGCAGGGCAACCCCTCCAGGAATTGGAGCCACAAGTTCATGCCGAAGTTCTCGCTCGACCTTCAGTTGTTCGATGAACTCAGATATCACTTCACCTACAGTGCTGAACTCTCTTTCTGGGGTTATGATGCAGCTACCAAACAGAAGTACTATCTCTCGGGTAACAACAATGCCGACCACACTTCGGCTACCTCTTATAAGGGTAACAACACCACCTGGCAGATTGAAAACACCCTGACCTACGACAAGATCTTCGGCAAGCACACCATCGGCGTGGTGCTCGGACAGTCGGCCCTGAAGTTCAAGGGCGATGAGCTGGGCGGTTCTCACTGGAACTTGGTGAATATCGACAAGCCCTCTATCAACTATACCACAGGTGGCGATCTGGAACTCTCTACCGATGCCGATGGCAAGGTTACAGGTGCCAAGAGTCTGGTTGGCGCATGGGGCGGCCCATATACCGAACACCGCTTGTCTTCACTTTTTGCCCGTCTGAGCTATAACTATGACGAGCGCTATATGCTTCAGGCTACCATCCGTCGTGACGGTTCAAGTCGCTTCGGTGCCAACAATAAATATGGTACGTTCCCCTCGGTATCTGTTGGTTGGAACATCATGAACGAAGACTTCATGAAAGACACACGCAGTTGGCTTAACAACCTGAAATTCCGTGCCAGCTGGGGTAAGAACGGTAACGACAACATCGGTGATTTCGCCTACACCACACTGACTGCAACGGGTGCCAGCAGCAACTATTACTTCGGACGCACTGCTGCGATGGTCTATGGCTCGAAAGCTAACCGCCTCTCCAATGAAGACCTGAAATGGGAGGAGAGTGAGCAGACCGACCTCGGCCTCGACCTCGGCTTATGGAACAATAAGCTGACATTCTCTGTGGATTACTATATCAAGAAGACCAACGGCATGATCATCGAGATGCCTATTCCCAGCTATGTTGGTGAGGCTCGTCCTTTGGCCAATGTCGGTGACATGAAGAACAGCGGTTGGGAGTTCGAACTTGGATACAAGTTCAACGTTGCCGATGCCCACTTCGCCATCAAGGGTAATGCCTCGTATCTGAAGAATGAGCTGAAGAACCTCGGTAACGATACCGGTTTCCTCAACTACGGCATCTCGCAGTTCAGCGACGGCGGTACCCGTGCAGAGAACGGACAGCCGTTCCCCTTCTTCTATGGATATAAGACAGCCGGCATCATCCAGAATGCTGCCGAGGCTGCAGACTACAATAATAAATATGGTACCAGCAAACAGCCGGGTGACTTCCGCTTCGTGGATACAAACGGCGATGGTAAGATTAACAGCGACGACCGTACCAATATCGGTAACGGCGTGCCCGACTGGACCTTCGGTCTGAACTTCGATGCCGAATGGAAGGGCTTCGACCTGAGCGTCTTCTTCCAGGGCGTGAGCGGTGCCGACGTGTTCGATGCTACCTACCGTCAGGACATTGCCTCGGGTAACTATCCCACCTGGGTGCTCCAGCGCTGGACAGGTGAAGGCACTTCGAACACCGTGCCTACACTGGGTAAGTCGGAAAACTGGGTATGCAGCGACATGTACATTCAGGATGGCAGCTACCTGCGCCTGAAGAACATCACGCTGGGCTACACCCTGCCTCGCAGCATCACGAACAAGATCAATATCAGTCGTCTGCGCATCTACGCCCGTGCTGAGAACCTGTTCACATGGACCAAGTACTGGGGCTTCGATCCCGAAATCGGTTCCGGTTCTACCTCTCTCGGTGTCGACTATGGTGTCTATCCGCAGGCACGTACCTACACCCTTGGTTTCAATATCTCACTCTAAACATAAAAAGAATATCCAATATGAAAAAGCATATTATCATCATAGCAGGTTTCTGCGCAGCAGTATTGACGCTGGCATCCTGCAGCGACGAATTCCTGGAGGTGAAGAATCCAACGGGAGAGCCTCTGGAAGAATACTATACCACCGAGGAGACACTGAACGAGGCCCTTACCTCGGCCTACGCTCCTCTGCACTGGCCCGACTGGGACGGTACAGCCTACAACGATCTCACGGTCGACGGCGAGATTATGGGCGACGACTTCTGGGTGGGCGGTTCCAATGCCACCGACAACGAGCACTGGCACAAGCTCTTCAACTTCGAGGGCAACGGCAATCAGACACTGGCTACCCTCTGGGGCGACTTCTATAGCGGTATCAAGCGCTGCAACGACGCCATCAAGTATGCCGGATGGCCCGGCAAGGCCAGCGACAACTTCCGCCGCTCGATGGAGATGCAGGCCCGTCTGCTGCGCGTGTACTATTATAATATCCTGTGGCACTACTACGGCAACGTGCCCTTCTATCTGGAGAACCTCGCTCTGCCTTACACAGCACCACAGCTTACAGCCGACGAGATTTATAACCAGTTGCTCCCTGAACTGGAAGAGATTATCGCTTCGAATGTGCTGCCCATGCGCTGGGAGGCTGCTGAGAGCGGTCGCGTCAGTCAGGCATTCGCCTACATGCTCTATGCCGAGATGGTGATGTACCAGAACGATGCAACCCGTCTGCCACAGGCACTGAAGTATATGAAGCAGATTATCGGCGACAGCAGCTATTCACTGAATCCCGATTTCAGCGACCTTTGGTCGGAGAATGGCGAGTGGTGCACAGAGAGTATCTTTGAGATTAACTACAATGACGACCAGGCACAGCGCGACTGGGGTGGCGCAGCCATCAATGCCGGCGGTACGGTATTCCCCACACTCTGCTCTCCCAACAGCTGGGGTGGCGGCGAAGGATGGGACAGCGGTAACGACGGCTGGGGCTTCCTTCCTGTGAAACTTGAAACCTACAATATGTATGCCGAAAACGACAAACGTCGTGACGTGACCATCTGGGACGTACGTGGCTACACCTATACCGAACGCTATCAGGACACTCACCTCTGGCATGGCAAGTATCGTCCGCAGTCTGCCAACAATAAGGACTGTCCTACCTCAAAGAACCTGAACTATAACAACAACAAGCGCATCTACCGCTATGCCGAGACCTTGCTCAATGCGGCCGAGTTGCTGCTTGAGACTGGAGGCAGTGCATCAGAGGCTGCCGGCTATGTGAACGAAGTTCGTGCCCGTGCAGGACTTGAGGCCCTCACCAACGTCACCCTCGACGATATCCTCAACGAGCGTCACCTAGAGTTCTGCGGCGAAGGCAAGCGCTATTTCGACCTTGTACGTGCCGAGGGCATCAGCGGTGTCACAACAGAGAAGGCTACCGTGAAGCTCGTGCCCGATACCTACGGCTATCGCACCAACTCTTGGACTCCCAGCAAGAAGCACATCCCTCTGGCACAGTCAGAGCTTGATGCCGACCCCACGCTGGTTCAGAACAACTATTAATACGACAACGAATATCACGAATTAAACGATTTTTTGAATATGAACAAGATATTTCAATTAGCAGTAGGAACTTTGTTCGCAGGCATGGCCCTGACGGCTTGCTCGCCCGACAGTTTCGACGGAGCCGATCCTAATGGGAAACCCACGGTCAGCGGTACTGACTTCCAGATGATCGTCGACCAGGAGACCAATCAGATGGTGGCTACCTACACCCCAACCCCCGGCACCTATCCCATCTGGATTCTCAACGGCACACAATATTCCACGCTTCCCGAAGTGGGCTATAACAATCCCGAGCAGGGAACCTACACCGTGGAGCTGAAGCTGGGTAACCGCAACGGCATCTCGGATGCAGGACTGAAGAAGGAATTCACCTTCAACGAGACGAAAGTCGACTATTCTGCTGACTTCCGCCGCATCTGCGATAAAGAGTGGCGCATTGCCAACAAGGAACTGGCCCACATGGGCTGCGGTCCTGCCGGTACAGCAGCTACAGAGTGGTGGGCAGCGCAAGCAAACGACAAGAAGGACTTCGGCGTTTATGACGACCGCATCACCTTCACCGCCGACAACCGCAAGGGTGGAACCTACACATATAATGCCGGTGAAGACGGCATGACCTACGTGAACAAGGGAACCAAGTGGGCCAATGGCGCTGCAGAGGACGTCGACGTGGCACTGGGCAACCAGACCGCCTCATGGAGCTTCGAGGTATACGACTGGGAAGATGCCGACGGTAACGTCACCAAGCAGACCTACATCCAGCTGTCTGACAATACCCTTTTCCCGTATGTCAGCGATGACTCGCAGTACGAGAATCCCCGTTTCCGCATCGAGTCACTGACTGCCAAGAAGATGGTGCTCATCTACGAAACTCCCAGCCGTTCCATTGCCTGGCGCTTTATCCTGACCAGCGAGCCCGACGAGCGTCTTGTGGAGGAGAGCGGCTTCGATGCCGGCAGCGACTTCAATATGTGGAAGAATGTAACACCAGTAACGACGTTCTACTTCGCTCCTGGCTGGTCACCTGACCGTACTGCTGAGATGGAGGCAAGCTTCAAGGGCGGAAACAACGACTACACCGTCACCGTGCCCGATGCATGTGCCGACCGCTGGCAGGCTCAGATGCACTTCCATACCGACCTGAATATCTCTGCTGCCAACCACTACGACTTCTCTGTCATCCTGAATGCCGATAAGGATATCAGTGGCGTTACTATCAAGCTGACCGACGAGAAGGATGCCGATGCCATCATCGATGTTGACAAAGTGGAACTCAAGGCAGGCAAGGACTATGTGTTCTGGATGAGCGACATTCCAGGCAAGGATCTCTCGCAAGTGAAACTGGTGTTCGACTTCGGACATGCTGCCGAGCCTACTACTATCAATGTTTCCAGCGTTGTTTTGAAGAACCATGCCGACGACGATGGTACCAAGGTACCCGACGGTCAGCCCGCAGATGATGACACACCTAAGGTGAACTGGGTGGCAGTGGATTCTCCCGATAACCTTGGAGCAGGCTTCAACACCGCAGGCACGATGAACTTCTGGTGGGCCGATGGCAGTTGGAGTCAGGTGGGCGATCCCGGCTTCTCATACGCCAATGGTGTCTATACCGTAACGGCTGTGGAGAATGGCGGTGCCGAGTGGCAAGCCCAGTGTAGCATCACAGGCGTTCCTCTGAAGATAGAGAAAGGCCAGGGCTATGATGTCAGTGTCAAGATTAAGGCCAATATGGACCTTGGCCGTGTCACCGTGAAGGTGAACAAGGATCCCGATGTCACCAACGATCCGAATACACTTTGCTACAAGGGCGACTTCGCGCTTCAGGATGGTGAGAATGTGCTGACCTTTGTCAATGTAGTGGCAAACAATAACGGTGAAGAAATTGAGTTCGACCAGGCCAAGTTTATCTTCGACTTCGGTGGTGCACCTGCAGGATTCGTAGCCGAAATCAGCGATTTCATCATCCAGAAGCATCAGGTGGACAATACCAATCCGAAGGCAGTTGACTGGGTGGCCTACGATTCTGCCGACAATATCGGAGCAGGCTTCAATACCGTTGGAAAGATGGGATTCTGGTGGGCTGATGGCAGTTGGACCCAGGTGGGCGATCCCGGTTTCTCTTACGCAGATGGAGTCTATACCATCACGGCTGTAGAGAATGGCGGTGCCGAATGGCAGGCCCAGTGTAGCATCACCGGAGTACCCATGAAGATTGAGAAGGGACAGATGTACGACGTTTCCGTGGATATTGAGACCAATATGGAACTGCCACGTGTGACGGTTAAGGTCAACAAGGATCCCGATGTCACCAATGATCCGAACACCCTCTGCTATAAGGGAGACTTTGCGCTGGAAGACGGTCCTAACACACTCCAGTTCGCCGGTGTGGTTGCCAATAACAATGGAGAGGAAATCGAGTTCGATCAGGCCAAGATGATTTTTGACTTCGGTGGTGCTCCTGCCGGCTTCGTGGCCAAGATCAGCCGGATAATCATTCAGAAACATAGGACAAAGTA
>JAEEGH010005763.1_pt1 | contig 30869 bp, 17 predicted proteins | sample 9134181 | NCBI WGS metagenome assembly JAEEGH01 (sample SAMN16246544, study PRJNA631951) | gut metagenome | biome: gut microbiome; feature: rumen; material: DP-attached | host: Bos | place: Iran: Karaj | collected 2018-10
GGAGCCGATTAATTAGAACAAGAATTAATTCAGAATTACGCGAGCCGTGTGCGGTGAAAGTCGCATGCACGGTTCTTAAAGGGGAAAGCGGGGGTAACCCCGCAGCCCTACTTAGAAAATTTCATTATTTCAAAAATAGTTTGTACTTTTGCAGCAGGAATTAAAAGTAATTTGTTATTGACTTTAAACGAGTGAAAGATTATCATGACAAAATCAATAAACTTGCGGAAAGAATTGTTTCCGGGCGAGAACAATTTGGACGAGAAAATATACCGGGTTGGCGAGAAGCGCTTACAACGGCGCAGGTTGGCGCAGAAATCATATCCGCTGAACGAGGAGGAATTTCAGCAGCAATATCAATTTGCTCGGTCGAAGATCGCTCAATTCGCAGACCAATAGAAGGCGACACCACTACTTTTGCCAACGACAAGTATTATGTAAAGGATGTCCATTATGGAAATGTTATTGAACAGAAGGGCGGCAAACTTGTAATCATTGATGCTAACGCCACATATAATGAAGGATACAAGAGGGAATTGTTCAATAACAGCGAATTCTTTATTTTGGAAAAATAATGTACCTTGTATCAGGGGGTGTATCAGGGGGTACGTCCCCGTGATACACTAATTTGAAATTATTGCGCAATTTTACGATTTTTTTCGGAATTAACGAACAAAGTAGCAAAAAAAGTTGTATCTTTGCAATGTCATTGACGAATTTGCTTGTCTTGAAATGTAATACTATTTAAGTTGCTTCTACAGGATTCAGTGTGAGTTAGCTCAACAAATATAACATAAAAACCAATTAAAATTTAACGAAATGAAACAACATTTGGAAAAAAGAAAAGCCTACGAACATCCAATGATGTTAGTAATTAAGTTAAGACAAAAACATCATCTATTGACAGTTAGCAGTGATTTGACTGGGTTGGAAGATTACGGCTTAAACGATTATTTCGAAGAATAACTAACCCACTAAAAGAATAAAAGAATGAAAACAGAAATGAAACTTTTTAATATGTCTTTCATCGTATTGGTAAGCTTATTAGTAGGTAGCTGTTCCAGCGACGACAGCATTATCAGCCAGCTCAACCCCACAATCAATACGAATGTAGTAACCATGACCACTACTGTTAGCTTAGATGGTGGTGGTACAACTCGTGCATTAACATCCGATGGAAAGAAAACATTTGCAGTAGGCGACAAAATTGCCATAGCATATATGAAAAATGCTGGTGGGATAGAGAAGGTAGAAACAGAAGCTTTGACTGCTGGCGACATTACTAATGATGGCAAGACTGCTTCTTTTACCGTCACCTTAACCAATCCCAAGCCCAACGGCAAAGTAAAGTATATCTATCCAGCAGCGATGGCTGGGGTCAACGACCAAGTAAACTACGATGCGTTGAAAACTCAGGATGGGACACTCGCGAATATTGCTGTCAATCTTGACCTTGCTGTTTTTGAAGGCAACCTCACTGAAAGTGCAGCTCTTCCAAACTCACCGACACTGACAAATCCGCTTGTCATTTGCGCCTACACCATCAAGAACAGCGACGGCAGTTCTGAAATCACTAACAGCATCACTCGTATGACCATCTATGACGGCACTAACAGCTACACAATCACCCGTTCTGAAAATGCTGGCCCTATCTACGTGGCCATGCTGCCCGTATCATCTGCAAACATCAAGTATAGAGTTACCGATGGCGACAAAAATTATACGAAGTTGGTGACTAACAAGACCTACGAGGCCCGAAACTTCTATCAGTTGGGATTAAGAATGGCTGAGGAAGTGACCTACAAAAGCTGTCCAGATAAGAACCACCCACATGCGATAGACCTATTCCTGCCTAGTGGCACGATGTGGGCATGCTGCAATGTGGGGGCTGCGAATCCAGAAGGTTTCGGTACCATGTATACTTGGGACGATGCCAATGCGACAAATGCCGAATGGCGTACGACTTGGGGGGCTTCGTGGCAAATTCCTTCGGACGAACAAATTTCGGAGCTATTAACATGTTCTTGGAGTCGTTCTTACGTGAACTCAAAAAATTATTATACATTTACAGGTAATAATGGTGGAATCATCACCCTCCCTGCAATCAACTCACCCTCCAACGATGGAAAAACAGGCTATTACTGGGCATCGACATTATATAATACGAACCAGCCCTATGTTTTAAGACTCGCAACAACTTATGTAACATTGACATATTTGGGTTCGAGCAACCAGTTTGCTATTCGCCTTGTGCAGTAGAATGTATCAGGGGGTCCCCGCGATACGCGATACATAAATTTAACGTAATTTCCACTGAAAATGATGCCAGGAGACAGATTCTTCGGCTATCAATCACTAATAGGGATTTCCCCCGGTGAGTTTAGGGGAAATCCCTTTTTATTGTTCAGAAATGTTCGTACTTTTGCCGGTGAAAAGTTAAGAAACCGATTGTTGAACAATAAAAAATGAGATGAATATGAAGAAGATGATGATGACCCTGGTAGCATTGCTGACGATAGCAGCAACGGGCAAGGCAATGAGCTACGAGCAGGCACGGAACGAGGCTTTGTTCCTGACGGACAAGATGGCCTACGAGCTGAACCTGACTGACGCACAATACGAGGCAGCCTACGAGATTAATCTGGACTACCTGATGGGTGTGACGAGCTACGACGACGTGTACAGCACGTATTGGGAGCGCCGCAACCTGGACATGAGCTATATTCTGCTGGACTGGCAGTGGCAGGCTTTCATTAACGCCACGTATTTCTACCGCCCGCTGTATTGGGACGGGGGCTACTGGCACTTCGGCATCTATGCCCGCTATCCGCACCGCGACTACTTCTACTTCGGACGTCCGGTGTTCTACGCCAGCTATCGCGGCGGTCATGCCTGGCACCATGTTGGCGGACACGGTTACTACCACTCGCGCCGTGACCACTACCGCCCGGCAGGACACAGCCACTTCGGCATGCTGGACCGCTGGAACCGCGGCGACTATCGTGGCACGCACCGCTCGAGCCATCCGCAGAACAGCAACTACGGCGGACATCGCCATTCGTCGACACGCACTACTGTGAATAACGACCGCTCGTTCGGACATACCGGTGGTGGCAGCAGCCGTGACCGCGGCAACAGCGGCGGCAGCTACGGACGCGGCGACAACGGCAATCGCGGCAACAGCGGCGGCAGCTACGGACGCAGCGACAACGGTGGACGCAGCTTCGGCCACAGCAGCGGCAGCAGTTCGACCATGAGTCGCAGCAGCCACAGCTACGAGCGCAGAAATTCGAGCAGCAGCGGCATGACGATGCAGCGCCCGTCGGCTTCGGACAGCCGTCCGTCGCATAGCAGCAGCAGTTCGTATAACAGTGGAAGCAGCCACAGCCGTAGCAGTGGTTCGTTCAGCAGCGGCAGCAGCAGCCGTAGCGGAGGTTCGTTCAGCAGCGGCAGCAGCACGCGCAGCAGCGGATCATTCAGCGGAGGCAGCAGCAGGGGTGGTGGCAGCAGCCACAGCAGTAGCGGAGGCCGCTCGTTCGGCGGTCGTCGTTAAGACGCGCACCTCGGCATTCATCATACGCTGCACCTGACGCATAGCACAGCCAGCATAGACGGCAAGAATGGCTTTATTGATGATTCCATGACCTACGGCCACCACCCGCTGACCCGGGTAGGTGGTCGTAATATATATAAGGAACTGTCGGGCACGCTGCAGGAGGGCCTCTTCGGACTCTATATCGTCGGGCCAGACCTCTCCTTTCAGTTCGGGAATGTACCGTCCGGTAAAACTGCCCCAGTCGCGTTCGCGCAGCAAGGGTGTCGTGGCGACCTCGAGGCCATGGGGTTCGGCTATGATCCAGGCTGTCTGGATGGCGCGGTGCAGGTCGCTGGCCACAACGGCATCGAGCGATTCTCCAGCCAGGCGACGGGTCACCTGAAGGGCCTGTTCCCTACCCCGCTCGTTGAGCTCGCCCTGGGTTTGTCCCTGCATAATCTGGCGAGCATTGTCGACGGTTTCGCCGTGACGTACAAGGATGATTGTTGTCTCCATGCCGGCAAAATTACAACGAAAAATGTAAAAAACCAAAAAATATTGGTATTTTATACACTTATTTTTTGTTTTTCACTCACTTATTCGTACCTTTGTGCCCAAATTTCAATCAACTTACTATCAACAACAAATGAAACGTATTATCTTACTATTCACGGTAGCCGCACAGGCAACTTTCGGATGGAGTGCCGACGAGGCAAAAACGCTGGTTATTAACGAACTGATGCAGTCGAATGTGGAGAACATTATGGACGACATCAAGGAATTTCCCGACTCGTGGGTGGAGCTGTATAACCCCACGGACGAAACCATCAACCTGAAGGACTACAAAATCAGCAACAAAAACAAGGAGAAGAAGGCTTGGCAGTTGCCCGACAAGACTGTGGAGCCGAAGAAATATGTCGTCATCTACTGCGACAAGGAAGGCAAAGAGGACAACCGCCTGCACGCCGATTTCCGTCTGGAGTCGGGCAAGGGTTGCCAGGTGTATCTGTTTAAGGGCAAGGAGGTGGCCGACAGTCTGCCCGAGGCCCTGAAGAAGATGCCGGCACCGGACGTGGCCTACGGCCGTGTGACCGACGGTGCCGACAAATGGGGCTACCAGCTGACACCGACAGCCGGCAAGGCCAACTGCGGCAAGACGACGAAGAACATAGTGGGTGCACCGGTGTTCAGCGAGAAAGGTCGCGTGACCTCAGGCAACAGTGCCATCACGCTGACGCTGACGCTGCCGGAGGGTGCCCCCGAGGGAGCATACATCGTCTATACCACCAACGGCAGCGAGCCCACTGCCGACGGAAAGAAATACGAGAAGGCCCTCAGCATCAGCAAGACTACGGTGGTGCGCGCCAAGGTGTTCTGCGACGGCTGGCTGTCGCCGGTAAGCACCGCACAGTCGTACATCTTCCACCCGCGGAAGATGACGCTGCCCATCTTCTCGGTACAAACCAACGACAAGTATATGAACGACAAGTCGATTGGTCTGTTCCCGAACAACAACAGCAAGGAGGACAAGAAGACGCACGATTGGCGCCGTCCCGTGAACATCGAAATGTTCACCAGCGAGGGTGCAGAGAGCGTCTTCAATCAGCTCAGCGAGACGCGCATCCAGGGTGGTGCATCGCGTGCGAATGCGCTGAAGTCGATGGTATTCTATGCCAACAAGCGTTTCGACCCGGACCACAAGCGTTTCCAGTATGAGTTCTTCCCCGACCAGAAGCCGGGCGTCACAGAATTCAAGTCGTTCTCGCTGCGCGACGGCGGTAACGACTTCGGCGACCTGTACTTCCGCGACCTGATTATCCAGCGCACCATGGCGGGCCATGTGGACTTGGACTGGCAGGCCGGACATTCGGCTGTGCTTTACATCAACGGCGAGTATATGGGTATGCTGAACATCCGCGAGCGTTCGAACGAGGACAACATCTACAGCAACTACGGCGGTCTGGAGGACATCGACATGGTGGAAATCGGCCACGAGCAGACTAACGGTGTCGATCAGTTTATTGAGGAACAGAAGGAAGGCGACGACAAATTCTATAACGCCTTCAAAGCTTTCTACAGCGAGAAGGGCCACACACTGGAAGAATACGAGCAGTGGATGGATGTCAGCGAGTATATGAACATGATGGTGATGAACCTGTTCTACGGCAACATCGACTTCCCGGGCAACAACTGCGTATTCTGGCGTCCGAACGACGACGACACGAAATCGGGACTGCCCAAGACATGGCGATTCATTGTGAAAGATACCGACTTCGGACTGGGACTCTACGACCGCAGGCCCGACTACAACACCATCGACCTGCTGTATCATCCCGAGAATCATCAGGGTGAAGCCTGGGCATTCACTGAGCCTGCCACCCGACTGGTGAAGAACATGCTGGAGGATCCGGACATTCTGAAAATGTTTATCGACAAGTGCTGCATCTTCATGGGTGACTTCATGAACGAGCGAGGCACGGGCGAGATGATCGACCTGATTAAGGCCGAGGCTATGGAGGAATTCGTAGCCCACCGCGACAAGTACAATGCCGGCGGATGGTGGGGCAAGCCCGACAACCGCAAGGAAATTGAAGAGAAGTTCGAGAAGGCCAAGAACTGGCTGGGCGGATTAACCGTGAGCGACTGGTGGGGCGGTACGACCACTTACGAGCCACGCGCCGACTACTTCTACAAATACATTGGCAGCCAGTGGAAGCTGGGCAACCCCGTAGCCCTGAACATCAACAAGGACAAGCAGGACGTGGAAATCACGGTGAACGGCATCAAGCTGTCGGACGGCACCTTCAGCGGTAAGTTCTTTGCCAACCGCCAGCTGACCATCAGCGCTACGGCTCCTGAAGGCCAGGTGGTGAAGGGCTGGAAACTGAGCGGCGCCAAGAATGAAGAGGTGACGGGCAGCGAACTGACCCTCGACATGACGTCGAGTGCACTGACCATTGAGCCCGTCGTCGGCGTAGCCACCGGCATCGAAATCATTCAACACTCAACACTCCACACTCAACACTCCACCATCTACGACCTGATGGGCAACCAGGTGACTACGCCCCAGGCCGGCAGAATATACATCCAGAACGGAAAGAAACTGATTTGGCGCTAAAACACGTATGAAACCACTCGTATTACTCCTCACCGGAATGCTGGGCGCAGCAGCTGTGACGCATGCTGCCGACGAACAGACCACGCTTGTGATTAACGAGCTGATGCAGTCGAACATTGACTGCACGATGGACGATTTGAACGATTTCCCCGACTCGTGGGTGGAACTGTATAATCCGACATCGGCAAGCATGAATCTGGGCGAATACCGGATTGGGCTGAGTAATCGGGCGGACGAAGCGTGGAAACTGCCCTTCAAGACGGTGGAGGGCCAGCGCTACGTGGTGGTGTACTGCGACAAGGTGGGCGACGGCATGCACGCCGACTTCCGCCTGGACTCGGGCAAGGGTACCGTCTACCTGTTTAAAGGCACCGAGGTGGTCGACGAGATTAGTGTCAAGAAGCAGCCTACGCCGAATATTGCCTACGGACGCAAAACCGACGGCAGTAGCGAGATGGGCTACCAGCTGGTGCCGACACCGGGGGTGAAGAACTACGGCACCCTCAGTCTGGGCGTTCTCGGCGAACCGGTGTTCAGCCAGAAAGGCATGGTAGTCACCGACGACCAGCCCATGGAGCTGATGCTAAGCGTGCCCGAGGGGTCGCCCGAAGGCACTACCATCCGCTATACCGTCAACGGCAGTGAGCCTACTGCCAGCAGCACATTGTATACGAAGCCCATCGACATCCCCTCGACGCGGATTGTGCGGGCGAAGCTGTTCTGCAATGGTTACGTGTCGCCGCGCTCGACCTGTCATTCGTACATCTTCTTCCCCACGACGCGCAAGCTGACACTGCCCGTCATCTCGATTATGACGGACAACCGCTATCTGAACGACCAGAAGATTGGCATCTACGTAGACGGTACTTACAGTTCGAATAAGAAGAACTACGAATACGACTGGCGCCGTCCGATGAATATCGAGCTGTTTGAGCAAGGCGGAAAGAAGAGCGTCATCAACCAGCTGGGCGAGATGCGCATTGCCGGCGGTGCAACGCGTAGCTCGAAAATGAAGTCGCTCATCATCTATGCCAACAAGCGGTTTGGCACGAAGCGCCTGAACTACGAGTTTTTCCCCGACCAGAAGCCCGGGCTGAAGGACTTCAAGAGCATCATGCTGCGCAATGCCGGCAACGACTTTGACTACCTGTACATGCGCGACGCCATCATCCAGCGCACGATGGCACAACACGTCGACTTGGACTGGCAGGCCTGGCGTCCCGCCATCATATACATCAACGGGCAGTATAAGGGCATGCTGAACATCCGCGAGCGTTCGAACGAAGACAACATCTACACCAACTACGACGGATTGGAGGATATCGACATGTTTGAGAACGGCGAACTGAAGGAAGGCACGTGGGACCGATACGTCGCCTTCAAGGCTTTCTACAACAATCACGGCCACACGCTGGCAGAATATGCCGAATGGATGGACTGGAAGGAGTACATCAATCTGATGATTGAGAATCTGTACTACTGTAATCTGGACTTCCCGGGCAACAACAACGTCATCTGGCGCCCCAGAACGGAGGACGGCAAGTGGCGCTGGATTACCAAGGACACCGACTTCGGACTGGGCCTGTATGGGTGCAGCGCGGATTATAACACCATCAAATGGATCTATAATCCGAACTATGACCCCAGCCGCGCATGGGCTAACAAATCCGAGGACACTCGGCTGTTCCGCCGACTGATGGAGGATGCCGATTTCAGCCGTGAATTCATCGACCGCGCCGCCATCTACATGGGCGACTTCCTGAACGAGAAGGGCACACGCGACATGTGGGACCCCATGTACGACATGATCAAGACGGAATATCCGCACCACCGCAAGCTCATCAACGAGTGGTGGCCCAACTACAGCGAGGAGCTGAACAATGCCCGCAACTGGATCAAGCAGCGTACGACGGTATTCTATAAGCATCTGGCAGACTACTACAAGCTGGGGAAGCCCACCGTGCTGAACATCAACAGTACAGGGGACGCCACGGGCATCACGGTGAATGGCGTCGACTTGACACAGCCTACGTTCAGCGGCAAGTTCTTTGCTAACAGGGCACTGACCATCAGCGGTCAGGCTCCAGAGGGCAAACGCATCAAGGGCTGGAAACTGACGGGAGCTTTGGACGAAGAGCGTGACGGCATCGTGCTGACACTCGACATGCCGACGAGCGCACTGACCATCAATCCGCTGTTGGAAGACGCCACCGGCATCCAGAATGTTGAACTTTCAACTTTCAACGCTCCACTTTCAACTATCTACGACCTTCAAGGCCGCAAGGTGACGACACCGCAAGCGGGCAGAATATACATCCGGAACGGAAAGAAAATTACCTGGCAATAAAGCCAGGTAATTTTAAACCTTATTTTTTTGGGCAATAAAGCCAGGTAATTCTTTATTTATATAAGTCGACGTGAATGTCGAAAGGACTCTCGAAGTCACGCAGCAGTGCGTGGCGCGTGTCCTTGTCGGACAGGATAGCCCTATCGGTGGGTATGCGCCAATCGATGCCCAACGAGTCGTCAAGAATGCTGATGCCGTCGTCGGCTTCGGGATGGTAGAACTCGTCGCACTTGTATTGGAAGACGGCCGTCTCGGAGAGTACGGCAAAACCATGAGCAAAGCCCTTCGAGATAAAGAACTGGCGATGGTTGTCCTCGGTGAGTTCGACAGCGACATGCTGTCCGAAGGTAGGACTGCCCTTGCGGATATCGACTGCCACATCGAGCACGACACCCCTGACGCAGCGCACCAGCTTGCTTTGGGTGAAGGGCGGACGCTGGAAATGCAGTCCGCGCATGACGCCGTAGCTGGACATGCTTTCGTTGTCCTGTACAAAGGTGATGGGGCGTACTTTCTCGTCGAATTCCCGTTGTGAGAAGGATTCGAAGAAATAGCCCCTTGAGTCGGAGAAGATGCGTGGTTCGATGATCAGCACGCCGTCGATAGCTGTTGGAATAATGTTCATTGCTGTTGGATTCTAATTGAGCTGGAGCCTGACCTTGAAACGGCAGCCAGGTCCTGCGTATGAGGTGTCGAGCATGACGTCGCCACCCATGCGGCGCGCCATGGTACGACTGAAGGTGAGTCCTAGTCCCAGTCCCTCCTTGAAGGGGTCGAGCTTGACGAAGCGCTCGAAGACGCGCTCAGCGTCCTTGGCGGGAATGCCCTCACCATTGTCCTCGATATCTATTTCCAGAAATTGTTCGTTTTTTGTTGCCCGCACGATGACGTGTCCGTCCTGCGGGGGCAGGTTCTTGTAAGCATTGTCGAGCAGCGGATTGAGGATGCGCTGCATGAACAGTTCGTGCGACGGGAACGAGAAATCGTCGTCAACAGCACTCTCGAACGTCAACAGTTCCTTCGGACGCAGGCGGTCCTTACAGAAGCTGTCGATGACGTGCATCAGCAGTTCATTGCAACGGAACGGCTGCAACTCGATGGCTGCATCGTGGGAATCGCCACGGGCTATCTCGAGCACCTCGTTAATCATGGTGGTAATGATGCGCGTATTGTGCATCATGGTTTCCGAGATGTGGCGACGCTCGTCGTCCGTGATGTCGTTGCTGGGGTCGGCCAGGACCTGCGCAAAACCGCTGATGATGTTCAGGGGCGTGCGTACTTCGTGGCTGACATTCTGGATGAATTCCGCCTTCATCTTATCGGCCTCGAGCACCCGGTTATAGGCTATCTCCATCTGTCGCCAATGACGACGTCGGCTCTGCACAATGTAAACCAGCGCGGCAATGAGCAGCAACAGTAGGCTGATGACAATGACCATGCTGTAAAACATGACGCGGCTCTGCTGGCGGCGCACCTCATACATCTCCAACTCGTTTTGGATGCCCTGCATCGAACTCGACAGGAGGATGCTGTTCACAGAATCGGTCTCTGCTGTTCCTTTCTTCAACGCTTCGAAAGCCTCCTGCCAACGCCCAGCCTGCGAATAGATCTCTGCCTGCGTCTCGAATGGATCATCTGTTATTTCTGCAGCCATCCGTACAGCCTCATCGGTTTGTCCGTTATAGGCCAGCCACCTGATTTCCAGCTGCCGTCCATGTACCGACGAAAGGCCCTTGGCGGCGCCCTCCTTGTAGGCCTTGTAGCCCTCGACGAAACGCTCCATGTCACCTATTTTATAATAGGCCAGCGTGCGGCGCGCCTCAATATCGAACACACGCGTCGGCGAGGTTGCATGGGCTATGTCCAGAGCCTTGTCAATGAGTTTCAGAGCCTCCTGTGGATCTTCATCGATGACGATGTTCACCAGGTTCATGTAGATGGGCGGAATGCTCTCGGTATAGCCCTCCTTCTCCATGCGGTGGATAACGTCCCAGAAGCACTGTTTGGCCAAATCCTTGTTGCCGGTATAATTGTAGACATGACCCATCATGTTGACGGCCATATACATCTCCTTGTCGAGTTTCTTATCGGTCAGTTCCTTCGACAGTTGCTGAGCCAGTTTGTACGACCCGAAGATGTTCATTCGGTTCAGTTCGAACACAATCTCGTTACACCGTTGCGTATAGTACGCATGCTGGTCGTTCTGTGCCAACAGGTAGTCCTGCAACTGGCGGACGGCAGCATAGAATCGGGCGCTGTCGCCATCGTTAAAGGCGTGATGCACGGAGTCGCGCAGCTCCAGATACTCCGGCGACTCCTGATAGTCAGCAGCTTGTGCTGGCGTAGCCAAGAGCAACGCCAGCAACAGGGCTGACAGGATGGTTTTGATGTTCATGAATTACAGTTTAACACTCACCTCTTTACCAGCGTACTGCACCATCTTTCCCTCGGGATTGTCGAGGTTCAGCGGCTTAGCCTGGTCCTTCGTGATAAGCACCACATTGAAGCGGCGCTGCTTCAGCATGCCGGGGAAGTTGCCCTTGCGTGCCGAGAAAGTGACGGTACGGCTGTCGTCGTCGTACGCGATGTCGATGGTGGCATATTTGCCCTTCTCGTAGTTGTAGTTCACACCTTCGTCCTCGTACAGCTGGAACTGACCATTCTGGCCGGCATAGACGTAGAGATTGATGAGCTCGGCGGGTTTCTCGTCGCTCCACTGCATCTCGGGTCCGAAGGGGATGATGGCACCCTCGCGGACAAAGACGGGAATCTGCTCGTAAGGAGCCTCGACGATGAGGTTCTGACCACCCTCGACGTACTCGTTGGTATAGAGGTTATACCAGCCACAATCCGCGGGGAAGTACACCGAGCGGTTGCGTGCCTTGTAGTAGCCCACGGGACAAGCCATCAACGCCGGACCGAACATCCACTGGTTGCCAATGTTCTCGACTTCCTTGTCGCCATTGAAATCCATGATGAGCGGACGCATCAGCGTGTAGTCCTTGAAGTGAGCCCAGCCTGCCATCGAATAGAGGTACGGCATGAGGCGATAGCGCAGCTTGTCGTAATAGACGAACGACTTGTAGGCAGGATGATTGTCTGGAGCGATGTTCCAGATTTCGCGCAACGGCCACTGGCCATGCGAGCGGAACAGGGGGATAAAGGCTCCAAACTGGTTCCAGCGCGTCTGCAACTCGCGCCACTCTTTCAGGTCTTCGTTCTCTACCCCACTCTTGTCGAACAGCTGCTGGGCAGCCACATAGCGGTTCTCCACACAGAAACCGCCCTGGTCCATACCCCAGAAGGGAACACCCGAGATGGAATAGTTCAGACCTGCCGTCATCTGGGCGCGCATGTCCTCCCAACGGGTTCCGATATCGCCACTCCACGTAGCCGTCGAGAAGCGCTGTTCGCCGGCAAATCCGCTACGCGTCAACAGGAACACGCGCGGTTCGTCCTTCTTACCCTTCCATACGGAGCGCTGGCCGTTGTAGATGGCGTCGGCATTCACCGTCGAATAGGCATTGAAATATTCCGTAGAGGTTCCTAAGGCAGTAGGACCACTCAACGCTTTGCGATACCACATCGGCGTGCAGTCGCGCACATTTGGCTCTGAGGCATCCATCCACCACGCGTCGACACCAGCGATGCCGTCGTGGTTGTACTTGGTATACAGATTCTCGTCCATCTGGCGCCAGAACATCTTGCGGGCTCCGGCATCGTAGGCATCATAGAAACCATTCTTATAGCCAGGACCCACCCAGTCGTGGATGTCGTCCGTCGGACTCTGGACATACATCCAGCCCTTGGCGTCGAGCTCCTTGTAGTTGTCGGTGTTGCAATAGAACTTCGGCCACACCGAAATCATGAAGCGACCGTGCATCTTATGCACATTGTCGAGCATTTGCTGCGGATTCGGATAGCGCGACTCCTCAAACTTATGAGAACCCCACTGGTCCTCGGGCCAGTAGTTCCAGTCCTGCACGATATTGTCGATAGGAATCTGACGCTGGCGGAATTCAGCCAGTGTGCCCTCAATCTCGTCCTGCGTCTTATAGCGCTCGCGACTCTGCCAGAAGCCCAGCACCCACTTAGGATACAGGCTGGCCTTACCCGTCAATGTGCGATAGCCGGAGATGACTTCGTCCAGATTTTCGCCAGCAATGAAGTAGTAGTCCATGTCCTTGGCCATCTCGCTCCATACACTCAGTTTGCCGCGTTCCTCGGCACTGCGGGGTTCCGACACACGCAGTCCGCAATAGGCCTCGCCGCCGTCAGGACGCCACTCGATGCGCAACTGCACGCGCTTGCCCTTCTGCAACTCGGTGGCAAACTTATAGGTATTGGGGTTCCAGGCCGTGCGCCAACGCTCGGGCACCACCTCCTTGCCGTCGATATACACCTTCACATAACCAGAATAGTAGAGCACAAACTGATACAGCTGCATGTGTTTCTTACCCTTCTTGCCTTGGGCCTTGCAGCAGCATTCGGGCTCGATGAATCCCTCGTAGGTCACGTTGGCTCCCATCAAGTTGAAGTCCTTCGGGAAATTCTTGATGCCGCCATTGTCGGTCTTCAGGGCAATGGCCGACTTCGCGGGCGTACCATATTCATAATAGATGGAGTCCTCGTCGCGCACGAGTTTCTTACCCTTGGCGTCGACGTAGGTTCCTGTCAGGTGTCCTTGCTTGCCATTTCTGTCGTAGAGTATGAAGGCGCGGTTCAGTTGCAGGTAGTCGTTCGGATTACCAAAACGGCAGTAGCTGTACGAGTCCCACAGCAGTCCATAGTTCTTGTTCGACAGCACAAACGGGATACTCACCTTGGTGTTATACTGAAACAGGTCCTCGTTCTTGCCCTTCATGTTGAACTCCTCGCTCTGGTGCTGTCCCAGACCGTAGAACGCCTCATCGTCGGGCGAGTCGAACTTCATCTGCCACGACAGGCCGTGCTTCTGTTCCTCAGGCACCGTATAGCCGTTTCGTATGCCCAGTTCACGCTCGGGCACCGTGAAGTCCCAGAACTTCTTGCCGTCCTTCGACTCCTTCAGCAGTTCCCTTTCCTGCTCGTCATAAAAAGTAATTTGCCCAGAGCCGGTATTCACCTTGGCCATCACCTTGGCAGCCTTTACCCAAACCTCATCGGTATTGTCCAGGGAATAGACGTCGAACTTCGGCTTCTGTGTCTGCGCCACAATCATCAGGCTCTGCTTCTCGGGCAGCTGGGCCTTCGATGTAGCCTGCACACGGATAATGCGGTCGTTCACTACTTGCAGGCGTACCAGCTGGGCTCCGTCTGCCTTTGCTTCTTTCACGGGAATCGTGACATACTGTCCGTCGACGGTGTAGTCCGCAGCCATCATTGCTATTGCTGCAAACGTCAGCACACCTGTCATCATCGTTCTAAGAATTCTCATTCTGTAATTTATCTTTTTAGTTTGTTTTTAGTCTTCTATGATTATGGCCTCTTCCACCTCGGCATCATCGTCTACCGTAGGCAGCGTGATGTAGAAGATGGTACCGCCGCCGGGGTTGTCGTCCAGCGTAATCGTACCGCCTTGGCCCTCGATAATCTCCTTCACGCGGTCCAGTCCCAAGCCCTCATTATTCACCATGGGGTCGAAGGCGTGTTCCTTGAACTCGTCCCTGATGCCGATGCCGTTGTCTATCACCTGCACCTGAGCCTTGCCGTCGCGCGTACGGGCCACACCCACACTGATGACGGGGTTCTCGTGGGTAAACGCGATAGAATTGCGGAACAGGATTTCATAAACCTCTGTCATCTTCGCTTCGTCCATCAGCACAGCCAGCTGGTCGAGCGACGACAGGAAATTCACCTTCACTTTTTTCTCTGGATCGGGCGACTGGTATTGCTCGCAGAAACTGCGCGTAAAGAACACAAGATCTTCCGTCTTGATGTCCAGCGCGACATGCTCGCGGTCCTGAGCAGCGGCTGCCGGTGCGGCATTCTGCTGTTCCTTCGCCATCTGCATGCGCATCTGGTTCATCCACTGCTCGTTCTCCTTTTCCCGACGGAACGTTTCGGTCTCCATGCGCTTCTCGTGGCGCTTGATAAACCACTTGCGCCAGATCCATGCGGCAGCGGCTATGATCAGCATGTAAAGCAGTATCATCCAGCGCGTACGCCACAGGGCGGGCCGTATGGTGATGTCCAGCGTGGCCTCCTCCTCGCCAAACGTACCGTCGTCGTTCAGCATGCGCACATGCAGCGTGTAGCTGCCGGCACGCAGCGAGTTATAGGTGATGTTCGGATTCATCTCCGACGTTTTTACCCAGTTTTCGTTGAATCCCTCCAGACGGTACACGAAACGCTTGCCGTTGTTCACCATGCCGGCATCACTGGCCAGCTGAATGGTAAACTGGTCGTTGTAGCGCAGCGTAATCTCGTGACAGTCTTCCAGCGACTCGTCCAAAATCAGTCGTCCGTCCACCTCGCGTCCTACGGGCACATCGGCATCGAAAATCTGCAAGCCGCTGAAGATGGGGCGCTCCTTGCTCTTCTCGTCCGTCATCGCTTTGGGATTGATGATGTCCAGACCACCCTGACCGCCTATCAGCACCAGTCCGTCGTGCGTCAGCCACGTCGAGCGCTGGTTGTAGGCTGCCTGCTGCAAGCCGTCGCGGTTGTTATAGCTGCTGACGCTAAACTGCCACTTGCCGTCCTCCTGCAGCTGGGGCACAATCTTCGAGACACCGTGCTCGGTGACCACCCAGATGTGGTGCTGCGTGTCCTCGATAATCGAGCAGACACTCGAACCGAACAGGCCGTCCTGCATGTCCAGCAGACGGACCTGGCGGCGCTGCTGGTCGTAGGCAATGGCACCCGAATTGCTGCCCTGCCAGATGATGCCGCGCGAGTCCTCCATGACGCACACCGTGCTACCCGTCTGCACAGGCACGCTGGGATCTTCGGGGATGATGCGGTTGGCCACCTTGCCCGTCACCGGATTCACAAAACTGTAATACCAGCTCGTACCCATCATCAGCCAGCCTTTCTTGATCCACGAGGCCGAGGTGATGTAGTTGCTGGGCAGTTGCGTGTTATTCATATCCCACGTGCGGAACTTACCCGTCTTCAGGTCAAGCATCTGGATACCGGCACCCAACGTACCCAGCCAGATGCGGCCCCACTTATCTTCCGTAATGCTCCACACGTTGTCGGTAGCCAGTCCGTCGGGCTCACCGGTATACCGGTAGCTCACGATGGTGGCATCACCCTGTGCGTTCTTGGGAATACAGCGCGTCATACCGCTGTTATAGCCGCCAAACCACAAACTGCCGTCGCGCGACCGGTAGGATCCCACCATGATGTTACCCAGCATGGGGCTGTTTTCCTTTGTATAGCGTGCCTGTTCTTCCCGCGTCTTGGGGTTATACACAAGAATACCCTTTTCGTTGGTGCCCAGCCAGTAGTTGCCCCAGCGGTCCTCGGTGACGGCATTGATGTCGCCCAGTTCCAGGTTCATCATATTCGTCGAACCCTCCTTATACATGTTGACACCGTTCTTATAAGTACCAATCCACACTAGTCCGCGGTTGTCCATATAGATATTACGCAGCGTGTTGTCGCTTACCGATGTCTCGTCCAGTTTGTTGTTCAGGAATTGGCGCAACTCGCGGTTCTTCAGGTCTATCACCAGCAAGCCCTCATGGTCGGTGGCAAACCACAGCCGTCCCTTGGCATCAAATTTCGTGTCCCACACCTGCAAGTCCTCAGGCATTCCTTCAATCTGCAGCTCGCGCAGATATTCGGCATACCCTACCCTCCACTGGTTGGTTTTCTTCAGCTTGATATAGCTCTCGTGCTCCACCGACACCCAGATGTTTCCATCAAGGTCCACCGACAGGCGGTATTCCCTGTTCTCCATCGAGCCGTGTTCGTGCATCCAATTGTCGTCCATCACCTTCACACCCTGTTCGCCGTTGAAGCTCACCAGCTGGCCGTTCGTCGTCACCATCAGCACCTCGTCACCATAGTCGGCATAGGCGGTAATGTTGTACGTGGGGTTCATCTCGTTCACCCCGTAGCCATAGCTGAAGTGGCTGGTCTTCTTCGTGCGCGGGTTGTAATACCACAGACCCTCGTCATAGAACTTCACCCAGAAATTCTTCTTCGAGTCGATATACAATTTCTCGACACCCTTATTAAAGCCGAAATACCGTTCCAGCTCCTTCGACACGTTACGTTCGAACTTCTCCGTCGTCGGGTCATAGATGCTGTAGTTCATGCCCTGATGCAGCCACAGCTTACCAGAGAAGTCCTCCATGATCTCACTGGTATAGTTGTCGCGCATGGTTGTCGTGTCGCGCATATTCGTAAAGAATGTCTTCACTCGGTAGCCGTCATATCGGTTCAGTCCGTAGCCCGTACCAAACCACATATAGCCCCTGGAGTCGCGGAACGAACAGTTCACCTGCGAGTTCGACAGTCCGTTGCGCGTGTCCAGCCTGCGGAACTTCATGTCAGGCAGCGCAGCCTGCAGGGCCAGCGGCACCATCAGCAAAAATGCCAGCACCATCAGCGCCTTCTTCAACAGCGATTTCGACGACGTCTCGCGAATTACCACCTTCTGCGGCACAATCTCCTTATACACCTTCGTGTCGCCCTGGATGCTCCTCAGCAACAGCTGGCACGTTCTGACGCCCATCTCGTGCGACTGGTCCTCGATGGCCGACAGCCGCGGCGTCACGTATTCTGCGTGCACGTCGTCCGTAAAGCCTATCAGCGCCACGTCCTCAGGAATCTTCTTGCCGCAGTTCTTGATGGCCGTAAAGGCAGCAAAGGTAATGATATCGTTAAATGCCAGGATGGCGTCCGGGCAGTGGTCGCTTTCCAGCAGGTCTATCGTGTTCTGCAGCGCCGTCTGGTAGTCAATCTTGTCGCACACCACCAGGTTGCGGTCTATGCCGATCCTGTTGTCGCGCAGCGCCTCGAGGTAACCGTGCTTGCGGCGGCACACCATATCCAGGTGGTTCGGACCGCCAATAAAGGCGATACGCCGGCTACCCGTCTCTATCAGATGCTGCGTAGCCTCGTAGGCAGCCTCGTCGCCGTTGGCCGTCACCGACGAACAGCGGTCCGTCAGACAGGTTCGTCCGAAGAACACCAGCGGAATACCCATCTCCGCCAACTCCTCGAAGTGGCTATAGTCCTTCGTATTCTGCGCCAGACAGGCTATGATGCCCTCCACGTGCAGTCCGATGAAGTTGTCCACCGCCATCGCCTCGTCCTCGAAATTCTCGTGGCTGTTCGTGCTGATTACGCTGTATCCTGCGCGCCGCGCCTCACTCTCGATGCCGTCCAGCACGGCAGCATAATAGTGCGTCACCAGGTTCGGCACCACCACGCCAATCACTTTCGGCGCCTCCTTACGCAGACTCTGCGCAAAGGGGTTCGGACGGTAGTTCAGCTTCTTGGCCAGGTCCTTCACGCGCTGTTGCATGTCCTTGCCTATCTCGGGAGAACTGCGCAGGGCACGACTCACAGTGGCGATACTCACGCCCAGTTCGCGGGCTAAGTCTTTCAACGATGTTCGGTGTTGTTTGTTATTTGCCATAGGTCAGCGTTATTATATAGTAACTTTGCTACGTTTCCACAGCAATGCCATGTAAACGCTGCAAAGTTACGTAAAATTACGCAATCTCGCAAACGTTTACGTGTTTTTTTTACGTAAAATCCATTGATTTTGTCGAAAAACTCCGTACCTTTGCAGCAGAAAAATTCAGAATGAGTAATGAATAGTTGATAATAAGTTAGTTAGAAAAGGGATTAGGGGTGTCGTGAGACATTCCTAATTTTTTTGCCTCATCCTTTAGAACATCATGGTGAAGCCGAGGCGGATGCTGTTTTTGGCTCCGTAGGTGGCGGGGTTGTAGTTCATGCGGCGGACGTACTCGATTTGGAAGAAGCGGAGTATGCCGCGGACACCGGCAGAGATTTCCCAATAGGGCACGCGGGGATTCATGATGCGCGAGTCGTCGGGGAAAAGCATCAGCACGTCGCTGTTGGCATTCTGCTCGAGATAGGGATTGTTCTTGTCGGACAGTGCGCCCCACAGCATCTTGACGCCGATGTATTCGCGCAGACGGGCTTTCTGGATGAGGGGGATGCGGTTGAGGATCTTGCCCTGCATGTCCCAGTTGAGGTCGACACTCCAGAAGCGGTCGTTAAGGAACTCCATGTTGGCAATCTGATTGAACATCTGCTTGCGGCTGATGTAGGACAGGTTAGCGGCAGGCATGCAGAGCAGTGGGAAGGGCACCTGGTTCCACTGCTTGCCGACGCGCGTGTAGAAGTCGATGCGGCCCCAGCTGTTAAGCCATAGTCGCTTGAAGAGGCTAAACTCTGTGTAATTGTAATGATAGTCGCCACCGAGGAAATTCTGGAGTCCTATGGTGTGGCTAAGGGTGAGCACGGGTGCCTCGCGGTTGACCTTGAGACGGCGGATCTTGGAATTGGTGTACAGAGCGCCTGGCGAATACTCAATCTCGGCCTTGAGCTCCGTCGTACGAAGACCGACGGAGGTCAGAGGTGAGGGGGCAGAGGTGAGAGATGAGAGATTCATCAGGGGCGTGAACTGCATGTTGCCGGCAGCTTCGTTCTTCTCGGCCTTAATGCTGAGCAGGGTGCGGAGGCCCCAGCGCTGCTCGTATTCGAACGAGAGCTGCTGGCGGTTGTAGTACATCATCTTGTCGACCTTCATCCAACGGAAAGCCGTAAACAGGTTATCCTTGTCGGAGGGAAGGAACTTATCGGAGGGTGACATCACGTCGTAGGTGGACTGGAACGTCAGGTTGCGCTTGGGGAACTCGTCGGGAGTGTATTTCTTGCGGTTCAGCGACCAGGTAGCCTGTGCGTTGTAGTACCAGTTATGGCTCTTCCAACCACGAGCCACGAAACCTTTCAAGAACAGGTGGGGCGAAAGATTGGCAGTAGTCTGGGCACCGAGACGGGTGCGCAGTCCGTCGATGAAGTTGGTGCTAAGCATCGAGGTAATGGGGCCTATGTCGACCTTGCTGTGTTCGCTGGTCTCGATGAAATTCTCGCTGAGAATCTTCAGTCCCATAAGGATGTAGCCGAAACCGCCCATGGTCTTCATGCCTTTCAGGAAGTCGCCCATCTTGGCCTCGCTGGCCGTCAGCGGCACCTTTCGCTGTTGCTCCCAGTAGTCATCGTCCTGCCATTCCGCATCGGGGTCGACAATGGTTTTGTCGAGACCCTTAAACAGTTTGTCGGGAATCTCGGAGAACTGATAGTCGGTAAGTCGCGTCGTTCGGATGGCAACACCTTTCTGGATGAAGTCGAAGAGAACGAGTTCGACCACCATATCGTCGACGGACAGCACCCATTCGCCCGTAGGCAGCTGGGTGAACTCCTGGATGATTTTCAGGTCCTCGACGAAGTTGACGTCGCTCTGGTTGGGGAGTATGATTTCGCAGCGCTTGACCTGATAGCTGGAGTCCTTGAGGATGTAGAGGTCGCCGCGGAATCCGAAGTCCTGCTGGTTGTTGGGCAGGAAATGGACGTGGATGCACGAGTCGCGCCCCACAGCGAGCGTATCCTCGATGTAGTAGCGGTAGAAGGATATGGCGCCGTCGGCAATAGGCGAGGTGAAGGGATGCTGCAGTACGCGCACCTGGTTGTCGTAGATGTTGACATCGGTGAAGACGTCCTTCGAGGCGGTGTTGATGATGTCGCCCGTCTGGAAGAAGTTGGTGATGCCAACGGAACGCTGTCCCTTGACGATTTCCTTCTCGTCGTGGGGACTGCGGCGGTAGATTTTCTGCGTCACCGTCTCGTCGATGCTGGCAGGGAGGATGAGTTTTCCGGTCTGCTGGCACTTCTCGACCTGATCGGTGAGCCAGGGGAACTTCTTCAGCTTCGGATTGGTGAGCATGTCGGGTTTGACGTCGTTGAGCGCCAAGGTGAGCTTCTGGTACTTGGTGTACTGATAGTAGTCGCGATTTGATAGGTTCGTCTTTTTCTTGTTGGCAATGACCTTGCGCATGAGTTCGACGGCGGGATTGCCCTTGCGACGGTAGCGACCTCGCTTGGCGCGCACGGTGACCTCACCGATGGACTTCATGTCGGGCTTGAGGGCTACGAGCAGACGGTGGCTGTTGGGACCGATGGTGACGCTGCGCGTCTTGTAGCCCACACCGCTGAAGGTGAGTTTCCAGCCGACATGCTTGGGGATGGAGAAATAGCCCCGATGATCGGCCATGGTGGTAATCTTCTGACCTTTATACTGTACGGTGATGAAGCCAATGCTGTCGCCAGCCTGGTCGTCGATGACGTATCCGGTAATCTTTTCCTGAGCGTAGAATGGCAATGCGGACAGCACTACCAACAACATCAAAACAATCTTTTTATACATTTTCTAATTATACGCGCGTACCTTTTCCTTATTCAGTTCCACCCAGAACGTAGAGCCCTTGCCATATTCCGAATCGACACCGACACGTGCTCCAAGACTTGCTGCCAGACTGCGGCAGATGCTTAGTCCGAGGCCGGTACCGGAAACGAACTCGTCGACCTTGACGAAGCGTTCGAAGAGCTCGTCGTTCAGCTTGTCAGCGGGAATACCCTTGCCGGTATCGCGCACCCAGATGCGCAGCGCGTCGTCTGTGGGTGTGCAACCTACGGTAATCTGTCCTTGGGTGGTAAACTTCAGGGCATTGGACAGATACTGGTTCAGGATTTCGCGCAGGCGGTCAATGTCGGTAAACAACCGCGGGAGCGGCGTGGCGGCGTCGACTACCAGGGGGACACCCTGTTCACGCGACTTGTCGGCATATTTTTGGAAGAGTTCGTCGACGATTTCCTTCAGATCGAAGGTCCTGTTAAATACGTTGGAAGCTCCGCTGGCTTCGAGTTTCGACATGTTTACCACATCGTCGAAGATTGTCAGCAGCTGGGTATTGTTTTTCTGGATGAGCTGGACGAGGTTCTGCCGTTCGCCTTCGTCCTCGGCCATAGAGAGCACTTCGCTGAAGCCTACGATGGCATTCAGCGGGGTACGGATTTCATGGCTGATATTGGCCAAAAAGGCTGACTTCAGGCGGTCGCTCTCCTCGGCATGATAGAGGGCGTCCTTGAGTGCCATCTCGATGTCCTTCTGCTGGTCGATGCGCATGGTGGTTCCCACGATGGTGACGGGATGTCCGTTCAGGTCACGCTTTTCAATGGTGAAATAGGAGTCGCTCCAATAGGGCTTTGAGGTGGGCGAAGACTGAAGCTGATACTGGATATGGAACTGTTCGACGGTGCCTGCCAGCAGGTCGTCGATACCCTTGCGGAAGGGTTCCTGGTATTCGGGAAGCATACGACTGACGACCTCGTCGAGGTGGGTACCGGCAGGCACGAAAAGCAAATCGCTGTTTTCACGATAGTCGCTGTCGAAGGTGAGGGTGCGTGTAGCAACGTCGATGCGCCACACACACAGGCGCATGGACTTGAGCACCAGCTCGTACTCGACGGAGAGGGTCTTCACCTGGGCCAGCTGATTGAGTTCGCCCTTGAGCTGCCGCGACTGGTGGAACTGGCGGTACAACAACGCGACCAACAGCACCAGCACGGGAATGCCGATGAGCCACACGAAAAAGTCGAGTTGCAAAATCGACTCGAGTGCGAAAAGCATCGTCTTTGAGGTTACGGTCATTGCTGTAATCTTCAATTATTGGGCAAAATTACATAAAAAATCTGAATAATACATGTTTTTTTAAGATTTATTCGTAACTTTTCGCGAGCGAGAAGTTACTTTCGTTCGAAAATGCAAAGAAAAATTCGTTTTTCTTTTGCATTTTGCTCACTTATTCGTAACTTTGCACCATATTTTTATATAGACATCATGACACAGACATTTGAAATGATCGCCAAGACCTTTATGGGACTGGAACCTGTCTTGGCGAACGAACTGACGCAGTTGGGCGCAGAAAATGTAACGATAGGACGCAGAATGGTGTCCTTTACGGGCGATAAGGAGTTGATGTATCGCGCTAATTTCCAACTGCATACGGCCATCCGTATTTTGAAACCCATCAAACACTTCAAGGCCCTGTCGGCAGACGACGTCTACGAGGGTGTGAAGGATATCGACTGGACGCAATATCTGGCACTAGACAAGACCTTTGCCGTCGACTCGGTGGTGTTCTCCGAAGAATTCCGCCACTCGAAATTCGTAGCCTACAAGGTGAAGGACGCCATTGTCGACCAGTTCCGCGAAAAGACGGGCAACCGTCCGAACATCAGCGTAGCCAATCCCGACATGCGTCTGCACATCCACATTGCCGACGTGGCCCCCGGACAGAGTGAATGCACGCTGTCGCTCGACTCGAGCGGTGAGTCGCTGCATCGTCGCGGCTATCGCCAGGAGAGCGTCGAGGCCCCGCTGAACGAGGTGCTGGCCGCCGGTATGATTCTGATGACGGGCTGGACGGGAGAAACGGATTTCATTGACCCCATGTGCGGAAGCGGTACGCTGCTCATCGAGGCTGCGCTGATAGCCCGCAACATGGCTCCAGGCCTGTTCCGCAAGGAGTTTGCCTTCGAGAAGTGGCCCGACTTCGACGCCGACCTGTTTGACGAGATTTACAACGACGACTCGAAGGAGCGCGAATTCAAGCACCACATCTATGGTTACGACGTCGACATCAAGGCCGTGAATACGGCACGCCTGAATGTGAAGGCTGCTGGTCTGACCAGCGATATCACCGTCACAGAGCAGGACTTCAAGGCGTTTACCCAGCCCCAAGAGAAGAGCATCATGGTGACCAACCCGCCCTACGGCGAGCGCATCTCGACACCCGACCTGCTGGGAACGTACAAGATGATTGGCGAGCGCCTGAAGCACGAGTTTACGGGTAACGACGCGTGGATTCTGTCGTACCGCGAAGAGTGTTTCGACCAGATTGGTCTGAAGCCCAGCATCAAGATACCCCTGTATAACGGTTCGCTGGAGTGTGAATTCCGCAAATACCAGATGTTCGACGGCAAGATGCGCGACTACCGTGCCGACGGTGGCATCGTCAAGACCGACGACGAGAAGCGCCAGATGGCCGAGAAGCACCGTTTCAAGAAGGAACGCGAGTTTAAGAAGCGCCTGAACGACCAGGAGGAGAACGAGGAGGGCGACATCCGCTCGTTTAAGTTCCACTCGCTGGAGCGCAAGGAGCCCCGTAAGCCCCGTGAGCCGCGAGAGACTCGTGATTTCAGGAATCCAAGAGAGGGCAGGGATTCACGGGATGCCAGAAAGCCCAGGGACTTTAAGAAGGATTTCAAGAAGGACTTCCGCAAGTCGAAGGACTTCAAGAAGCCTTTCAAGAAGAATAACGACAGACGATTCGACGATGAAGACGATAATTAAACGTGGCTGTTGGCTGTTAGCCGTCAGCTGTTGGCTGTTACCTCTCGAAATGAAAGCGCAAGACAAGCTCTTCACACTGGAAGACCTGAACTTCGGCGGCACGAACTACCACAACATGCAGCCCGAGAACAGATGGTATGCCTGGTGGGGCGACCAGCTGGTACGCACTGACGTCGAGGCCTGCTACACCATCGATGCCAAAACGGGCAAGGAAAAGCTGCTGTTTACCCTCGACGACATCAACCGCTGGGCCGACAGCAACGAAGAGCAGAACCGCTACGTGCGCCATCTGATGAATGCCACATTCCCCTACCCCGACCAATCGCTGGTGGCGGTAGGCAACAAAAAGGCAGTTATACTCGTCGACTTCAAGACCCACCACATCGTGTGGCAGGACAGCATCTCGGGACAGGAGGCCTACGACTGGTGTCCGGCATCGCGGGCCACAGCTTACGTGGAAAACCATCAGCTGTTCGTCCTGGACGGTGAAGGTCGGAAACACCAGCTGACGAAGGACGGCAGCCGTAGTGTGGTGTACGGTTCTCCCGTACACAGAAACGAATTCGGCATCAAGAAGGGCACCTTCTGGAGCCCCGACGGACAGCGCCTGGCGTTCTACCGCATGGATCAATCAATGGTGACCGACTATCCGCAGGTGGACATCTTCCCCCGCGAGGCCACTTACGAGCCCGACAAATATCCGATGGCAGGCATGACGTCGCACCAGGTGACAGTGGGAGTCTACGATGTGAAGGCCGACAAGACCATCTACCTGCAGGCTGGCAACCCCACCGACCGCTATTTCACCAACATCAGCTGGAGTCCGGACGCGAAAACTATCTATATGTTCGAATTGAACCGCGGACAAAACGACTGCCGCCTGGTTTCCTATAACGCTGAGACGGGTGAGCGCATCGCAGAACTCTACCGAGAGACGAGCGACAAATACGTCGAGCCCTTGCATGCTATCGAGTTCCTGCCGTGGGACGACACGAAATTCGTGATGCAAAGCCAGAAGGACGGCTACAACCACCTGTATCTCTTCGACACTGACGGCAAGGAGCTGAAACAAATCACCAAAGGCGAATGGGTGGTGATGGAGCTGTTGGGCTTCAACAAGAAGCAGAAGAGCATCATCATCAAGGCCAACGCCAACCATCCGCTGTGCCACAACCTCTATGCCGTCGATGTGAAGACGGGCCGTATGACAGCCCTCGACAATGGTCAGGGTGTACACAACGGCAAGCTGTCGGCATCAGGAACCCTCGTGTGCGACACTTACACAGAGCCAGACGTCCCCCGCAACATCGACGTGGTTCGTGTGTCCAGCGGTTTTACCGCTGGAAAAACGGTTCGTCTCCTCACCGCTGCAGATCCTTGGAAGGACTACCAGCAGCCGCTGTTCGAAAACGGCACGCTGAAGGCGGCAGACGGCAAGACCGACCTTTATTATAGAATGGTAAAGCCTGCCGACTTCGACGCCACGAAGCAATATCCCACCGTTGTCTATGTCTATGGCGGACCGCACGCCAACAACGTGCAGGCCTCGTGGCACTGGTACAGCCGTACGTGGGAGACCTACATGGCACAGAAGGGCTACGTCGTCTTCATCCTCGACAATCGCGGCAGCCAGCATCGCGGACGCGACTTCGAACAGGCCACCTTCCACCAGCTGGGACAGGTGGAGATGCAGGATCAGATGAAGGGCGTAGAATACCTGCGCACCCTACCCTATGTGGATATGAACCGTCTGGGTGTTCACGGCTGGTCGTTCGGTGGTTTCATGACCATTTCGCTGATGACGAACTATCCCGATGTCTTTAAGGTCGGCGTGGCCGGTGGACCCGTCATCGACTGGAAATGGTACGAGGTGATGTACGGCGAGCGCTATATGGGCACGCCCCAGAACAATCCCGAAGGCTACGAGAAAACCAGCCTTATCAACAAGGCCAAGAACCTGAAAGGTAAGTTGCAGATTATTACGGGCTATAACGACAACACCGTTGTTCCGCAGCATTGTCTGTCGTTCCTCGATGCTTGTATCAAGGCTGGTACACAGCCCGACTTCTTTGCCTATCCCGGCGAGGAGCACAACATGCGGGGCCACGCCAGCGTACATCTGCACGAACGCATCACACAGTATTTTGAAGATTACCTAAAGTAATGACTATCCTTCTCTAAACGCTAAACTCTAAACGCTAAACTCTAAGCTCTAAACTCTAAACTCTAAACTCTAAACTCTCAAATGAAAGAGCAGATATTAGTCCGCATCACAGGACAAGACCGCCCGGGACTGACAGCCAGCATTATGGGCATTCTGGCCAAGTACGACGCACAGATTCTGGACATCGGTCAGGCTGACATCCACTCTACCCTGTCGTTGGGCATTCTCATTCGTATGGATGAGATGAAATCGGGACTGGCCATGAAGGAACTGTTGTTTAAGGCCACCGAACTGGGCGTCAACATCGGTTTTTCACCCATCAGCGACGAAGAGTACGAAGACTGGGTGAGCCATCAGGGAAAGAACCGCTACATCCTGATGGTACTGGGCCGACAGTTGGAAGCCCGCCAGATTGAGGCGGCTACACGCATTCTGGCTGATCAGGGACTGAACATCGACTCTATCCTTCGACTCACCGGACGCAAGAGTATTAAGAATCCCACGAAACACGTGCGGGCCTGCATCCAGTTCTCGCTGCGTGGTGAACCCATAGACCGCCAGGAGATGCAGTCGAAACTCATGAAGCTGTCGCAGGAAATGGAAATCGACTTCTCGTTCCAGCGCGACGACATGTTCCGACGCATGCGCCGCCTGATCTGTTTCGATATGGACTCGACGCTGATTCAGACAGAGTGCATCGACGAGTTGGCCGAGCGCAATGGCGTGGGTGCCCAGGTGCGCGCCATCACGGAGAGTGCCATGCGGGGCGAAATCGACTTCAAGGAGAGTTTTACACGCCGCGTGGCACTGCTGAAAGGGCTCGACGTCAGCGTCATGCAGGACATTGCCGAACACCTGCCCATCACCGAGGGCGTCGACCGCCTGATGAGCATCCTGAAGACCTGCGGATACAAGATTGCCATACTCTCGGGTGGTTTCACCTACTTCGGCGAATATCTGCAGCGACGTTACGGCATTGACTATGTCTATGCCAACGAACTGGAAATCGGAGAGGACGGTAAACTGACGGGGCGTTATGTGGGCGAGATTGTCGACGGACATCGCAAGGCGGAACTGCTGAAACTCATTGCACAAGTGGAGAAGGTAAACTTGGCGCAGACCATTGCCGTAGGTGACGGTGCCAACGACCTGCCCATGATCAGCGAGGCTGGTCTCGGCATAGCATTCCACGCGAAACCCCGTGTCGTGGCCAATGCCGAACAGTCCATCAACACCATTGGACTCGACGGCGTGCTTTACTTCCTCGGCTTCAAGGACTCGTATTTAGGAGAGCAAGGAAAACTATAACGGAATCCCGGAATAACGAAATAACGAAAAAAATAAGATAATATGAAAATACTATTGTTAGGCAGTGGCGGTCGTGAGCACGCACTGGCCTGGAAAATCGCTCAGAGTGAGAAATGTGAGAAACTGTATATCGCCCCAGGCAATGCCGGGACATCCAATTGTGGCGAGAATGTCAGCATGAAGGCCGATGACTTTGAGGCCATCAAGACATTCTGCGTGGAAAAGCAGATCAACATGGTGGTGGTAGGTCCCGAGGATCCGCTGGTGAAGGGCATCTACGACAACCTGAAGGAAGACGTCCGCACGAAGGACATCCCCGTCATCGGGCCCTCGAAAGCCGGTGCTGTGTTGGAAGGTTCCAAGGATTTCGCCAAGGACTTTATGGTGCGCCACAACATTCCCACAGCACGCTACCAGACCTTTGACGGTGAACATGTGCAGGAAGGTTTATCCTTCCTGGAGACACTCCAGGCCCCCTACGTGTTGAAAGCCGACGGCCTGTGTGCCGGAAAGGGTGTATTGATTCTGCCCACCCTCGACGAGGCAAAGAAGGAACTGAAGGAAATGCTGGGCGGCATGTTTGGCAACGCCTCGAGCCGCGTAGTCATCGAGGAGTTCATGAGTGGCATCGAGTGCTCGGTCTTCGTCCTCACCGATGGCAAGCACTACAAGATTCTGCCTGAAGCTAAGGACTACAAGCGCATCGGAGAGCACGACACGGGTCTGAACACCGGTGGCATGGGGTCAGTCACGCCTGTTCCTTTTGCCACGAAGGAATGGATGCAGAAGGTCGACGACCGCATCATCCGTCCTACCGTCGAGGGACTGGCTGCCGACGGCATCGACTACAAGGGATTCATCTTCTTCGGACTTATCAATCGTACTAACACCCCGACTGGCCAGCCCGAGCCCTACGTCATCGAATACAACTGCCGCATGGGCGACCCGGAGACCGAGAGTGTCATGCTGCGACTCAAGAGCGACATTGTCGACCTCTTTGAAGGTGTGGCAGCAGGCGATTTGGACCAGCGTACCATCGCGTTCGACCCCCGCGCTGCCGTCTGTGTAATGCTCGTCTCGGGCGGTTATCCGCAGGAGTACAAGAAGGGTTACCCCATCACAGGCATCGAGAGCGTAGAAGGAAGCATCGTTTTTCACAGTGGTACGGCACTGAAGGATGGCCAAGTAGTTACCAACGGCGGTCGTGTCATTGCCGTTTCCAGCTACGGAAAAGACAAGGCCGAGGCACTGCAAAAGTCGTTTACCGAAGCGCAGAAAATACAGTTTACCGACAAATATTTCCGTCGCGATATAGGCGCCGATTTGTAATAAAAAAGTGAAACGGTATTTACAGAACAGAATAGCTGAAAGCAAGCTGACGTTGCCCCTGACGATGGTCTATGCGGGCATCGTCTGGCTGCTCAGCGGACTCTTCGCCGAACAATGGTGGATTCAGTTCGCCTGCTTCGTCTTTGCGGCATTCCTGATGATGGAAATGAATGCCATCCATGCCCTCATCCGCATCTATTCGCGCATGGTGAGCTGTGTGTTCATCGTACTGGTGTGCATGGTGTGCTTTGTGTTTCCATCCATCCCGGGAGCTATTACGCAGGCCTGCTTTATCGCTGCCCTGACGCTGCTGTTCAACACCTATCAGGACAAGGAGTCGGCAGGATGGACCTACTACAGCTTCCTCGTGATGGGCATTGCCACGCTGGCTTATGTCCACATGCTGTTCTACGTACCCATCCTATGGCTGGTCATGCTTTCCCAACTGCAATCCCTCTCCTGGCGCACATGGACAGCATCACTGCTGGGTGTCCTCACACCCTATTGGTTCTGGTGCTCCTGGCTGGGATGGGAGAAAGACTTCACACCGCTCGTCGACCACCTGGTGCCATTGGGCGAATTCTGTCTGCCGTTCAATTTCTCACAATATACGAACCATCACCTTGTCACCCTGCTTTTCGTCGTTCTGATGTTTACCATCGGAACTACACACTACATCCGCAAACACCATGACGACAATATCCGTATACGACTGCTCTACGGAGCGTTTATGTGGATGAGTATGATGACCATCGTCTTGATACTCCTGCAACCGCAGCATTATGATGTACTGATCCGCATACTCATCATCAGCACCGCACCGCTGCTGGGACATTTCCTGACACTTACCCATACCCGCCAGACGAACATCGTTTTCTTCGTCATCAGTGCCGCCGTCATACTGATTACCGCCTATAACCTATGGATGTAATCATTTCCCTACTCATCAGCTACGGCTATTGGGGCATGCTCATCACGGCATTCGTGGCCGGTTCCTTCTTCCCCTTCTCCAGCGAGGCGGTGATGACGGGACTGCTCGCTGCTGGACTCGACCCCTGGCTGCTCATCATCTATGGAACTATCGGAAATGTGGCGGGCGGAATGTTCAATTATTTCATAGGACGAATGGGCCGTCTCGAATGGATTGAGCGCTACCTGCATGTCAAGCAGAAAGACCTCGATCGCGCCACACGCTTCATGGCCGGACGCGGCGCCTGGATGGGATTCTTCGCCTTCGTACCCATCCTTGGCTCAGCCATCACCATCGTGCTCGGCCTCATGCGAGCCAACATACCCATCTCGCTCACCAGCATCGCCATCGGTAAATTCCTACGCTACGTCCTCGTCGTCTACGGAGCATCGCTATTCCTCTAAGCTCCCCATGACGAAAAAAATCGGACTGACCGCACCGCCAGCCCGACTTTTATTTTTTATTTCTTATTTTTTATTTAGGTTGCCTCGCAACCGCCTTTATTTTTTATTTAGAAAATCGACACGCCGTCGATTTTTGCTCGGCCTCACCGCAAAGTGTACCCAGATGCTCTTCTGGCTCTTTTCAATGAGCAACTCATCAAAGTCCTCCTGACTCTCTTCGCTGATGTCTAAGAGTATAAACGCATAGCGTATCGCCTGCTCTATGCCCTTGCACCGGATATCCACCGCACATCCCGTCAGGTGGTTACT
>JAEEGH010005767.1_pt1 | contig 30844 bp, 7 predicted proteins | sample 9134181 | NCBI WGS metagenome assembly JAEEGH01 (sample SAMN16246544, study PRJNA631951) | gut metagenome | biome: gut microbiome; feature: rumen; material: DP-attached | host: Bos | place: Iran: Karaj | collected 2018-10
AGACGGTTGTCAACGTCAGCACGCTGAGCGCAGGTAGCTACCTGTTCCGTATCAACACCGCCAACGGTGTCACCACGAAGAGCGTCATCATCGCAAGATAATCGATGCTTTCCGTGACAACGGAAATGATGAAAAAACGGCTCCGATTTTTCGGAGCCGTTTTTTTTTTTATTAATTGTGTTTTGAAAATGAATATTCATTATATTTGCGGTCAAATGTTTTTGTTGATAACTTGCGTTTTTTATATACTGAAGTGAAATGAAAGAAACGAAATACTAAATTAACATTATTATTAACTAAATTTGTAATGCTATGAAAAACAGATTTTTATTCGTTTTTATGCTGCTTCTATTCAGCGTAGGCGCAGCAGTAGCGCAAACACCAAAGCATTGGACATTGCCCAATCACCCCGGTACATGGGATGCATTGAACATGACCGCTACGATGGTTATCAATGTGGACGGTGTTGAACTTTCCAATTCCAACATCGAGATGGCTGCCTTCATTGGTGAGACCCTGATGTCGGAAGGTGAACTTCCTATCGTTCAGAGCTCTGGACGTTACTTGTACTTCATGACCTTGAACGGTTTTGCAACTCCCGCTAACGCAAACCGTCACAACCGGTTGACGTTCAAGCTTTATGATCATTCAACGGACACTGAACTGGAGTATATGACTCCAGTAGAAATCATGTACTCCACCAACTGGGTGCTGGGTTCAACCTCCAACCCGTTCGTGGTCTCTTTCTTCACCAACGAGGATGAGCTGGCTTGGACGAAAGTCAATGCTTCTGATCTGAAGAGCGGTGACGTTGTCGTCATGGGCAGCGCGGATTCTGATTACATCATGAGCCGTGAAAGAGGTAGCGTTGGTGGCGTGTATGATGTTGAAAAAGATGGCAATACCATCACTTTTTCTGAGCCAACAAGTGCTGCAAACTGGTATAAGAAAGCCCCTCAGAAGTTCGTTATCTACAAAGATGCTGTTGCTAACTCAAATAATGCAGTTGCGTTGTTTGCAAATTCTGGCTATCTTCGTACTCCAGAAGTGGATCCCGATGATGAACTTGACTACAATGAGTTTGATTTGTGGCCGACTCTGAACATCACGAGCAGCGTTCCCGAGCTGAATGCCTACTGGTCAGTGGCTATTGATGGTGGCAATGCCAACATTACCGCTATTGGTGATAACCCATACAGCACTGTTCAGTTTGAGCCGGATGAAGAGTTGTTCGCTTGCTTTGCTGAGGCTTCCGCTGAAGGTCTTTGCCTCTATCGTTTGGGTGTCCCCGGCGATGAACCTCAACCTGAGACTTATACGGTTGAGTTGACTGTTGAGCCTGCTGATGCTGGTACCGTCGTGATTGCTCCTGAACAAGATGAGTACGAAGCTGGAACGATGGTGACTTTGGCCGCCACCCCCGCTGAAGGCTATGAGTTTGTTAACTTCACGGTGAATGGTGAGCCTATCGAGATGCCTTACGCTGTGAACGGAAATGTCGAGATCGTGGCCAATTTCCAGCTTCAGAGCTTCGACGTGACCGTGGTTGGCAATCCTTCATACGTTGCTACTGTGAACGGTTCTGACACTTACACTTATGGCCAGCAAATCACTCCTACCTACGAACTCTATAATCCTGGCTATTATTTTGTGAACTGGACGGTTAATGGTGAAGTGATTGAACTTCCTTACACCGTGACTGAGGCTGTCGAGATTGTTGCTAACTTTGTTCAATACGAATACGAAGTCACTGTCTCTGTCTCTGATGAGGCCGCTGGTACTGCTGAACTCGTTGAGGAAGGTCCTTTCCATCTTTTCGAAGCAGTCAATGTGAATGCTACCGCTAATGAAGGCTATGAGTTTGTCAACTTCACCGTGAACGGGGAAGAGGTTGAAATGCCTTTGACTGTGACTGGTAATGTTGAGATTGTGGCCAACTTCCAGGCTCTGACCTTCGAAGTGACCGCTGAAGTGAATCCTGCTGAGTCAGGTACCGTTGCTGGTGCTGGCGTTTACAACTATGGTGAAACGGTTACTTTGACCGCTACGCCTGCCGAAGGTTATCAATTCTCATACTTCAGCATTGAAGGTCAAGATAATATCGAAACCAATCCTTACGAATTCACCATCACCGAAAACGTTCAGGTGGTTGCTTTCTTCGAGCTGTTGCCTCCGGATGAGTTCATGGTTTCTGTGACTGTGAATCCAGAAGGTGCTGGTACTGTTGAAGGCGCTGGCCTCTATACAGAAGGTACCGAAGTTACTTTGGTTGCCACTGCCAACGAAGGTTATGAATTTGTTAACTTCACCATGAACGGCGAAGAGGTCGAAATGCCTATCGTCGTGAATGCCAATGTTGAGATTGTTGCCAACTTCAACCAAATTGAGTACAACGTGACCGTTGTTGCCGACGAAGCTGCTGGTACCGCTGAGATCGTTGAGGAAGCTCCTTACTACTATGGCGCTGAGATCAATGTGATTGCTACTCCTAACGCTGGTTATGAATTCGTCAACTTTACGGTGAACGGCGAGGAAGTCACGATGCCTTACACCGTGAACGGTGATGTCGAGATTGTGGCTAACTTCGCTCAGCTGGAATACACGCTTGTCGTCAATGTCGAACCCGTTGAGGGTGGTGAAGTCAGCGTGAGCCTCGATGGTCCTTATCACTTCGGTGATGTGGTTACCCTGACGGTTGCTCCTGCTGAAGGTTATGACTTTAGCAATTGGTTGGTCGGTGAAGAGGAATATGAAGGTGAAACCCTTACCCTCACCATCGAAGACAACATGGAAGTCACCGCTATCTTCGATATGCACTTCTATGAGATCAGTGTTGAAGCTAATCCTGTTGAAGGTGGTGATGTCGATATCCTTGATGGAGACACCAACCTTGGCGCTGAATTGACCATTGTCGCTACCCCGAACGAGGGCTGGGCATTTGTCAACTGGATGCTTGGTGAAGAAGTGGTCAGCACTGAGGCCGAGTACACCTTCCAAGTGGCTGGCGACGCTGACTTTGTTGCCAACTTCGAGATGATCGAGTACAACATCGCTGTGGAAGCTGGTGAAGGTGGTGAAGCTACCATCACCGATGGTCCTTACCACTTTGGTGATGAGGTTACCGTGACGGCTACTCCTAACGATGGCTACAACTTCCTCAACTGGACTGTCAATGGCGAGGAAGTCTCCACCGCTCTGGCTTATACCTTCACTGTTGCTGAAGACTTGACCTTGGTTGCCAACTTTGCCGAGGCTGTCATCCCGATGTACACCATCACCGCCGTGGCTAACCCGGCTGAAGGTGGTACCGTCGCCGGTGCTGGCACCGTCCTCGAGGGCACTGAGGTTGTCCTGACCGCTACCGCTGCCATGGGTTATAACTTTGTGAACTGGACCTTCGGCGAGGTGGTCGTGGGTGAAGAAGCTGAATACTCCTTCGAAGCCACTGCTGAAACCGCTGGCGAATATGTCGCTAACTTCGCTCAGATTGAATACAATGTGACCGTTGAAGCTACTGAAGGCGGTACCGCTATGATCGTCGATGCTCCTGAAGTTTATCACTATGGCGATGTCATCGAGCTGGCTTACGAAGCTGAAGATGGCTATCAATTCGTTAACTTCACTGTGAACGGTGAGGAGATCACTTCTCCTTACACGGTCGTTGGTGATGTGGTCATTATGGCCAACTTCGAATTGATCCCTGTGACTCCTGAGTACATGGTGACCGTGGTTGTCAATCCCGCTGAAGCTGGTACCGTGACTGGTGCTGGTCTCTACGAGGAAGGCACCGAGATTACCCTCGAAGCTACTGCTAACGATGGCTATGAATTCGTCAACTTCACCATCGAAGGCGAAGAGGTCGAAATGCCTTACACCGTTGTCGCTGACGTTGAGATTGTTGCCAACTTCAACCTGATTCCTGTTGTTCCTACCTACAACATTACTGTTGAAGAGGTTGAACATGGTTTCCTCAGCGCTCCTGCTACCGCAGAAGCTGATGAACTCATCACTGTTAGCGTTACCGCTGAACCGATGTACAGCCTGGTGGCTTTGCACTATACCATCGATGGTAGCAATGAGATTGTTGATATCGACTTGAATACCAAACAGTTTGTGATGCCTGCCGCTGATATCACCATTGGTGGTGTGTTCGAGCTGGTTGAAGGTCACGGTGATGTCAACCTTGACGGTTACATCAACGTGGTTGACATCGTGGCTGTCTTCAACTACATCCTCGACAAGGATCCTCAGCCGTTCGACTTCGCACAGGCTGATATGAACGAAGATGGTGTTGTTGACATCAGCGATGCTATGGCTATCAACGCTTTGATCCTTGGTCTGAAGGCTGAATGTGGTGACACTGAAGTGACCTATCAAATCAAGGACGGTCAACTCTTCATTGACTCCGAAGTCGCTCTTGCTGGTTATCAGTTCAGACTGAGTGCCGAGCCTGCTTCCATCAACGTGGCTGGCTTCAGCACCATGGGCAACTGGTCCAACGGTGAGTACATCCTCGTGGTTTATAACCTTGGTGGTGAGCAGGAAGCTGGTATCTACAGCGTCCTCGACATGGGTGATGCCAACTTAAACAGCATCGTCATGGCAACCAAGGAAGGCTGCCGCGTGAGAGGTACCGAAGGCATTGTGAGCGTTGCTTCGTTCGATGAGAACAAGTACAGCGTGTATCCTGTGCCTGCCAACACCCAAGTCACCGTCGCTGGTCCTGAGATGACCTCTATCGAGGTGTTCAACATGATGGGCCAGAAGGTGATGACTGTTAACGCCAACAGCGCTGAGACCGTTGTCAACGTCAGCATGCTGACCGCCGGCAACTACCTCTTCCGTATCAACACCGTCAACGGTGTCACCGTGAAGAACGTGGTCGTCGTGAGATAAAAAAAGCGTTCCGTTCTTTAACGGAAATTAAAAAAAACGGCTCCCGAAAAAGGAGCCGTTTTTTTTTTCGTTTTTGTAATGTTTGAATGTGATATTTTATTATATTTGCGAGTTAAAATCTTTGTAAATAGTATTATTATAGGCAAGAAATCTATACACACATTTAATTAACTTATTATTAACTAACTATTTAACGTCATGAGAAGAGTTTTTCTTATCATCAGTCTTCTTTGTTTACTGCCATTTTCAATGATGGCACGAACAGAGTTCAGTGGAGGTGGTGAGAGGGCGCTCGAGTCCAACTACGGCTACGGCTTGGTAAGCGGTCAGTTTGTCAAGTTCGACCCCACAGCGTCTTTCCAGGAACCTGCACCGGCTGGTATGCAATTCAGCGGTTATGACTTTGTGTCAGCCGAGGTAGTTGCATACAACTCGACGACAGATCACATCTATGCTTACACATCAGATGGTAGATTCTGTTTGATTGACCCTCAGACAAACGAGATCTCCGAGCTGAACACCGGAGTGACTCCGATGACTGAGTTGGCCTATGACCCCTTGACCAAGGCCATGTATGGTCTTCGTTATGGTGTCGTGTACTCCGTCAACATGGCAGATGGTACCACTGTCCCGGTCAACGAAATGCAGACCGGCGGTAACAACTGGGTTGCCTTCGCCATCAACAATGACGGTGAAATGTACGCTATCTTGAACACCTTCAGCAGCACGACTTCCGATTTGTATCGGATCAGTACTGTGAGTTGGAACAGTGAGCGTATTGGCAAGGTTCCTTACAGAACCGAGTATGCCCAGTCCATGGCTTTCAATCGTGACAACGGCACCCTTTACTGGTGGCAGACTTCTTCAGCAGGAAATAACTTCCTGAAGATCAACACCACCACGGCTGCTTGCACCGCGATCTGGCCCAACAATGGATATCAGGTGTACGGCATGTTCTTCAAGTATGCCCCCAAGACTTACAACATCACTTACGCAACGGTCGAGAACGGTTCCTTCAGTGGTCCGGCTCTCGCTGCTGAGAATGACGAAATCACTGTCGTTGTGACTCCTGAAATGGGCTACCGTCTCGGTACCCTCACCTGGAACGGCAACGAGATCGATGTCGAGGCTGGCGCTCCTTACGTGTTCACCATGCCTGGTGAAGACGTCCTCGTGAGCGGCTCTTTCCTGCTCAGCCTCCACAACATCATTGTGGTTGATCCTGTCAATGGTACTCTGGCTACCGATCCTGAAGCCGAGGGAATCTATGGCAACACCATCACCGTGCTGCCCACTCCTGACCCGGGCTTCGGCGTCCAAAGCATCACTTACACAGCTAACAACTATTCCACAACCATCACTTCCGAGCCCTGGGAGTTCATCATGCCCGACTATGACGTGACCGTCAATGCCGTCTATGAACAAACTGGTGAGAACCTCATCTCCATCGCTACGGATTATTATGGCTATTTCGACGATGTCGTCACCATCGCGGTTGACCTGACCAACGATAACTACGTTGCCGGTACCGAGATGATCATCGACCTTGGCGAGAACCTGACCTTCGTTGAGGGTTCACTGGCTCTCAGCGACCGCGCTGAAAACCAATCCACGAACGGCTGGACCGTCACTGGCAACGTGCTTCCTGGCAACAGACTTAAAGTGACGACCTTCAACCTCGTGAAAGATTATTATGTCGGCAACGAAGGCACCATCTTCACCTTCCAAGTGAGATGCGCCCGCGTCGTCAGCATCAACGAGTTGGCTATCAGTGGCCTCATCGTCGGTACCCCCGACGCTACGCAACTGGAAGTCGGTATCAGCAACGGTCAGCTCCAGATCCTCGATGTGGAGATGAACCAGCCTGAAAGCCAAGTGGTCTGCAACCAAGCTACCACCGCCGCTATCGCTTTCACCAGCGAGATCGCTGAAACCGAAGGTGAAATCACCTACGCTTGGACCAACGACAACACCACCATCGGCCTGCCCGCTGAAGGTACCGGCGACATCGCCGCCTTCACCGCCATCAACGAAGGTACCGAGGCTGTCGTGGCTAACCTCACGGTGACCCCCACCTTGATGCATAATGGCAACCCCTGCGTCGGCAGCACCCTCCAGTTCACCATCACGGTGAATCCTACCGGTTTCGTGAATGCTGTGGATAACATCGAAGTCCACAACGGCGACCTCATCGACGAGATTGTCTTCACGACTCCTCTGGAAGACGGTGAAGTGACCTACGCTTGGGAGAACGACAATGCTGAGATTGGTCTCGCCGCCAGCGGCGAAGGCAACATCCCCGCCTTCACTGCTGTCAACGAGCTTGTCTCTGAGACTGTCGTCGCCACTGTCACGGTGACCCCCACCTATACCAATGAAGAAGTTAGCTGCGTTGGTGAGCCTATCAGCTTCACCATCACGGTCCTCCCGACCCACCACTACATCACAGTGTTGGATCCTAAGGACGGCGAGCTTGCTACTGACCCGGCTGAAGTCGGTACTTGGCAAGAAACCGTCACGGTGCTTCCCACCCCGGATCCTGGCTTTAGTGTCGGTAACATCACTGTCGCCTACAACGGCGAAGAAGAAGTGATCACCGAGGAACCTTGGGAGTTTGTCATGCCTGACTATGACGTGACCGTCAGCGCACAATACATCCAGACCGGTGTTAACACCCTCTCCATCGGCACTGACTATTATGGATATTTCGATGACATCGTCACTGTCGCGGTCGAACTGGCCAATGACAACTATGTCGCCGCTACCCAGATGGACATCGCCCTTGGTGAGAACTTGACCTTCGTCCCTGGCTCGCTGGCTCTTACCGAGCGTGCTGGTGAAGGTTGGGAGATCTTCGGCAATGTGCTCGCTAACAACGTCCTCAGAGTTAATGTCTTCAATGCTGGCCTCGCTCAATACGAAGGCAACGAAGGCGCTATCTTCACCTTCCAAGTGCAGTGCGCTCGCGTGGAAAGCATCAATGCCCTGGCCATCAGCGGCGTCTCTGGTGCTACTCCCGACGCCACCAGCTTGGTGTTCGTTTCTGAAGATGGACAACTCGAGATTAAGGATGTGGTTATGGATCAGCCTGAAGACCAAGTGGTTTGCAATGGTGACCTCACTGCCGCCATCGAATTCACCACTACCATCGATCCTGAAGAAGGCCCCATCACCTATAACTGGACCAACGATAACGTGACCATCGGCCTTGTCGCTGAAGGCGAAGGCAATATCGATGCCTTTGAAGCCATCAACGCCGGCAATGAAGTGGTTGTCGCCAACCTCACGGTGACTCCTACCTTGATCCACAATGGTAATCCTTGCGTCGGCAGCACCAAGGTGTTCACCATCACGGTGAACCCGACTCCTGTCATGGTCGCTGTTGAACCCATCGTGGTTTGCAATGGTAACGAGGTCGCTGAGATTGTCTTCGCTAACACCACCACCGACGGTGAAGTGACCTACGCTTGGACCAACGACAACGAGACCATCGGTCTTGCCGCCGAAGGTGAAGGCAACATCGCTGCCTTTGAAGCCATCAACATGGGTGGCACCTTCACGGTCGCCAACATCAGCGTGGTTCCCACCTATATTAATAATGGTATCTCCTGCGTCGGCGAGCCTATGGCATTCACCATCACGGTGAACCCGACTCCCGTCATGGAAGAAGTTGCCAACCAGGTGGTCTGCAACGGTGAAGAAGTCGCTGCCATTGAATTCGCCAGCAACATCACTGACGAGAACGTGACCTACGCTTGGACGAACGACAACACTGAAATCGGTCTTGACGCTGAAGGCATGGGCAACATCGCCGCTTTCACCGGTGTCAACACCACCAACATGATCCTTGTCGCTAACGTGACTGTGACTCCTACTTACACCTTCGAAGGTGTGAGCTGCGAGGGTGAGGCTATGACCTTCACCATCACGGTGAACCCGACTCCTACGGTTGACGCTGTGGCTGACCAAGTGGTTTGCAACGGTGCTATGACCGAGGCCATCGCCTTCACGGGCGCTGTCGAAGGCACTACCTTCAGCTGGGTGAATGAAAACGAGACCATCGGCCTTGCCGCCGAGGGTGAAGGCAACATCAATGCTTTTGCTGCCATCAACGAAGGCACTGCCGCTGTCACTACCACTATTACCGTGACTCCTGCTGCCAACGGCTGCGTTGGTGAGCCTGTGAGCTTCAACATCACGGTGAACCCGGCTCCTGTCATGGACGCTGTTGAAGATATCGTCGTTTGCGATGAAAGCGAAGTTACGGTGATCTTCAATACTCCTATCACTGATGGTGAAATGGTTTACAGCTGGACTAACGACAACCCGAATATCGGTCTTGTTGAAGCTGGCGAAGATGACATCACCTTCTTGGCTGTCAATCTCACTGGTGAACCTGAAGTTGCTAACATCATTGTGACTCCCACCTATATTAATAATGGTATCAACTGTGTTGGCGAAGCCATCAGCTTCACCATTACCGTTTATCCGACTGCTGTCATGAACGAAGTTGCTGATCAGACTATCTACAGCCGTGAATACACTGAAGCTATTGTCTTCACTTCCAATGTCACGGATGGCAAGGTGATCTTCAACTGGGTTAACGACAACCCGGCCATCGGTCTTGCCGCTGAAGGTACTGGTAACATCCCGAGCTTCATGGGCGCTGCTCCTATCACCAGCACTCAGGTCGCTCACATCACAGTGACTCCTGTTTACAGCGACAACGTTGTGTGCGAAGGTAACAGCACAACCTTCACCATCACGGTGGAACCCACCTATCTTGTTGTTACTGCTGAACCGATTGAGAATGGTACTTTGACTGACAATGCTAGAGTGGCTGCCAATGGCGAGCACTATGCTCCTGCTGGTGAACTCATCACCCTGACCGCTACTCCTGCTGCTGGTTATGTCCTTGAGAATGTCACGGCCAACATGCTGACCAACAACTTGGTCAATGTCCCGGTTGCCGATGATCAATTCTTCACCATGCCTGAGTTTGATGTTGAAGTGAACGCCACCTTCATTGATGACGACAACCTCCTCATCAAGCCCGGTGTCATCGACCTCGGTTATCGCCCGATCAACGCTTGGATGTATTCCAAGTTCTTCGATGTGACTAACATCAGCACTGAGAGCTTCGACATTATGGAGATGGATCTTACTGACAACAGCTTCTTCGAACTTGACGAAGTTGAACTTCCGTTCACGCTCGAAGCTGGCGCTGCTACTCAGTTTGGTATCAACACCAACTATAAGGTCACTGAACCTGGTCTGAAGAACACCACTTTGGCTATGATTGCTTCTCACAGCCGTAAGGTGTACACCAGAAACGTTGTGGGTACTGCTTATACTCCTGTGACTCCTGACGTTTGGGAGAAAGCTGCCAATGTCACCGAATTCCCGTATGTCAGCACTCAGGCTACTAAGGGTGTCATCTATGACAACTACCAGTTGCCTGGCGAAACCGCTGATGGTTACGACGGTGTTTACAAACTCGTGTTTGATCACGATGTGGTCCTGAACGCTGCTGTCACCGATGGTAACGATCCTAAGGTCGTCCTCTACGACAATGGCTTCAGACAAGTGGGTGGTCCTCACACCAACAACTACCACGATGCTCCGCTCGATATGGATAACGTGGCTATCCTTGGTCAAGGCTCCCTCACCTCTGGTTATGCTCCGTACTACACCTATTATAAGTATTCCTTGTCACAAGCCATCTACACCGCTGACGAGCTGGCTGCCGCTGGTCTCATGGCTGGTAAGATGAACAGTATCGAGTACTTCACCAATAGCACTAACTACTATACTCGCGACAACATCAGTATTTGGATGGCTAATGTCAGCGACGCTGCGATGACTACCACTTCTGTGTCAACCGCTGGCATGGCTTTGGTCTTCACTGGCTCGTACACCCAGGTTGATGGTTGGAACGAATTCGTGTTCAACGGTGATGAGTTCTATTGGGATGGTACCAGCAACATCATGGTCACCTTCGTGATGAATCATGGTGCGTACAACAGCTCCACGCTCTGGCTCTGCTCGAATCCTGGATTTGCTGCTACTGGTTATGCTTATACTGACAACGCTGCCTATGATCCGACTGCTCAGTCCTACGCTTTGACGGTTCCTTCGACTCCTATTCGTCCGAACACCAAGTTCAACGGCGCTCCTGTTCAGTCAGAAGGCGTGATTGTTGATGGTAGCCCGATTGAAGACCTCGGTCTGTTCGCTGGCACCTATTATCTGGTTGCTTCTTCAACGAGCGATGACAGCTACACGGTTGAAATCAACGCTGAAGATATCCCGCTGCCTCTGGCTCCTGAAGTCATCTACCCGGCTCACGCTTCCAATGGCATCGAGACTCCTGTGACCTTCGAGTTCGCACTCGGCGAGTACACGCATGAGTATCAGCTGCTCCTTGGCACTCAGTACAACCACCAAGATGTGGTCGTTGACTGGACTTCCAACTTGACCAACACGTTCAATGCTGGTGAGTTGCTCCACAACACCATTTACTACTGGAGAATCAACGAGCGCAACAGCAGCGGTGTCACCGAAGGTCCGCTTTGGGTGTTCACCACCGAGCTCAACGCTCCTGAAAATCTTACTGCTGTTGACAATGAGCTCTACGAAGGCGAAGATGCAGTCCTCAACTGGGTTGCTCCTGCCGATCGTTCTCTCATCGGTTACAATGTTTACCAAGATGGTGTCAAGATCAACAATGCTCCTATTGTTGAGACCACCTACACTGTCGAAGGCCTCACCTATAACATGGATGGCTATGAATTCGCTGTGACCGCCGCTTACGACGAAGGCGAATCCGACTATAGCAACATCGTTAACATCCAAGTCAGTGGCTACGGCTATGTCAGCGGTCACGTCTATGAACAAGACGGAGCTACTGGCATCGCTGGCGCTACGGTGACCATCATTGGCTTCGATGAGTTCTCTGAGCTTGTTGACTTCGAATTCACTACCGACGAAAATGGTGCCTACTCAGGCAATGTCCTGGCTGGTTACTTCTTCGGTCTTGCTGAGAAGGAAGGCTATCAGACTGTTGGTGACAACACTGGTATCGAAGTTGAATACAATGTGGAGTACCCGAACTATGACTTCATCATGAACGAGAACTACAATGCAGTTGCAAGAGTGGTTGCTGAAGAAATCGATGCTAACAACGTCCATGTTTACTGGGGTTGGGATCTCATCGAAGACTTCGAGTCTGGCGACCTCAACTCATACGAGTGGGCCAATGATGCCACCTATCCTTGGGTTGTCACCACGACCAATCCTTACGAAGGCACCTACTGCATGAAGAGCACTGGTGAAGGCGTCAACTACGCTGTATCATCTATCTCCATCACTATGGAGGCTGCCGAAGATGGTTTGATTAGCTTCTATGCTAAGATTTCTTCTGAGGCTACCTATGACAAGGGTCAGTTCTACATTGATGGTGTTTCCAAGCTCACCATGTCTGGTGCTTCTGATTGGATGATGAAGGAGTATTCAATTGCTGCTGGTACTCATACCTACAAGTGGTCGTACACTAAGGATGTCACCATGAGCGACAATGATGACTGCTTCTATATCGACTACATCAACTTCTGGCATGCTGCTGAACCGCTGCCGGAAGGTATGACTGCTTTCGACTTCGAGAATGGCATGCAAGGCTGGACCACAATCGATGCCGATGGTGATGGTCATGACTGGATGATGATCAGTGAAGTGTACCCCAGCGATGGTGGACACGAATCTTCTGAAGGTGTTCTTTCACAAAGCTACGCTTCTGGTGCTTTGACTCCCGACAACTACTTCGTCTCTCCGCAGATGGAACTCGGTGGTCAGTTCACCTTCTGGGCTGCTGCTCATAGCACTTCTTGGGCTGCTGAACACTTCGGTGTTGCTGTCTCCACTACTGGAAACACCAATCCTGCTGACTTCACCATGCTCAATGAATGGACGATGACTGCTAAGGGTGTTGAACCACACTCCGTGCCTCGTGACAAGAGCGACAGAGTGGGTAGCTGGTATCAATACACCGTTGACCTGAGCGCTTACGCTGGTCAGATGGGTTATGTTGCTATCCGCCACTTTGATTGCACCGATGAGTTCGCTCTGCTCGTTGACGACGCTGCCTTCGAATTACCGCAAAGCACTCGTTCGTTCCAGAGCTTCAATGTGTATCGTAGAGATGTCATGAACGATGGCGCTGCTCAGCAGCTCGCTACGGGCATCGTTCCTATGGAATACAATGATATGACTTGGGGCAACGTTCCTGCTGGTATCTATCAGTGGGGTGTTAGCGCCAACTATGCTGGCAACCGCGGTGAATCAGAAATCACCTGGTCCAACAAACTTGACAAGGATATGAATGCCGTTGTCAACGTTACGGTTACCACCAACAGCAATGATCCTGTTACGGGCGCTGTGGTCACTTTGGCCAATGTGAGCGAGCCGAACCTCAACCTGGTGTACAGCACCATCCTCGATGAGACTGGCACCTACCAGTGGGCTGCTTTCCGTAAGGGTGATTACAATGTCACGGTTGCTCTCGATGGTTATGAGACCGTCACTGCTACCGCTTCTATCTGGAATGCCACCAACAACCTCAGCTACGTGCTGACCGAGATCATCAGCAATGTTGAAGACCTCTATGTCTCCACCACTGGTTGGGCTATGTTCGGTGAGATCCCGAGTGTCACTCCTCCTGCAGGCGCTGTGACCTTGATCCTGACTCACGGTGACAACTGGCAAGATGGTTCTGGCTATCAGCTGTTGCTTGATGCCGATGCTACTGCTTTCGGCAACGAGATTCCTACCAGCGGTCCTATGACTTCAAGCTGCTCAGTTCCTGCTGACCTCTATGATGCATTTGAGTACAAGATTCCTGAGGCTGCTGATCCTGTCTGCACCACTTCCAACGTGGTTGTGAACAACAGCGTTTCTATCACTATCCCTGCTGGTACCTACGACTGGTGCATTACTAACCCGACTCCATACGATCGTATTTGGATTGCCTCCGCTCAAGGTAATGTTGGCGGTCGCCAAGACGACTATGTGTTTGAGGCTGGTAAGACCTACGAGTTCAATGTTTACATGTTAGGTTCCAACGATGCTACTGATGTTACCATCACCGACGGTGCCAAGAACGTTTATGCTAACACCTTCGCTCCTATCCCGAGCACTGGTGCTAAGAGCATCGACGATGTCACTCCGGTCAACAACGGTTATGTTGTGCTGCCCGCCAACACCCGTTCCGTTGAGTACTACAACGTGAAACTTGACGGCGTCATGGAAGGCACGACCACGCTGCCGTTCTTCCAGCACAATGTTGAAGGTCTTGTTGAAGGCGAAACCTACACCACCTCTGTCCAGAAGGTTTACACCACTGGTGAGAGCGAGTGGACGACCTTCGACTGGGTCTATACTCCTTGCGATAACTTCGCAGGTCTCGAGAGCGGTCCTACCGCTGCATGGCAAGGTAACGATGTCGTCCTCAACTGGGTGCTTCCTGGTGGCGACACTCCGACTCCTCCGACTCCTCCGACTGGTTCCGACAGCTTCTCCTTCGACTTTGAAGGTGACATGCAAGGTTGGACTACTATTGATGCCGATGGCAATGGCCTCAACTGGTATCATAGCAGCAACAGCACCAGCCAGTCTGGTTATGACTACACTGGCCTTGGCCACAATGGTTCGAACGGCTTCATCATCTCACAGTCCTTCATCGACTATGACGGTGCTTACGAAGCTGACAACTATGTCGTTACACCTCAGATGTATGACATTACCAGTGGTTCTGTCCTGACCTTCTTTGCTGACAATGCTAACGACAGCTATCCTGACAACTTCGGTGTTTACATCGCTACCGCAGCCAACCCGACTGCTAACGACTTCACCATGGTATGGCAAGGCAATGCTAAGACCAACAATAGCAAAGCCGTTGTCCGTCATGATGCTTCTCGCTACAACAACTGGCGTCAACACACCGTCAACCTCGGCGCTTACGCTGGCCAGACCGTGTGGATTGCCTTCCGTCACAACGACTACGACATGTACGAGATTTGGATCGACGATGTCACTTTGACTCCTGGTAACAAGGGCAACCGCGACATCACTGCTAACTTCGATGATGGTACGCTGGGCGATTGGACGACAATTGATGCCGACGGCGATGGCTATGAGTGGATCTCATGGACCTCGACCGATGGTGCTGCTGGTTACAATGGCACGCTCTACACTGCCACCTCAGCCAGCTACCAAGGCGTGGCTCTGAATCCTGACAACTACCTCGTTTCACCTCAAGTGACTCTTGGTGGCACGCTGCACTTCTGGGCTTGCGCTCAAGATGCTAGCTGGGCTGCTGAACACTTCGGTGTGGCTGTCTCTACGACGGGTAACACCAGTGGCAGTGCCTTCACCATGATTCAAGAATGGACGATGACCTCTAAGGGCAACGGCCAACCTACCAGCGATACTCGCGATGGTAGCCGTGTCCAAGGCACTTGGTATGAATACACTGTTGACCTGAGCTCGTATGCTGGTCAAACTGGTTATGTCGCTATCCGCCACTTCGGCTGCACGGATATGTTCCGTCTGAATGTGGACGAAATCACCTTGACTACCAGCGGTACCCCTGTTGATCCTGTTGATCCTCCGACTCCTGCTGATAACGTCATTGGTGTCGAAATCTTCCGTAACGGTGAATGGATCGCTGAAGTCCCGGCTCCTGCCCAGACCTACACCGACGTTGAACAAGAAGGTGCCAACACCTACGAAGTCCGCGTTGTTTATGACGGTCCAAGAGAGGAATACCTTTACTACGCTATGTCCTGCCCGCAGGCTGTCGAAGTTGAAGATAATCCTTGCATTGTTACTCCTGCTAACCTCAATGGTATGTACGAGTGGGTTGACGGTAGCCAATTCGGCGCTAAGATCACTTGGACCTACGGTGAGTTCGGCGGCTGGCTGTCCTATGACGATGGTACGCTCTACAGCGCCATTGGCGAGAACACCGATGCTTGGGACTTCGAATGGGCTAACATGTATCCTGTCGCTCAGGTTGCTCCGTATGCCGGTTCAGCTCTGACTCAGGTCTCCTTCATCTGCTACGACGGTGAAACCATGCAAAGCGGAATCTACACCATTAAGATTTACCTTGGTGGTAACAACGCTCCCGCTACACTCGTCCATAGTCAGGACTATGCCTTCGACGGCAACTTCACTGGTGAATGGGTTGTTGTTGACCTGACCACTCCTGTGGCTGTTGACGGCACTCAGAACCTCTGGATCGCCCTGTACAATGACGGCGTCAACGGACACCTCCATTATCCTGCTACCTTCTCCGAGAATGGCACTGGTGGTGCTAATGGACGTTGGTTCAGTGAGAACGGCGGTGGTTGGGAAGACATCGCCAACTACCTTGAGATGGGTAACTGGATGATTCGTGGTTATCTCACCAACGCCGTCGAGGCTGGTGAAATGGTTGCTCTTGACGTTGAAAACGGCAATGGCAATGGTAGCCATAACGTCAGCGTTGCTGATCAAGTGTTCAACATGAAACCTGACTTCTCATTCAACCGTAGCCACAGATCACCTGTCAGCTTCAACATCTATCGCGATGGTAACGTTGTTGGTAATGTTGCTTACGACGGTGACGGTTCTTACGAGTACTTCGATCAAGTTGCCGCTGGTAACTACGAGTACCAAGTGACCGCTGTCTATGACGCTTGCGAATCCGACTTCGCTTTGACTCCTGACCTCAGCCAGAACTATGTTGATGTCCATGTCACTAGCGTTGCCGAGAACATCGAGGCCCGCATCTATCCTAACCCGACCACTGGTAACGTGACGATCGAAGCCAACGGCATGACTCACATCACTGTGATCAGCGCCCTCGGCCAGGTCCTCTACGATGCCAATGTCAGTGGCGATCAGTACCACATGAACCTTGCCGTTTACAAGGCTGGTCTCTACATGGTCCGTATCCAAACTGAAAACGGTGTTAGCGTGAAACGCGTGACCGTCGCCAAATGATTATAGATGATTGTAGAGACGGTGTTCTCACCGTCTCTACTTCATCCTAAATCATTCAAACAAAAAAACGAGAGCGATTTTAAATCGTTCTCGTTTTTTTTGTGCTTGTGGAGATTACCGGACTCGAACCGGCCACCTTCAGATTGCGAACCTGACGCTCTACCAGATGAGCTAAATCCCCTCTTTCGCTTTCGGACTGCAAAAATAAGAAAATATTTTGAATTTAGAATTAAGAATTTGGAATTAAGAGTTATTTTTGCACACCAATAAAATCAATCTAATTAATCTATCTTGCTATGAACGTAGAAGAATACATCATCGCTCGAGTAAACGCTCTGTTACACACTCAAGACACTCATATCGTCATGCGCCTCGAAGGTGGCATGAGTAACTATACCTACGTCGTTGAATCTCAAAACAAAAAATACACCTACCGCGTCCCCGGAAAATATGCGGAGAAATTCGTTGACCGTGTGGATGAATGGCACAACATTCAAGAAGTTGAACGACTTGGACTCAACAATGTGACCACCTACGTGGAAATTCGCTCTGGAGAGAAAATCGCCGAATACGTTGAGGGTACCATCATGAGTACTACCGATGTTGTGTCCTATAATGAAATGTCGGTAAAAGCCCTGAAAACGCTTCATAACAGCGATCTGAAGTTTAAGGACTATAACGCCTTCGGACGCTTGGACGATGATGAACGTTATTGCCGTGAAACAGGTTTCGTTCACCCTGACGAATACCTGAAACTTCGCGCTACCTTGGAGGAAATGCGTCAATCGTATGTTAACATCCCCTTGGTGCCTTGCCATTGCGATTACCAGCCTACCAACCTCGTCATCAGCGGCGACAAACTCTATGTACTGGATTGGGAGTTCGCTGGCATGAACGATCCTTTCTACGACATCGCTTGCTATGGCAATGCGGGTTTCGACAAAGCACTCTCGTTGCTTGAGTGTTATGTGGGCCATCAACCTACTAAAGAGGAACTCAACCGCCTCTCGTTCCACCGTGCATTCCAATGCCTGCAATGGTATAATGTGGCTATCTTCAAGGATCGCATCGGCCTTAGTAAAGACCTTAACATGAATTTCAATGCCGTGGCCTTGATGTTCCTTGGCATGGCTAAGGATCTGCTTGACGGTTGCAAATGATATAAACGATGGCAGCTTTGCGTGTCGCGATTACCGGAAACATCGGTTGTGGAAAGTCGTATGTCTGTGCGCTTTTCAAGACCTTGGGTATTCCTGTGTTCGACTCGGATGCTGAGGCAAAGCGTTTGTATGACCGTCCTGAGATTCATGAGGCCATCGTGCGTCGTTTTGGGGAAGAAGCTTATTTCGAGGATGGTACCCTGAACCGTAAATGGATGGCTGACCGTCTGTTCTCCGATTCCTGTGCCTTGGGCTATGTGGAGTCCGTTTTATATCCTGCCTTGAATGCTTGGTTTTCCGAATGGGCCGACCAACAGGTGACTCCTTACGTGTTGTATGAGTCGGCGTTGATTTTTGAGAAACATCTGGAAGACCTGTTCGATGCCGTCATCGTGGTGACTGCGTCTGAAGAAACCCGAATCCGTCGTGTGATGTTCCGTGACCATTGTACCGAGGAGCAAGTCCGTAGCCGTATGACCCTCCAATTGCCTCAGTCGGAAAAGGTCACCAAGGCGGATTACGTGATCATCCACGAGGAAGACGATGAAGATGAAGCTCTGCTACAGCAAATCAGAAATTTAAATTTAGAATTGAGAATTAGGGTCTTTCCTAACTCTCAATTCTAAATTCTAAATTCTCAATTCTCAAAGCTTGATTTTTTGCGTCCTGGTTTTGTCGCCTTCAATGAGTCGGAGCATATACACACCAGGTGCTAATTCGGCGGTGGAAATGCTTGATTTCATACTTCTGTTGAGAACGATTCGTCCAGTAACATCAATGATCTGCAACTTTGCGGCTGGATTGGCGTTAGGCACCACAATCATGCTGTCCTTTACGTAGGCGAAGTCGTCTTCAGCGTTGATGTTTTGGATAGGACTGAACACCAGGTCGAATCTTTCGGACTTGTCGTTCATTTTTGAGTCGAAAGTGTAGGAGGGCTGAGCCAGCAGGTTGATGTCGGCTCCGGTGAGATGGTCGATGAGGTGGAGATAGTCGAGATGCTCCACGTCACCTTGAATCTTCAGGGTATGGGTTCCGTTGCTGCAAGCGTCGTAGTTCATTTGGATGCGCTCTGCTTTGTCAAGTACCAACATGACGTAGCTTTCTTTGCCTTGGGTGAGATAGAGGTTGGGATGCCGTCCGTTGAGGCTGATAAGGGGCATGGAGACGCCATCGGTTAGTTTCACGTAGGCCTTTTCACCATCCACGTCCATCTGTAGAAACGATGTGAACAGCGTCTCTTTATTGTCATTTCCCCGTTTCGTTTGCGGGTTCAAAACCACTGATTGTGCCTCGGCATTGGCCTTGACGAGGAAACCTCTCCCAGCGGGAACGGTGTTGTTGATTTCGTAGGTCCAGACAGCGTTGTTATTGAGATAATAATAACCATCGGAGACATTCTCGGTCTTGGTGAAGTTGATTTCGTGAGCGGTGGGATTGCCAAGCAAGTTATATCCTTGGATGTCGAGGTCGCTGTTGGCATAGCTCAACGGGGCGGTTTGACTAAAGTCACCGTTGTTGAGGGTGCCTTTCACCTCAAGGGTGATGTCGGGGTTGTGAGCGTAGAGATATCCCTGGCCGTTGATGAGGTCGAAGCCGTTCCCTGTTTTGTGGTTGATCCATTCCAAAGAAGCATCCTCGTCGTAGGCATAAAGGTCATATTCATCATCGGTCATGCCGTCCACTTCATAGGGGTTGACTAAGGCCATAGGCGTGGCGATGGTGTACCATCCGTCGCTGGTCTCGCTGTCGGTGAAAGCGGTGATGTTTTTGATGACAGTGGCTTTCACGTCATCGTTATGATGGATGAGCTGGGCTCCGTCTTCAAGGATGAGCTGGTTGGGGTTGTTGCAGGTGGCAGCGCCAGTGACGGTCAAGGTGGCGCCATTGCGTACCGTGTGTTTGTCGAACCAAAACAGGTTGGCGATGGTTACATTAGCAGTATGGTCAAAAGCTTCGCTGCGGATGAAGAGGTAAACATCTTTTTGGCCTGAGGCATAGCAGCTGAAGATAGGGGGAGTGCTGGCGCTGTTGTATCGGATGATGTTCCGGGTGTTTGAGCCTTGTGCTTTTATGGTCGCGGCTCCGTTGTCTTGGATAGTGATGTCCCAAAGGGCATTGCTGTTGACCGTATCAAGAGTTCTCAGGTAGTTGGAGTTGCTGCTGGCTGCATAGAGATAGCCACCGTCCGTGCCGTAGTTAGGGTCGAACAAAGTCCATGTCCCTTCGCTACCGCCGAGAGTCAACTCGCAGGCATCGCCGATGTTGGTGATGTTGTCGTTGGAGAAAGTGACAGTGGCAGCAGCGCGGTTGTTGTTGTTTTGGGTTTTGCTGAGTGCTTTTTCTGCCTCGATGTTCACGATGAGATAGCTCCTGCCGTCCACCAGTTGTTCGGCGGAGGTCACGAGATAGTATTGTTGAATGAAGGTGTCGCCGCTTTGTGGCACAAAGCTTGCGCTAACAGTGACGTTGCCGGCGGGCATGTTGAAGCTGTTGTTTAAGACCGCGATGGGCTGGTTGTTGGCGTCAGTGACGTTCCATGCCTCGAAACTGTATCCACTATTTGGTGTTGCGGTCAAGGTGATGATGGCTCCTGCGGTGGCAGAGGCAGGGGCGACGCTAATCGTTCCGTTCTCGGGCTGTACTACGGTGATTGTATAGAGCGGTTCCCATTGGGCGTAGAGGTCGAGGTCATCGGTGAGGGACACCTCTTGTTGGTCGTTATAGGCGATGCCATTGCCATCGGCCTGGGTATTCCAGCCGTTGAACTCATAGCCCTCGCGGGTGAAAGCGTTGGCGGTGAGCGTTTCAGTGGCGTTTTCGGCGATGGTCTGGGTATAGCTGTCGCCGCTGGCACCGTTAGGATAGAAGGTTACGGTGTGTCCGTTGGTGATGATTTCAACGCTAATGCGTTTATACAGCTGGATGGCTTTTTGTGAGGTGTATGAACTTGATTTATAATAGCGGAACCTGTTTTGGCCGCTAGTGTTGTTATAACGCAGGTAGGCACCACCGTTGCCGATAATGTTGGCAGCGCCATTGCTTATGGAGAGGGTGTTGTCCAAGGCTGTGCTTGAGACATCGAGACCATTGCTGTCGGTTCCTCTGCCAATGAATGATCCACTTGCGCTTTGGATGGAATACTTTCCATTGGAGGTGCTGGCGATGGTGAATTCAGCGGCTTGGGTGGTGGTATTATAGGCAATGGTGTTATCGCTAATTGTCACGGGAATCGTGTTGCTTGACGCATCCAGGGTGCTTAGTCCGCCGTTAAATGCCAGGTTGCCGTCTTCGTAAACAATCAGGTAGTCGCCACTCCAGTCGGCAGGTGCCGTGGTGACCTTCGTGTATTGGAATTCGTAAATGACGCTTTGCTGGTTGAAGATTGCGTTGACGGTGACGTGGTCGGCAGGCATCTCGAATTGGTCTTCAATCACTTCGATGTTGTTGCCTGCACCGTCGGTGACTGACCATGAATCGAATTCAAACCCAGCGTTGGGGGTGGCGGTGAGGGTGATGGTGGTGCCTTCCACAGCGGTGCTGTGGTTGGCGCTGATGGTGCCGTTTTCTGGTTCGTTGAGGATGATGGTGTATTTTGGATCCCATTGGGCATATAAGGTGATGTCGTCCGTCAGGGTGATATTGGCGTTGTCGGCGTAATAGGTGCCAGTGCCGTTGGCCTCAGTGTTCCAGCCGTCAAACTCAAAGCCGTCGCGGGTGAAGACGTTAGGGGTGAGGGCGGTAGGGACGTATTCATCGACAGTTTGGTCGTTCATGTAGCCTGTGCCACCGTTGTTGTTGAAATGGATGGTGTGGGTAGGGGTGATTACCGTGACTGATCTTTTGTAGAGCTGGATGGCTTTTTGTTGGGTGTATGTGCTTGATCTGTAGTAGCGGAATCTGGCATTGGCGGTGTTGTATCTCAGATGAGCTCCTCCTGAACCCACGATGTCGATGTCGCCATTACTGAAGCTGATGGTGTTGGTGTAAGCTGTGGTGGTGGAGCTGTTGACGGTGTTGTTGTCGGTGGTGGCTCCGATATAATAGCCGCTGGCGGATTTGATGGTGTAGCTGTTGCCGGATTTGGCGATGGTAAATTCTGCCGCGATGTTGTTTTGAGTGGCTTCGATGGTGTTGTTGCTGATGGTGACTCCCGTAACGTTATTATTGGCGTCGAGGGAGGTGAGGCCTCCATTGAATGCCATGCTGCCTGTTTCATAGACGATGAGGTATTCACCGCTCCAGTCGCTGAGGTTCTCTGTGACTTTCACAAAGTCGCCGTTGACGCTGCTGCCCTCGGTGGAGAAGGTGGCGTTCACCGTGACGTCGAAGGCGGGCATGACGAAGGAGCCGTTGGTGCCTGCATAGACACTGTTGTTCATGTCACCAGTCTTATAAACGTACCATGAGTATAGGTTGTAGCCATTGTCTGGCGTGGCAGTCATGGTGATGATGGTGCCTGATTTGGCGCTGGTGTTGCTGACTTGGATGGTGCCATGATTGACGGTGGCAGTCGTGATATTATAATAGGTGTTGTTTATCACGAAGGTGGCACTGACGGTGACATCGTAGTCAGGCATGATGAAGGTGCCATTGCTGCTGACGGAGACCGTGGTGGAGGGGCTTCCGGTCTTATAGGCGGAATAGCTGCTCACCATGTAGCCTGGGTCGGGTGTGGTGGTAATGGACACGGTGGAACCTTTCAGCGCGGTGGCAGGGGCGGAGATGCTTCCGTGCGACAATCCCGTGGCACAGGTGATGTTATATGGAGTACCACCTGTCCAGTTTGGATCCCAGATCATACGGGCATATTCTGGATGGTCGATGAAAGGGTTGCGGTTGTTTTGGTAGCCATAGACTGCGTTGTTGCGGTCGATTTCCTTTTGGCTGACGGGGTCCTCGTCGCTCCAACGTAGCAGCATGGTCATGGCCCAGTCGAGGATGCTTGACTTGTTGGTCATGGGGCTGGTGCTCCATCCGCTGTCCTCGCTGTAGTAGCGGACGCTCATGTAAAAGAAGTTGCGTGCGATGTCGCCTTTGTATTCGTCAACAGGCTCGAACACGGTGCCTGAATAGCCCGAGGCGGTGCATTTGCCGAGTTTGGAGCCGTTACTTGAGGTCCAGGAGGGGTTGCTCACTTCGCCGTAAGGGTAGTTGGAACGGCGGTTGTTTACGTATCCATCAGTGGGCATTACATGGAAGAGGTCGCTTCTCGGGGTGGTCTGTTCGTTAAACCAGCTTTGGGGCCAGGTGTGCTCACGGTTCCAGCAGTCACCCTCACTATTGTAGCTTCCACAGTCTTGGGTAAGAGCCCAATGTTTGTCTGAGTAGATGTCCCAAATCTTGCCATCGCTATAGCAGTCGGTATAGGCGTAGGCGTCAAGCAAGCCGCTGTAGCTAACCACATGATGTCCTTTGATGATGTTGTGAAGGGCGGTTTTCAAGGCATCGCCCGTTTTGCCTTCGGCGTTATTATAATATCCGTTGGGGATCTGTGCAAAAAGAGTGGCGTTGGCCATCATCATCAGGCACAGCGCAAAAAAAATGGTGAATCTTTTCATGTTGGTTTTTTTTTGATAAAAAAAAGTCGGTGACCCGAAGGATCACCGACATGTCTTTGTCTTTAAGGATAGCATCCTTAATAGGATTTGGTCTCAAAGAACCATTGATTAGTGCTTGTTCTTCTTGCTCATGGCGTAAGCTGCACCAAAACCAATCAGCAACAAGGCTCCGCTGCCGAGGGGTGCGGGCTGGTCAGTGTTCTCACCGTGGCCGGGAAGACCAGGACCCTTGATGTCGTCACCACGATTTCCCAGACCGTTTGATTCTTCTTGAGCGTCACCGCGTTTGAACAAACCAGATCCTCCTTGAGCGGTAGCACCAATGGTGAGACCCAAAACTAAGCTTAAAATCAAAATTGACTTTTTCATTTTAATACCTTTTTATATTTATTATACCTTATATTAATTCTATCTCAGATTCTTTTCTGTTGAAATCCGCTGCAAAATTAGAAATAATTTCGTTACCTACAATGTTTTTTTATTATTTTTTTTCAACAAATTCAATCTTGAAACGGTTGATAACTTCTTCATTATCCGATTGGAAATAGAAATTGGGGTTCTTCAGCAGGTCAATGGAGTCGCCTGTGAGGCTGTCAATAAGGACGAGACGCTCAAAACTGATGTTTTCCATGGAGACGCTGATTGTGTATTGAGTATGGGCTTTCACCTTGATGATAAGGCTCTTCTCACCACGGCTTTCGGCGTTGACCACTGCATATTTGCTGCCGTCTTGTGCAAAGAAGAGATGGCTGTTTTCATTGTTGAGCATTACCTTCTCAAGGTTGCGGCTGTTGTCGAAGCGAATGGCAGAGCGGTCAACCAACACATTATCTTCGCTGAGGTTGATGGCCAAGGCCTTGGCTTTTGTCGGGGCAGTCGTGGTGAATGTGACTTGGTTGTCGTTGGCACTTGTGGCCACCACGAAGATGCCTTGACCCATGTTGATGCCATTGTCTTCAGCGAGGATGATATTGGTGCCTTCTTCGTTCATGACATAGAAGGAACGACCGTCAGCGAGGTAGGCGGCTTGACCGAAGGGGTTGCCGATGAGGTTCCAGCCGTTGTGGCTGCTGCTTGAAGTATAGGCGATGGTGACACCACCGTTGGTGTTGGGTTGTCCTTCAAAATGCAGGGTGGTGTTGGCACTGTTGGCATAGAGGTAACCTGCTTTCGGTGCGAGTTGGAAGGCCGCGGCTTTGTGGTTGCGCCATTCCATGCTCTGTGTGGCATCGAAGGCATAGAGGTCGTATTCATTGCTGAGCATGGCTTCGGTAGGATCGGTGTTGCTGTTCACCGGCGAAGCGATGAGCTGCCAGCCTCCTTCTTCCTCACCATAGCCCATGACATCGGTGAAGAACTCGTAGTTGGTGTCTTCGTCTTTCAGGTAGAGGTAGATGGGGTTCTGACCACTTCCATAGCAGGAGAAGATGTTGCTGCTGCTGTTGAAGCGCATCAGGTTGCGGGTGTTGCTGCCTTGGGCGGTGATAACTGCGCTGTTCTCCTCGTCGAAGGTGATGGTCCATTGGCTGTTGGCGTCGATGTTGAATTCTCTTGTCCTCAGGTAGTTGGATCCGCTGCTTGCGGCGAAGAGATAACCTGGTGTTGTGGCATCATAGATTGTGTAGTTGCCATTGACATCGGGACCGTTGATGACCAGCTCGCAAACACCGGCGTCGCTGGTGACGGAGGCGACACCTTCTGTGACTGTGATGTCAACACCAGCGCGGTTGTTGTTGTTTTGTCCGCCCATCGCTTTGTTGGCACCATTGGTGATGATGTAGTGACGACCTGATTCGATGGAGGTGACCATGGTGTAGGTCGTGGTCTCCACCACAGGAGCGACGACGGCAGTGGCATCGATATCGACATCGCTGTTAGGCATGTAGAAGCTCCAGCTGTCGTTGGCATGAGTCACGCTGACCGGTTCACCTTCTGCGTTGGTGACGGTGAGGGCCTCTAAGATGTAGCCTTCTTCCACGGCGACGCTGACAGTGATGGCGGTGCCACTGAGCACGTCTTCATGGTCGCCATTGGTGAGGCTGGTATTGCCGTAGGTGGCGGTGATGGTGACGTGTAAGGGGTCATAGACACTCAAGACATACTCTTGGGGTACGCTGTATGGTTCGAGATTGATGTTGCCCAAAGCCACGTTGCCGTTGACTTTTTCAGTGTAGATCCACTTGATGTAACGGACGTTCTCGCCCAGGTTGTTGAACTCGGGTGATTGGGTGGCGCCGAGTTCGGTGTAAACGGCCAGGTCAGTGAAGTTCTCACCGTCTTCAGAGGTCTGCACGCTGAAGGTGCCGCCTGAGAAGCTGTTGCCCTTGATGTCGAAGCTGAGTTTGCCTGGACGTTCGTTGAATTGCAAGAGCACCCATGAGTCGGTGTTCTTGAATTTCAGTTTGGGTGAGCTGGCGTAGTCTGTGTCGAGGCCTTCTTGGGTGAGGCCGGCGGTGTTGGCGATCTCAGCGCGTCCATCGTCAAAGTGGAAGGGCAGCTCGGCAAAGTCGGCGACATAATGCTCTTGGGTGACGGTGACCGTCTTGTCGGTGGCGCCGTTGTAGCTAAGGGTGATGGTGGCCGTGCGGTCAGCGTCGCTGTTGTTCACGCTGGTGGTGAAGGTGACCTTGTCGGTGGCCACGGTGAGGTTGCTGATCCAGTTGGCGTCGGTGGTGGCGTTGAGGTTGGTGCCAGCCACGGCGTTGGTGACGGTGTAGGCAATCTCGCCAGAGGTGGCGTCGTAGGCGAGGGTGACCGCATTGTCGGCATTGATGACAGGATTGCCGCTGGCCTGTACCTCGACATCAGTCGGGTGGACGATTTGCGGAGTGTCGAAGCATCCGATGTTACCCGTCAGGGAGAGGACATCGCCAACGACAAAGGTCACGTCGCTGCTGATGCCACGGACCACGATGCTGTTGCCGTTTTGTTCAATGCTGGTGTTTTGACCGTTGATCTCGGTGACAGTGGCATTTTGGATGCGTGTCAGCCAGCCTTGCCATGCGTTCTCGCCAGCGAAGTCGGTGTTGATGGCCTCAATGGTCATCACAGTGGGGGTGACGGTGTTGCCTTGTGAGACGACCTCGTAAGTGGGGGCGGTAATCTCAAGCAAACCTCTATACGTTGAAAGCGTTCCTGCCACGGTGATGTAGTCGCCTATGGCGAGATTAAGGTTGGCATTGCCATAGACGCAGATGGCTGCGGTGGCATCCTGGATGTAGGCGGTCTTGCCATTGACGCTGGTGACAGTTCCGGCAGTGCTCACCTCGCCAGTCTGTTGGGCGCGGACCTCGGCGATGGTCATGGTGGTCACCACTGAGGAGGGCTTAGCGGTGGCGTTGACCGTGACATCGCTGTTCGGCATGTTGAAGGTATAGGCTCCTTCAATTTGTGCGGGGTTCAGGGTGACGGGGCTGCCTGTCATGTCGGTGGCATGAATCTCGTCGAGGACATATCCTTCTTCCACTGTAACGGATAGGCTAACCGTGGTGCCGCCTGCGAGCGTTCCCGACTCGCCGTTGCTCAGGCTGTTGTTGGTTCCGTAAGTGGCGTTGAGAGTGATGTGCTCGGGAGTACCGAGGGTCAGCGTGTAGTTCACGGGTGCTCCATACACACCTAATTCGATGCCGCCCAGACCCACGTTGCCGTTCACTTTCTCAGTGTAAATCCATTTGATGTAACGGACATTCTCGCCCAGGTCGTCAAACACAGGGGTCTCAACCGTGGTGGTGAGCTCTGTATAGGATGCCAGGTCGGTGTAAGTCTCACCGTCTTCAGAAGTCTGCACGGTGAAGGTGCCACCTGAGAAGGTGTTGCCCTTGATGTCGAAGCTGAGTCTGCCCGGACGTTCGTTGAATTTGAGGATGAGCCAGTCGCCTGTGTTGTCGAATTTCAGTTTCGGGTCGGTGCCATAGTCTTTTCCAAGGCCGTTTTGGGTGAGGCCGTTGGTGGCATCAATGTCGTTGAGACCACCATTGAAAGAGAATGGCAGTTCCGCATAGTCGATGACATAGTGTTTCTGGGTGATGATGACTGCTTTGGTGACGTTGCCGTTAGCGTAAGTATAGGTGAGTGTGACGGTGGCGGTACGGTCGGCGTCTTCCATGTTCTCGGTGACGGTGAACGGGATGAGATAATCGCCCACGGTGCCAAGGGTGAGCCAGCTGGCATCGCAGGTGGCTGTGAGGCTGCCGCCTGCAACGGCGTTGTCAATATAATATCCGATAGCGCCAGAGGTCTCGTTGTATTCGAGGGTGATGTTGTCGGCCATGATTTCAGGACCTGTGGGCTCAGTGGCTTCAATGGTGCCGAGCATGGTATTGTAATATTGGCTGGAGGAGACACCAACGTAATAACCTTTCACTATCACGTGTCTGCCATCTAAGGAAGCGAAATCAGTGTCAATGGGGTAGGAGATGCTGCCTTTTGCGGTTTCTGCGCCGTCAATATTGGTGATGTTGTAATGGGTGCCGCTGATGGAGAGGGTGCCTTCATACTGCACGTAGTCGGACAGCTGGGCGGGTGTGCCGGAGCTCACGCGGGCGTCCATTTCCGCGCCCGTGAGCACGGTGGGTTCTTCGTCAATATAATTGGAGCTTTCAGCGGCGGTGATGGTGGCGGTGTTGTCAAACTCAAACACGCCGCCGTAGATCTTCACGTTGCCGGCGATTCTTACCATGTCGCCGAGGTTATACTCCTCTTGGGCATATTCTTGATTGTAATAATACACATAGCCAGTGCCGTCGCCAACGATGAAGCCTCGGACGCTTTTAGCCACGATGGTGCCTTGCACGATATAAGTGCCAGCAGCAGTGATTTCTTCGATGCTGTTAGTCGAGTTGGGGTCGCCAGCCTGGGTGACGTTGACGTTTCTTGTGGCAGTGCCACCGCTATAGGTATAGGTGAGGGTGACGGTGGCGGTACGTGATGCAGAGCTCTTGTTGACAGTGCAGGTGAAGGGCACTGCGGTGGCGTTTGCGGTACCAAGGGTAAGCCAGGTCTCCGTACATGAGGCGGTTACTGAACCACCTGCGACGGGGTTGCTGACGTTGTAGGCAATGTTGCCCGAGGTGGTGTTATAGTCGATATCCACTGGGTCGGCAGCGATGCTGGGACCTCCGGTCTGCACTTCTTCGATAGAGCCAATCATGGTGTTATAATACGTGCTGGTAGAGATGCCGACAAAATAACCGGTGACTATGACTTGTGTGCCATCCAAAGAGGTGAATTGTGTGTCAAGGGGATAGGAGATGCTGCCTATGGCAGTGGTAGCTCCTTCGATGTCAGTGATGTTATAGTGAGTTCCGCTGATGGAGAGGGTTCCCGTGAACTGTATATAATTGGATAATTGCGGGGGGGTGGTGGAAGCCACACGGGCATCCATGTCTTCGCCAGTGAGTACAGTGGGTTCTTCTGCCACATAGTTTGAGCTGGTAGCTGCTGTGACGGTGGTGGTGCTGTTGAACTCAAACACGCCTCCATAGACTACCACGGGACCGGCCAGTCTCACCATGTCACCGAGGTTATAATCAGCTTGCGTATAGTTTTGATTGTAATAGTAAACGTAACCGGTGCCATCGCCGACGATGAAGCCTCTTTGGCTTTTGGCCACGATGGTGCCTTGCACGGTATAGGTGCCAGCCGCAGTGATTTCGGAGATGGTGTTGATGGCGTTAGGGTTAGCCGCCTGGGTGACGGTGACGTTTCTTGTGGCGGTGCCGCCGCTATGGGTATAGGTGAGGGTGACGGTGGCGGTGCGTGAGGCTCCAGAGCTATTGGCGGAGCAGGTGAAAGGCACGGCACTGCTGTTGACGGTGCCAAGGCTGAGCCAAGAGTCGGAGCAAGCAGCGCTCATTGTGCCTCCCGAGACTGGGTTGTTGACGGTGTAAGCGATGCTGCCCGAGGTGGCGTTGTACTCGATGCCCACGTTTGAAGCCGTGATGGAGGGATTGGGAGTGCCGCCGGAAGTCCAGATGACGTCGATTTCCGTGAGATACATGGCGCCGGTTTTTGAGCGCATGCCGATGTAGCTAAAGCTCTCGTCGATGGTGAGCTCGGTGTTGGTTCCTTTGACGATTTCTCCGATCAAAGTGCCTTGTGTGCTGGCGTTGTACAATTCAGTGGGGCTTGTGAAGGCGCTCTCTTTGCCATACACTTGCAAGGTTCTGCCGTCAGTAGTGTTTGCGTTCCAGGTGACGGTGACCTTGGTTACCGTGCCACCCGAGGCGGTAGTGATGATGCCCGAGTTGCTGTTGTTGCTTCTCAGTTGGATGGATTCGTTGCCACCTGCACTTTGCCCGGCATAGACCGCGTCAGAATTGCTGGTTTTGTCACTCCATTCGGTGTAGGAAGTTCCTGTAACACCCGTGAGTTCGCGGTTCAACACGTCGGTGACCTCTGCTTTTGTCTGTGCCCAGCCGAGGTGGGTTGCCATCAGCAGCAAGGCTGCCATTAGAAATGTAAATCCTTTTTTCATGTCGTTTTGCGTTTAATTTATTGATTATTATTATTTTAATCTATAGAATGGTCTGTTTAGACAGCTTTTTAAACTTCCAAAGATACGGCTTTTCAGGCTTTGTTCACCTTATTTTATTAATAAGTTATGAACAAAATCAGAATCTTGTTGATAAGCGAGTGGAGATTACTCCTAGTCTCAATTCCCTTAGCTCATCCTTCCCGTGATGCGGAACAGGGGAGTGATGACAGCGAAGATGGCGTCCCATATAAGAAGACCTCCCAGGAGCCCTTGTTCGCCAAGGCGGCGTGTGGCTCCGTGATAGATGATCATCTGGGTGATGTAGCGCAGGAGGAATAGGACAGCCAGCGTCGGGAAATAGTAAGCGTAATAAGGGATTTCCACAGGAATCGCAAAGGCGGGCTTCAAAAAGAAAAGCGCGATGAAACAGCCGTAAAACAGGAACTGTGACCAATAATGAAGGGCCATGAAAGCGCGTGTTTTGGGATGGTGCATCTTGATGGTGGAGTATTTGTTGCAGCGTCGTCTCACCCAATGCCAAAACGAGTGCATCGGGGCAATGACGATGCTGTTCTCAGCATCGATGCATACCTGTGTGTTCTTTTTGGTGGCTACTTGGCTGATAAATACGTCATCGTCACCCGCAGGCATGGTATAATGTGAAGTAAATCCTTTATTTTTATAGAAAAGACGTTTGCGATAGGATAGGT